>Ga0209578_10000051_pt1 | contig 299708 bp, 252 predicted proteins | sample tdAd472_FD_187127 | JGI IMG/M metagenome (GOLD analysis project Ga0209578, IMG submission 187127) | Marine sediment microbial communities from the Atlantic coast under amendment with organic carbon and nitrate - tdAd47.2 (SPAdes)... | ecosystem: Environmental > Aquatic > Marine > Coastal >... | reverse complement strand
TCGGGGCCATCCCTGCACTGAACTCGTTCATCCTGACGGACGGTCTGCGAAGTATCCGCCGCGCATGGCATCCTGACGAGGTGTGCCCCATGCTGCCTGCCGGTTGGTCTGCAGAAACCGTGGTGCCTTTCCGGATGCTGTTGACACGGGGCACATGAAGATTCTCGTCATTGGTGCCGGACCGGTGGGACTCTATGTCGGGTGCTTGTTGCGCAAGCAAGGCATCGAATGCTCCATACTGGAGCGCAGGACTGTGCGTTCCACCCACTCCCGGTCCATTGGTATCCATCCGCCGGCATTGCGGAAGCTGCAGCGCATCGGTGTTGCCGAAACGCTGGTTTCTCGGGGTATCCCGGTCCGTGAAGGCGAGGCTTTTTCCGGGAAGCGACCCATCGGATCGCTTTCATTCGACTCTCTCCCAGCCCCCTTCCCCTTTGTCCTGTCCATTCCTCAGCACATCACGGAATCGATTCTTGAGGACCTCTTTGAGTCCATGGGAGAACCCGTCGTGCGTGATGTGGAGGTGACCGGACTTGAGCAGGTGAAGGGCACCATCGAGGTGATGGGAGCGGATTGCGTTCGACGCGCGGACCGTGTCATTGCCTGCGATGGTCGCCGGAGCATGGTGCGTGACCTGCTGGGCATCGGGTTCATCGGGCGACCCTATGACGCGCACTTCGTCATGGGAGATTTTCCTGACACCACATCGTTCGGAGCGCGCGCGGCCATTTACCTGGGCCGGGATGGACTGGTCGAGTCGTTTCCCCTTCCGGGTGATGTCCGGCGATGGGTGGCTCGACTGAAGAAACCCGCCGATCCCGGGACGGAACGGGCCCACCTGTTGTCGGCCGTGGCTGCCCGTACCGGATTCGACCTTTCTGGAGAACCTGTGTTGATGACCTCTTCCTTCACGGCCGAGCGGTTCGAGGCAGAGCGTTTCTTCGTGGGCGGCGTCGCCCTGGCGGGCGACGCCGCCCACGTCATCAGTCCCATCGGGGGACAGGGCATGAACCTCGGCTGGATGGACGCCGACTGGCTGGCCGAATGGTGCGGACGTGGTGCGCCCCCGGCTGAACTGGACACCTATGAATCGAGGCGCAGATCTTCCTTCCGGAAAGCGGCCCGCCGGTCCGAACTCAACATGTCCATGGGAACGCCGGGGCCACTGTTTCCCCTGCGCCAACTGGCGGCACGCACGATGATCAGTGGACCGTTCAGGAAGACTTTCGCCAGGATTTTCACGATGGACAACATCTGAAATCCGGTGCAGTCCCCGGATTCCGCCCGCGGTTCGGAATCCAGAAACCTTCTTTGTATCGTGAGGCGCAAGCAGGGACAACCCGGTCCTCGCGACCAGCCTCTCTCGATCCCTGAGTCCATGCGCGCCTTGATGTTTTGCCTGACAGCAGGCAGCCTCTTCGTATTCATCGGCTGCCAGTCACAGCGCACGGATGCGCCGTCCGGCCAGCCCACTCCCGCACCTGTACCCCCTGCCATCGCACCGGGTCACGTGTCCCTGACTGGCGTTCTCGATGACTGCACAGAATCAGCCAGGTCCATCCACTGCAACCTGACGGTATCGTCGGTTCAGGAATATGGCGCTGGAACGAGCCAGTTTCCTTCCGGAACGCAGATCCTGGTTTCGATCCGACCTGAGATCCTTGATGCCTTCGAGCAATCCATTGAGTCGACCATTTCCGACCGGCCGGTTTCATTGATCATCGTTGCGGAACGACCGGCACCGGATGATGCCTCACAACCTGCGTGGCGCGTTTCAAGCCTGAAAACGGCCTGATCGACCACATCAAAACCACCTGACATCACTCCCCAAGCACCCTGAACCACCCATGACCAGAACACTCCGACTGATCTCGGCCGCCTCTCTGGCCCTTTGTGCAGCCCTGATTTTCCTCCTCCAACAGCCAACCCATGAGGAGGCCCGCAAGGCCGCAGCATTCGAAGCGCGCCAGGGAGGACTGGAGGCTCGGGTGGAACGCAAAAAGGCACGGGCCGATTACTTCCGCATGATTTACGGAGATCCTGTCACGGGCAGAATCCCTGCCGGCATCAAGAACAGGGAATTGCGCTACGCCAGCACGCTGCCGACAAAGGACCTTTTTGCGAAGCAGGGTGCGTTGTCCATGACGTGGACCGAGGCTGGACCTGACGATGTGAGCGGCAGGACCCGGGCCATTGCCATCGATGCCACCAACTCCAATACAGTACTGGCGGGTGGTACAACCGGTGGAATCTGGCGATCCACCGACATGGGCGCCAGCTGGACCCTGGTCAGCGAACCCCACCTGGCCGTCACGCGGATCACCCAGGATACCCGGGCGGGACAGACTTCCACTTTCTATGCCGCCACCGGTGAATCCCTCGGCTCATTCAACAACGGCACGGATACCGGTGAGACGCTCCACGGTACCGGGATGTACAAATCGACCGACGGTGGTACGACATGGACACAGATCCAGGCTTCGGTCAACCCGTCCAGCGCCAATGATCGATTCGACTACATCGGCGAGTTGGTGGTCAGCCCCACCACGGGATCGGTTTTTGCCGTCCTGAACAAGGACGGCATCTTCCGATCGACCGATGGTGGATCCACCTTCACCTCCGTTCTGGGAGAGGAAGGAAACCACACTCCTCATGGGGACATTGCGGTGGACCCCAACGGAAACCTGCTTGCCGTCCTTTACAACACCACGACGTTCACTGCCAGCGGGGTGTACTACTCCTCGGACGACGGCGCCAACTGGACGGAAGTTCTGCCGCAGGGAGCCGGCTCCTTCCCGGCACCCTTCGAGAATTACTACGAACGCACGGTCATTGGCTGGTCCCAGAGCAATCCTGACGTTGCCTATCTGCTGACGTACATGGGGCAAAAGAAAGACGTTACGGGCGGCCAGGTGGACGATGCCCGCCTCACCAAGATCACGCTGTCCACGGGAGCCTACGAGGACCGATCGGACAACATTCCGGCCTTCCTCGATGGAAGCAATCAGGTCAATGTCGGGGGATATGATTCCCAGGGCAATTACAATATGACGATTGCAGTCCATCCGACCGACGAGAACCATGTCATCATCGGGGGGACGAACCTGTTCCGAAGCCGCGATGGTTTTGCAACGACACCCTCCGACAAGGAAGACGGATGGATCGGCGGTTATTCCACTGCCAATGACATCTCCCAGTATGCCAACAACCATCCGGACCATCATGCGCTGGTATTTGACCCCAACAATCCGAACCGGTTGTACAACGGGCACGATGGCGGCATCAGCATGGTCAATGACATCACTTCGCAAGGCGCCGTCTCATGGACGTGGCTGAACAACAAGTACAACGTGACCCAGCTCTATCACGTCTCTATCCCGCGTGCCGCGGGTGATGCCCGGATCGGTGCTGGTACACAGGACAACGGCAGTCCGTTTTTCTCGTTCGATGGTACCACTACGTCGGCATCGTCGGACATCACCACGGGCGATGGAGCCTTCCAGTACGTGGGTGAGAATGTCGTGATGGCATCGTCCCAGAATGGACGGGTCAACATGTACCAGAACCAGAACGGTACCCGGACCTACTTCGGAGAAGCCACGGCATGCTCCAGCTGCGGTCAGTTGTTCGTCCATCCATACACGGTGGATCCTGCCACGGAAACACGCATGTTTTACCCGGCCGGTCAGGACATGTACCGGGGAGACATTCCGGACTTTTCAAGCAGTTTCGAAATGTCATGGACCAAGATGGACAACCTGGCACTTCCCTCGGGTTATGGCGTCAGTGCACTGGCCGTATCCACATCGCCCGCAGGCGTCCTCTATTGGGCAGGCTACTCCGCGTCTGGTGCTCCCATCATCAATCGTCTGGAAGATGCATTGTCAGCAACCGATGGTGAAGTCGACCGATCCATCCCGGGGGTCGCAAGCGGAGGGTACATCCTGAATCTGGCCATCAACCCCTCCAATGCGGACGAAGTCATTGCCAGCGTCGCCAACTACAACGTGGAGAGTCTCTATCACACCACGGACGGCGGACAGAACTGGACCGCGATTGAAGGAAATCTGTCCGGGACCGGTAACGATGGACCCTCTGTTCGGGCTACCACCATTCTGCCATTCAACGGAGAAACCATATACCTCGCGGCAACCAGTGCCGGCCTGTATTCCACCCAGACCCTGAATGGCAACTCCACCACGTGGACCCGGGAAGGCGGCAGCATGCTGGGCACCGTGGCCATCGCCTGGTTGGATTCCCGCCCATCGGATGGACGAGTTGCCGTTGGAACCCACGGCCGCGGCGTATTTGTCGGCGTCCCCTCTGCTGGCAGCAGCAATGCGGCGCCCGTTGCCGCAGATGTTTCCGGAAGCGGCTTGGAAGATGGAAACAGCACGGTCACGCTTTCGGCCACTGACGGTGACAATGATGCGCTGACGTACACCATCGTCGGACAGCCTTCGAACGGTTCGGTCCAGGTCTCAGGCACCACCGCTACTTACACGCCTACGGCCGACTTCAATGGCTCAGATTCCTTCACCTACAAAGTGAATGACGGTACCGTGGATTCGAACACGGCGACGGCAAACGTCACCGTTACTGCGGTCAATGACGCACCCTCATTCACGAAAGGTGCTGATCAATCCGTTGCAACAAACTCTGGACCGCACACGGTGTCGGGTTGGGCGACGGCTGTCTCTGCCGGTCCTGCCAATGAGTCGGGACAGAGCGTCTCGTTCACGGTCACCGCTGCCAACGCTACCCTGTTTTCGGCTGGTCCGGCCATTGCCGCTGATGGAACCCTGACCTACTCCCTGGCAACAGACGCCAGCGGCTCGTCAGCCGTCCAGGTAACAGCCATGGATGATGGCGGAACAGCCAATGGCGGTGCCGACACCTCGGCCGCGCAGTCGTTTACGATCACCGTAGTTCAGGGAGGTTCGAACAGCGCCCCCGTCGCAGCCGATGTATCAGGCTCGAGCCTGGAGGACGCGAGCGGTAATGTGACATTGTCTGCGACGGACAGCGACAACGACACGTTGACGTATTCCATAGCCTCGCAACCATCGAATGGCACCGTTTCCCTGTCCGGTGCAACCATCACCTACACACCGGCTGCCGATTTCTTCGGCACGGATACGTTCACCTACGTGGCCAATGATGGGACGGTCGACTCCGCACCGGCAACGGCGACCATCTCCGTGACCGGAGTCAATGATGCTCCGTCGTTTACTGCGGGTCCTGACCAACTGGTCAACATGGACTCGGGCGAGCATACGATTCCCGGCTGGGCTTCGGACATCTCTGCCGGACCTGCCAATGAGTCTTCTCAGACGATCTCATTCGCAAACGACCCGGTCAATGCAGACCTGTTCACCGAGGTCCCGTTCGTTTCCGAAGACGGTACGCTCTCCTTCACGGTGGCCCCAGGGATGAGTGGCCAGACCGTCGTTGATTTCAAGATCAACGACGACGGCGGAACGGAAAACGGTGGCGTCAACGAGTCCGGGTGGGTCACCGTCTCGTTCACGATCGCTGACAACACAGGCGTTGACGATGTCGCGATTCCCACCCAGTTCGCGCTGCGTGGTGCTTATCCGAACCCCTTCAATCCGACAACGAACATCGCCATCGATGTACCGCTGGCGGCCCAGGTCGTGGTGGATGTGTACGATCTCTCCGGAAGAAAAGTGCACACCATACCCAGCCGCGCCATGACACCGGGAGCCAATCAGACCATCCGTGTCAATGCGTCCAGCCTCGGTTCCGGTTCGTATGTGTACCGTGTCCTGGCTACGACAGCCCAATCCACGGAAGTCCTCTCCGGGACCTTCGTCGTCATCAAGTAGCCGGCTCTCCAGAGCGAGCGGCTTGAATTTGCGGGCGGCCCCGGCGACGGGGCCGCCCGCCGTCGTTTTGGCATGATGGGACCAAACAAAAAAAGCGCCGCTCCCGGAATCAGGAGCGGCGCTTGGCGCTTCGAAGGCGTGGAGCCAATGAGCGGACTCGAACCGCTGACCTGCTCATTACGAGTGAGCTGCTCTACCAGCTGAGCTACATTGGCCTGTGACGCGCACATGACGCGACGAAGACTGAAAAACTACGCCGACCCGGAACTCGAATCAAGCCGCTGACACCAACCATAATCGCGCCCTGAACGATGTACGGGCCGGATCACGGTTTTTTCACTGCTTGCAGGTCTGCATTCTGAACCGTATTCCGACCCGTGATGATTCAGGCCAGATCAACTACAGGCGCCGAAGTCGTCAGGCAGCAATGCCGAACTGTTCCACTTCGTCTCCCGTATTGACAATCATGACCGGGCAATGCACCGAGCGCAGGACTTTCTCGGATACGCTTCCCACCATGACGCGGTCGAAGCCGGTCCGTCCGTGGGAGCCGATGACGACGAGATCGACATCGTCTTCCCTGGCCAGATCCCGCAAGGCAGTGGCCGGATGTCCCTTGACGGTTTTCCAGGTGGCTATGATGCCGGCAGCCTGCAGTTCGGCCGCCAGTTCGGCCAGCTTCTTCTCGCTGGCCTCTATCATGTCCTTCTTGATGTCCGGGAAGGGATCCGAACCGAATCCATAGTAGGGATAGTATTCGAGGTCCACGACGTGTGCCAACGTAATGGACGCGTCGTAATGCTCGGCGATACGTGAGGCTACGCCAATGACTTGCCGGGTCGATGAACCGAAGTCCACGGGTACCAGGATGCGATCGGCCCGTGGCAGCGACCAGGCTTCCTTGTGGGTACGCATGGTCAGGACGGGGCACGGTGAGCGACGGATGACTTCTTCCGTCACGCTGCCCAACAGAAGTCTGCGAACACCGCGACGACCGTGGGTGCCCATGACGATGAAGTCAATGTCGTTGTCCCGAGCGTAGTCGATGATGACATCAGCCGCCGGCTCGGATGGCGTTCCTGACATGACGACGCGCTTGACAGGAGGCAGTTCGACTTCCTGCGCTTCCAGCAGCTCGCCCATCTGTTCCACCCCCCCTTTCCGGGCCAACTCGAACAGGTCGGACGGAAAGTCATGAATCGTGATGGTGGGCAGTTCGGCCACATGCAGGAGATGGAGTTCTCCTTCAAACTTGTTGGCCAGGTAAATGCCGTGTTCCAGTGCCAGAAGGGCACTTTCAGAGAAGTCGGTAGGTACGAGGATATGGAACGTTTTCATGATGTCGCCTCCACGCGTTGGTTGCCAGGCGCTCTGGTTGTCAGGACCGGAAATGCCCCGATCCCAACTGCACCGTATGAAAACGGCAGCCCATCAGATGACCGGAATACCTTGCCTTGGGTGCCGGAAAGATGCCATTCCTCAACGCTGCATATGCCCGCCACCTGCGTAGGACCGATCCGCACATCCCGCCTCAGAACCTTCCCCGGTGCCACGCATCAAACACCGCCACCTTCCGCATCAAACTCCTCCCTGAATGGATACCCTTCGAAAGCATCTGGCTCGCATAACCCACCTCAACCAGGCAGCCGCTGTGCTGGAATGGGACATGGAAACGTACATGCCGGAAGGTGGGGCCGAGGCGCGATCCCAACAGGTGGCCACACTGCGTTCGATGGCCCACGAGATGTTGGTCTCTGACGAAACCGTCGCGCTCCTGGAGCACGCCGAACCGGATTCTGATGTCGATCGGGACCTGATCCGCGTCGTGCAGAAGGATATAGAGAAGGCCCACAGGGTCCCTTCCTCGCTGATTGCAGCCATGGCGGAAGCCTCGGGTCGCGCCAAGGGTGCATGGCAAAAAGCCCGATCCTCCAACGATTTCCCCGTTTTTGCACCGCACCTGGAGAGGATTGTGGATCTGTGCGTCCAGCATGCCGAGGCATTAGGATACGACGACCAGCCGTACGATGCCTTGCTGGACCAGTACGAAGAAGGAGCCACCACACGTCAGGTGGCCGCTGTATTCGAGGAAGTCAGAAACGACCTGGTGCCGTTCGTCAAGGAGTTGACTGGAACGGGGATGCTCTGCGAAGGACCGGTACACCGGGAATACCCGGAGGATGATCAGTGGGCCTTCGGACTGGAGATGGCCGAGCGTATGGGATACGACCTGAACCATGGCCGGCAAGACCGTTCGGCCCATCCCTTCTCGACGTCATTTTCGATTTCGGACGTCCGCATCACGACGCGGCTCGAGAAGCGTTTCTTCAATCCTGCCTTTTTCGGGACGCTCCATGAGGCCGGACACGCCATGTATGAACAGGGAATCGATCCGGTGCTGGAGGGCACTCCGCTGGCGGATGGCACTTCGCTGGGTATCCACGAATCCCAATCGCGGATGTGGGAAAACCTGGTTGGACGCAGTCTGCCGTTCTGGGAATTCGCGTTCCCCCGCGTGCAACGTACGTTCCCCGATGCGCTGGGAGACGTCTCCCTGGATGGCTTCTACCGCGCCATCAACGCCGTCGCCCCGTCCACCATCCGGGTGGAAGCCGACGAGGTGACCTACAACCTGCACATCATGCTCCGCTTCGAACTGGAGCAGGAGATGATTGCCGGAAAGGTCAGTATCAAGGATCTCCCGCAGGAATGGAATGACCGGATGGAAGCCTGGCTCGGTGTCCGCCCCCAGGATGACGCAGAAGGGGTCTTGCAGGATATCCACTGGTCGCTCGGTGCCATCGGGTATTTTCCGACCTATGCGCTGGGCAACCTGATGTCCGTCCAGCTTTTCGAAGCGGCCCGTGAAGCCATTCCGGACCTGGACGACCATTTCCGACGCGGTGAGTTCTCCGCGCTCCTGGCCTGGCTGCGCACCAATGTTCACCAGTGGGGGCGTCGGAAAACTGCCGATCAGATTCTTGTCGACAGCACAGGCTCCCATCTCAGCGCCGCCCCATGGATGGCCTACGTCAAGCGCAAATTCGGGGCACTCCACGGGGCTTGATGTTCCGGATGCAACCGTGCCTGCGCGCCTGTCCGGTCAACCCGATGGAAACCGATTCCCCCGCCATCCACGTAAGCAATCGCCTTACAAATCCGTTGGCAGGCATTGATTAATTGATAACCAGAGGCTTTCATGATAAGCCTCGTTCACTCCGCTCACTTGCAAGGAGATCACCTATGGCCATCAACCTCGAACTCCATCTGGACCATCTCCAGATCTCGGACGACACGCTGGAATGGATCACCTCCCGCCTGAACAAACTGGAAGCAGGTCGCTCGGACATTACCGGAGCCCACCTGTCCATCAAGCAACTGTCGGGAAAACCCACCGTCAACGAGTACGAGGCTACCCTGACGCTGTACCACAAACCGGACAACATATCAGCGTCGTACAAATCGCCACTGATACCCGAGGCCGTCCAGGAGGCTTATTCCTCCGTGGAACGGCAGGTGCGCAAATCCCGGAATGCCATCAGGGACCGTCGCAAGCGCGCTCGTCGCGACGTTACGCTGGACTGATCCATCGCTCCCGGAGCAGCGCAGTCAATACGGTAATCAGAACAAGGTGGCGGTACCGCTTGGTGCCGCCACTTCTGTTTGGAGGGGATATGGGGTAGCGGAAGAGGGGCTGGCCGGTACGGATCCGGACAGAATAAAAATGCCGTAGGGAGCGACCGTGTCGTCCGGGAAGGGCTCAACCGTCACGCGCACGGTCCCACCCGAGGGATCCAGTGGAAAGCTCACGCCTTCAGGGGCATTCTCAAGGAAATCCTCTCCAGGGAAGGAAGGAGTGTCGGTGTTGGAGTACTGCCGAGCCAGATCGTGTGAATCATTTTCCCGGAAGGCTCCCGTGGAAACCAGCGTCCCTCCCTGATCCATCCATCCCTCGTACACCCATCCCTCGGGAAGGGTGGGAAGTGACAATCCTGCGGTTGGCGCAGCGCGGGTGCCGTCGATGAACCACAGTCCGGATGTCTCATCCGTCGATGCGCCCGAGGCCCAGTTCAAGAGCATGAATGTCCCCGACTGTCCTTCGAAGGACACTCCCAGCGCCCGCTCGTGATTGGTACTCAACGTGGCCGTGGATCCGGAGACATCACCTGCCAGAACCACCGTGCCCGAAGGTTGGTCGTCCGAATCCCGCTTGTCCTCGATGGTCACGAAGACCTCTGTCGCTTCCGAGATGTCCACCTCGAAAACCAGGGCATTCTGGATGAACTGTCCGGCGTCGTTGACGAAAGATCCGTTCTCGGTCACGTTGAACCGGTCGGAAGCATGACTGACAAAACCGACCTGTACCCATGCCTGGTAGGCGAACCCGTCCTGCAATGGCGGCAGATTCTCCAGCTCCAGTCGTACCTGAACCTGGGCAACATCCTGCTCGACAACATCTCCGCTGTCACAACCGGTAGTGACCAGCACGGCCAGGGCGAATATCCGGATCAGGTTGCGCATCGTCTTCAACTGGGGTTGGGGATCGAAAAAATGGGGAACGTGCGAACGAATCGGCACGCCAAGGGTTCTCCGAATCCGGCGCCGGGCATCCGGTAGTGCCCGAAAGCAGCAGTGCCGTATCCTGTGTTCAACGCGACTTCAGCAGCCTGAATCCTGACGTGTCATCCTCTCCAACCCATCTTCCGGACAACCTGTCCTGGACGCCTGCCTCCTGGCAGGCCTTCGAGGCGCGCCAGCAACCGCCGTTCGAGGACGAAGGCGAACTGGCTCGGGTGCTGGAAAAACTGGCCGTCATGCCACCCCTGGTCACGCCGTGGGAGATCAACCGGCTGCGCACTCAGCTGGCAGAAGCATCCGTTGGAAAACGATTCCTGTTGCAGGGTGGAGATTGTGCGGAGCGATTCGATGAGTGCCGGCCCGACATCATTGCCAATCGCCTGAAAGTACTGCTTCAGATGAGCCTGGTGCTCATCTATGGCCTTCGCCTCCCCGTCATCCGGGTGGGACGTTTTGCGGGACAGTATGCAAAACCCAGATCGGCTGATTTCGAGGGCAGCGGAAAGGAGCGGTTGCCCAGTTACCGGGGCGATATGGTCAATGCGCCTGAGTTCGGCCGGGAAGCCCGCCGACCTGCACCGGAGCGGATGATCACCGCCTACGAACGTTCGGCAATGACCCTGAACTATGTCCGGGCGCTGGGAGAAGGTGGATTTGCGGACCTGCATCATCCGGAGCAATGGGACCTGGATTTCGTGACTTCCGAGAAGCTGCGGGAAGAGTACCAGACCATCGTGGATTCCATCCTGGATGCCATCCGCTTCACCGAGGCGGTTTCCCCAACACCCATCAGCAACACGGACCGGGTCTCCTTCTTCACGAGCCATGAGGCGCTCCTCCTTCCCTATGAGGAAGCCTTCACGCGCATGGCGGATGATGGCGCCTACAACCTGTCCACCCATTTCCCATGGATCGGAAAGCGTACCAACACGCTCGACAGCGCTCACATCGAGTACGCCCGCGGCCTCCGCAATCCAATGGGACTGAAGATCGGTGCCGATCTTGAAGCACGCGAACTGACAGCCATCCTGGATCGGGTCGACCCCGATCGTGAACCGGGTCGGGTCACGTTGATCACGAGACTGGGAGCACATGGCATCGAGGACAACCTGCCGCGCCTGATCGATATTGTCACCGCCTCGGGTCACCCGGTGCTGTGGACCTGCGATCCGATGCACGGCAATACCGAGGTCACGGAAGACGGCTTGAAAACCCGGCGTTTCGAAAACATTCTTTCCGAACTGGAGCAGGCCTTCGACATCCACAACGCCTGTGGCACCGTACTCGGAGGAGTCCACCTCGAGTTGACGGGCGAGAATGTCACCGAGTGCATGGGCGGTGCCCGCGGCCTGGAAGCGAAGGATCTGCACGAGGCGTACGAAAGCCAGGTCGACCCCCGCCTGAATGCGGAGCAAGCCCTCGAGATGGCCTTCTCGATTGTCCGAAAGTGTCGTACCATGCGTTCCGAGAACGCCTGACACTTTCCCGGACTTGCTGGATGACGCCCACTCCCGCCATCGTCTACTGCGCGACCTGTATGGATTCAACGCGCGGCAAGACGGCGCACGGTTTGATCCGATTTACCGAACGCTTCGATGTCCGCGCCGTCGTGGATCACGTCTATGCTGGCCAGGATGCCGGTGCGTTTCTGGACGGTACCCCCAACGGCATCCCGATCGTTCCTTCGCTTGAGGAAGCACTGGGCGGCATGCCTTCCAGAGGCGCCTTTGTCGTCGGTCTGGCCACGGATGGCGGGGTGCTGCCAGATCACGCCCGCGCGGCGGTCAGGCAAGCCATCGAGCAAGGACTCGATATCTACTGCGGATTGCATGTTTTCCTGTCGGAAGACCCGGAATTTGCACCCCTTGCCGAGCAGCACGGTGTGAAGCTGATCGATGTCCGCAAGCCACCCCCACGCTCGGAATTGCACTTCTACGAAGGACGGATCGAGGAAGTCGAAGCGGTTCGCGTCTTGGTGTTGGGCACGGATTCCGCTTCCGGCAAGCGAACCACATCCTGGGTGCTAAGGAATGCGCTCCGGGCGAAGGGATACTCTGCCGAAATGATCGGAACCGGACAGACGGCATGGCTGCAGGGGGCCCGTTTCAGCATCCGGCTGGATACCCTGGTCAATGATTTTGTGGCAGGCGAGATCGAACATGTGGTCCGGAATGCCTGGCAGGAAGCACGTCCGGACGTGGTCGTGGTCGAGGGACAGGGAGCACTCCTCCACCCTGCCTATCCGGGTGGTCTGGAATTGGTGGCCGCAGTGAAGCCCGATGTCCTTCTGCTGCAGGACGTGCCTGCCCGCGACACATTTGACGGGTTTGATGATCTGCCCATGCCGCCCATGCGTCGCCAGATCGACGCCCTCGAATTGCTTTCGGGCCGAAAGGTCGACGCCATCACCATCAACCCGAAGGGCCTGACCGAAGAGGAGGTCCAGCGCGTTTGTGCCGACTACGAAGCGCAATTCGATCGACCGGCTGTCGACGTTTTCCGGGAAGGCACGGACCGTCTCGTCGACATCATTGCATCCCGACTCCGGACGCGCGACCCGATAGCATGATGATCTCCACTGTATCCGTCCACACGGTCCATGCACCGTTGAAGGAGCCGTACACGATTGCGTACGAAACCATCACGGAAGTGACGAACCACTTTGTCGTGATCCGGATGTCCGATGGTGCGTGCGGGATCGGCTGCGCCGCTCCCGCACCCGAAGTGACCGGAGAGTCGATACAGGCCTCCCGCGCGGCGCTCGAAGCGTTTGCAGCCGAAGCACCGGGCAGCAGCTTGGACACGCTCCCTCAGCCATCCGGGGACACACCCTCAGCACTGGCGGCCGTCGACCTCGCCCGTCATGACCTGCTGGCACGCCGGCGCAGCACGTCCATCGGCGGACTGTTCGGGGATCCGGATGCGGCCATGACGCCGGCTGAAACCTCCATCACGATCGGCATCTCCGACACCGGATCTACGTTGGCCCGTGCCCGGAAACTGCATGCGGAGGGATTCCGCTTTTTCAAGGTCAAGGGCGGCCACGACGTTTCGGCCGATCTGGAACGCTTGAGCGTGCTTCGATCAACATTTGGTCCGGAAATCCGCTTGGCCCTGGATGCGAATCAGGGGTATGACCTCCCTGACGTCGAACGTCTGGAGCGCCAGGCCCCCGATCTGAATCTGGCCTATCTGGAACAGCCCACACCAAAAAAGGACCTGTCCTTGCTGGGTCTTGCGGCACGGGCAACGTCCATTCCCGTGATGGCCGATGAATCCGTGCAGTCCGCAGAGGATGTCCATCGGATTGCCGGAACCGGCCCGGTGGCGCTCATCAATATCAAACTCCAGAAGATGGGGGGGCTGGCTGCTGCGGAAGCCATTGATCAGGCTGCCCTGCAGTACGACATGGGCACGATGCTGGGATGCATGGACGAATCAGCCCTTTCCATTGCCGCTGCATTGCACTTCGGCGCCACGCATCCAAATGTCCGATTCCTGGACCTGGACGGTCATCTGGATCTCAGGGACGATCCGTTTGAAGCGCTCGTCCGGCTGGACGGGAACGGCCGGCTGCAGACGGAGACCGCGACCGGTCTCGGCTGGTATCGGAATCCTTTCGAGGAAGGATGATGGTAAAGGCCGAGCCCTTGCCGGGTTCGGAAGAAATGTGCAGACGACCACCGGATTCCTGGATCAAGCCGTGCGCCACGCGCAATCCGAGACCGGAACCCTTGTCCAGTCCGAACTCCGCCAGTGACAGCGTGTCGATGGGCTCATCGATGGAGGCAACGAACGCCGGATCGAAACCTTTGCCCGTATCCGCCACCCGGATGACGACATCGTCCGCCTTCTCCCGCACATCGACGGAAATGCTGCCCGAATCCGTGTATCGCACGGCATGATCCATGATGTGACTCAGGGCGTGCGCCACGTGGGCGGGGTCAACATGGCGAACCAGCATGTCTTCCGAGAGGTTCTGGTGCATGTCGAGGCCCTTCTCTTCGGCATCCCTCTCGTACTGTACCATCACATTCTGGACGAGGGATACGACATTCGTCGGTTCCACGTTCTGGTCCAGCGTTCCGGAAGAAAGGTGTGATACGGACAGGATGGAATTGAGCAGTTTCAGAAGACGATCCCCACTGGTGCGGATCATGCCTGCCAGCTCTTGCTGATCCCCGTCCGTCTCTTCCATCAGGACATCCGCCAAACCGATGATTCCGGAAAGCGGCGTACGAACATCGTGGCTCATGTTGGAAAGGAACGCCGATTTCAACTCGGAAAGCTCCTGGATGCGCCGCTTCGATTCCACCAACTGGATCTCGGCTTCCTTGCGTTCGGTGATGTCTCTCAGAAGGACCATCTTGCCCTGCAGTACGCCGGCGTCATTGATGATGCTGCGAATGCGCACCACCATCCATCGCCGATCACCGTCCACTTCACGCGGCACTTCGTCGCGCAAAGGGTCCTCTTCAGCGGACGAGCGCCAAGACCCTTCCATGAACGGAAAGACATCCGTGATGTGTTTGCCGATGGGCGTCTTGTTGTCCGCTTTCACGAGACGACCGGTTGCATCGTTCACTTCGATGATGTGCCCGTCGGGGTCTGTCAGGACCACACCATCTTCCATGGAGCGGATGATCTGTTCGCGGGCGATGGGCACAAGATCCAGCATGCGGTAGCGGAACATGCCCAGATAGAACAGCACACCGGATGCCGCAAAGGATACCGGCGTCCAATCCAGGAACAGGAAGGCCGCGGGGCCGAGGAAATAGAATGCATTCGACAACAGCGGAAGTGCGGAACCCACCATCATGATGATGGCCTGTCCGCGAACCGCACCGTGGGAGGTGATCACCTTGCGCAAGAAGATCAGGAAGCCGGCCACGATCATGGCGTACAGATACGCCATGTTGACCCAGAACCAGGGTCCGTATTCTCGGGCGATGGTGATGAAGCTGCCCTGGTCGAATGGCTCGTTCGAAACGAAAAACAGGTGGTGCGAGCCGTTGGTGGCAATGAGCAGCAGTGTGATGGCTGGCACCACGTACAACAACAGGGCGGTCTTCCTGGAAACCTTGACGTCCGTAAACCAGGCGGCCATCAGGACCCAGGTCACGGGCAGCGGGACGATGAACAGGAACTTGATGCTCGAAATGAGCACTTTCGTGTCAAAGTCCAGCAGCACCAGATGCAGTCCCGAGAACAGCGACCACAGACCGGCCATCATCATCACCCCGAAAAACGCGGATGAATAGGCATTCCGTCGCTTGGTCCATGCGTGCATGGCCAACTCGAAAGACAAGATGCTGGAGCCGAAAAAGGCCCACGCTACCGTTATGCTGCCGTCGAACATGGGGAATGAGATTTTCTACCCCTTCGTGATCGGCTTTTATCCTTGCACCTTTAGCCCAAAACGATGGCCTGAACAGATTCTACGCAGATTTACGTAGCGTCAGCCAGCAACCTTTTCAGGCTCCCCGACGGTCTGGATCCAGGCTCCCCCAAGGACATCCTCTCCCTCATACAGGACGATGGCCTGTCCCGGGGTAATGGCGCGTCGCGGCTCGGCAAACTGCACGTGCAGGATGGCTCCGTCCTGCCAGGCGACGCAGGGTGCCCCTTCGTCCTTGTAACGGATCTTGCCCACCGCATCCCGCTCGCCCGTCAGATCGGCGTACTTGATGGGATTGATCTGGGCAGCGGTAAGGCGCTGTCCGAGCAGTTCTTCCTTCGGACCGACCCATACCGTATTGGACTCCGCATCGATACGGGTTACGTAAATGGGCTCCCCGACAGCCAGTCCAAGGCCGTGACGCTGCCCGATGGTGTAGAACGGGTACCCTTCGTGCTGCCCCATCACAGTGCCGTCGGACAACAGGAAATTGCCCGGTCCCGCTTTTTCGTCCATGTCAGGAACGCGATCCTTCAGGAAACGGCGGTAGTTGTTGTCCGGAACGAAGCAGATTTCGTAGGAATCCGGTTTGTCAGCAACCTCGTCCAGACCGAACTCGGAGGCCATCTCCCGAATGCGCGGCTTGGTCAGGTCCCCCAACGGAAAAATCGTGCGAGCCAGATTTTCCTGGGAGACCCCCCACAGGGCATAACTCTGGTCCTTGTTGTGGTCCAACCCTTTGGACAGGACATGCCGTCCGCTTTCCTCATCATGGCGCAGACGGGCATAGTGCCCGGTGGCGATGAACTCGCAACCAAGGTCATCGGCCCGACGCATCAGGGATTCCCATTTGATGTGCGTGTTGCACAGGACACACGGATTGGGCGTTCGGCCGGCCATGTATTCCTCGGTGAAGCGTTCGATGACCCAGTCCCCGAATTCCTGCCGGATGTCCACGATGAAGTGCGGAAAATCGTACTTGATGCCGATGGCGCGGGCATCATTCATGGATTCCAGCGTGCAGCAGCCGACCTCCTTGCCCGTGCGGCCCCCACTGCCCTGGTAATCCCAGGTCTTCATGGTGATGCCCACGACTTCGTACCCCTGCTCCCTGAGGAGCACGGCGGCAACAGATGAATCCACGCCGCCACTCATGGCGACCAGTACTTTTCCTTTCTTGCTCATGACCCTGAGTCGTTGACCCGGTTGCGCTCAGTCTTCGGTGTTGGCCTCTGTAGCACCACCGAGCGCTTCGTAACAGTCCGCTATCTGGAGCTGGACCTCGTTGAGGAATGCATTGAGGCGCCGAACCATGCGCTGGTTGGCCTCGGGACCCCTGCGAGCGGCTTCGGGGAGTACCACGGCTGACTCGAGAATGTGATCCCGGAAAAAGTTGACCGCTTTGAGAGCTTCCTGCAAAGGAAGGCCACTCATCACCACTCCCTTGGCATACAGCCGGGCGATGGTTCGGGCCTCGTCCAGGACCTCATCGCCACCGCCGTCCTCTGCCCCCATGTACTGGATCATGAGTCCCATGAGCCGGCGACCCAGCAGTCGCTTTTCCTTGCGTTCCTTCTCTGACACGTTGGAAATCCACGACGCCTCGTGATGGCTGATGTCTTCCCGCGTGTAGGACAGCGCCTTCTCCCGCAACTCTTCCCCGATGCTCTCCCGGTTGTCACCCGACTCCCTGCGCTTGATGCGCTCGATCTCCGTGGCCGCAAAACGCCTGTGTCCCCCGGGCGTGCGGACCACCTGGATCTTGCCGCTTTCCGCCCAACGCCTCAGCGTGACCGGATGGACGCCCAGTTGTTCGGCAGCGTCTTTCAGCGAATAGAAGGACTCGGACATCGGGAAGATGTGTTCAGATCACGGGAATGCCATCAACAGGCGGCGGCGACCCTGAATAATACAAACGCGGTTTCGTTCCTGCGGCCAAACGGACCGATCCCGGTTCCTCTTTCAGTGGGAATACCAACAATTTGAACTCGCCGGCCTATTTTTGGTAGGACCCACCCGCATTTTGCCTGCTCATCCATTCCGGTCCCCCCCCCCGTGCGCATCCTGGTCATCAACGGTCCGAACCTGAACATGCTCGGAAAGCGTGAGCCTGAGGTGTACGGCCACACTACCTTGGCCGACATCGAGCAGAATCTTGCCACGCGTTTTCCGGACGTTGATTTCTCCTTCTTCCAGAGCAACCAGGAAGGCGATCTGATCGACGCGCTGCAGAGGGCCGACGTGGACGGGATCGTACTCAACGGAGCTGGCTTCACCCACACTTCGGTGGCGCTTCGAGACGGAATCGCCTCCATCGACACCCCGGTTGTGGAAGTACACATCTCGAACATCCATGCCCGCGAAGCTTTCCGTCATCATTCCCTGACCGCAGGCGTGTGCGTCGGATCCATCAGTGGCCTCGGGGTTGAAGGCTACGCGCTGGCCGTTCAGTATTTCCTCTCCCGATCGGCTCAGTAATGGCTGGATCCCGCATCGGCAGACTGGCCTCGGAAACGGCCGTCTATGGCATTTCGTCCGTGGTCGGACGGCTGATCAATTTCCTGCTGTTTCCGCTCTATTCGCAGGTCTTCCCACCGGATGTCTACCAGCCGGTAGCCATCCTCTACGCTGCATTCATCTTCTTCAACATCCTGTACCAGCACGGGATGGAGTCGGCGTACCTCAAGTTTGCCACTGACCGGAAAGAGGGAGAAGGGCGAAGCCGGGCCTTCGGCACGGCCGTCCTGTCCATTTCGCTGGTGGGCTTGGTCATCAGCGTCCTCATCTGGCTGCTGCCTGGCCCGGTGTCTGACCTGATCCAGTTGGACACGCGCTATTCTGAGCTCCTGATGCTCGGTGGCTGGATCCTGCTCCTGGACGCACTGGCCATCGTTCCCTACGCCGACCTGCGCCTGCGCAACAGGCCCTGGACCTTTGCAGGCATACGACTGGCCAATGTCGGTGTCAATGTGGGCCTGAATATCTGGTTCATCTTCGGCCTGGAATGGGGCGTGCGGGGTGTCCTGATGGCCAACGTTGTTGCATCCGCCGTGTCGCTCGGCCTGCTGGTACCCACCCTGACCGGGCGATTCGGACGACCCGACGGTGCGCTGTGGAGCAAATTGCTCCGTTTCGGTCTCCCGTTCGTTCCTGGCGGCATAGGCTATGCCGTAACGGAGCGCATCAATTTGTTTTTCCTCTATGAGATGGAGCCGCTTCGGGCGGTGGCGCTGTACGACCTGACACCCGCAGCACACCCCGAACTGCATGCTCGGGCTTTGGAATACGGCGATCAGGTCTTTACCGAACACGTTGTAGGCGTGTACGGCGGCATCATCAAACTGGCCGTCCTGATGGCCCTCTTCGTACAGATGTTCCGGTACGCCTGGCAGCCGTTCTTCCTGCAGCACCAGGATGATGACGATGCCCCTGCACTCTACGGCAGCGTCTTCCGGCTGCTCTCCCTCATCCTTCTGACGGCCTTCCTGGGCATCTCCTTTTTTGCAGACGAACTGGTGGCCCTGCCTCTCCCCGGCGACCGCACACTCATTGCCGCTTCGTACTGGATGGGATTGTTCATCATTCCCATCGCTTTGATCGGATACGTTTTTCAGGGGTGGTACTACCATTTCTCCGCGGGAGCCTACATCAAGGGGATGTCCAAGTACTTCCTGCATGCCACGATGGCCGGTAGTGCCGTGGCATTGGTCCTGAATGCGCTGCTCGTACCCACGCAGGGCATGTGGGCGGCAGCCGCGGCCACGTCCGCAGCCTACGCCGTCATGGCATTGACCCTGCTTTTCCTGATACGACGGCATTATGCGGTCCCCTACGCGTGGCCGCGCGTCATCACGGCTTTCTTCCTGGCTGTCGGGCTGTTCGCTGCGTGGGAGTCCGTGCCTGCCCTGCAGGTCTGGTATTTCGAGGGGATCATGGTGGCCGCCTTCTCCCTTCTCGGTGCCCGCCTGCTGGATGTGTCTCCTTCTACGATGAAAGACGCGGCCTGAACCCGGCGTTGTTGCAAACCTTCCGCCTTCCGCACCCATCAAAAGGGGGGACGCGTATCGTCCCGGTCGGGAAGACGCATTCCGACATCGCCCCCTTCCACCCGGATCCATGCTGAAGAACTATCTGACCGTCGCCCTCCGGGCGCTGCGCCGCAATACCACCTATACCTTCGTCAATGTCACAGGCCTGGCTCTGGGCATGGCGTGTTGCGCCCTGATCATGATGTTGGTGCATCACCACTGGAGCTTCGACCGCTTCCATGATGATGCCGATCGCATCTACCGGACGTACTTCCAGTGGCAGGATCCTGATGGCGATGTGCAGGTGCAGGCGATGATGACGCCCGAGTTCACCGAGACCTTTCGGGAAGCCTTCCCGCAGGTGGAGCGGGCGACCCCCTACGTGGCCGCGAGCCAGAATCTCGAAGTCGGCAGCGATGTGACCCGGCTGCGCGTAGCCGAAGTCCACAACGACTTCTTCCAGATGTTCAATTTCCCCATTGTGGCCGGGGATGCAGCCGACGCACTGCTTTCACCGGACAACATGGTCATTACCAGGTCCAGCGCCGTTTCATTGTTCGGCGTGCCCGAAGACAACCCGGCAGATGCGCTGGGCCGGACGGTGTCCATCACGCGCGCAGAGAACACCTACGACTTCACGGTGGTGGCCGTATCAGAGGATGTCCCGAGCACGTCTTCCATCACGTACGACGTTGCCATCAACTTCGAGAACTACGAGCGACTTCGGTTGGGCGGCAACAACTGGGGTGGACGTGTTTCCACCTATGCACTTCTCGTCCCGGGAGCTACTGGCGCCACCGTCGAGGCGGCTTCCGGTGATTTTGTTGATCAGATCTTCGGTCCGTACGTGGAAGCTTTGCGCGGATCCGAGCAGTTGGCTGAGGGAGACGATGCCTACAGCTTCAATCTGCAGCCCCTGACCGAGCTGCACGCCACGCTTGACGTGTGGGTGCCTTATGAGACCGCCCAGCACAATCCGACCTACTCCATGATCCTGGGCGGCATCGGACTGCTGATCCTGCTCATCGCCTGCATCAACTTCATGACGCTTTCCGTCGGTCAGTCCTCCGGACGGGCACGCGAAGTGGGTGTCCGGAAAGTGCTTGGTGCCCATCGCTTCCAGCTGATGAAGCAGTATTTCGGGGAATCGACCATCCTGGCCGTCATCGCCCTGGGCATCGGATCGATTCTCACCCTGTCCCTCATGCCCTGGTTCTCTTCGCTGGCGGGAGCCGAACTGTCGTTGTCACAGGCCTCGCCCGTGCTGATCGGGGCGGCCCTGGTCACATTGATTGCCATTGTCGGATTCGTGGCGGGTGGGTACCCCGCAGTCGTCCTGTCCCGTTTCCAACCCGCCCGCGTGCTCAAGGGACAGCAAACCGTATCCCGCAAGAACCTGCTGACCCGGTCGCTGGTCGTTTTGCAGTACACCATCTCGATCGGACTCATCGTCGCAACGGTCGTGATGACCCGTCAGCTGAATTTCCTTTTTGACAAAGATCTGGGTTACGACCGCGATTTCGTGGTGTCCGTCATGGCGAACGGTATTTCACGAGCCGATGCAGACGGTGCTCTGGAGCAATTCCGGAACGAACTCCTTCCTTACCCTGAAATCACGAACGTCTCCAAAGCCGGATCGCCATTCACGCGGGGCAGTGACCGCAACACCTGGCAGGATGCTTCAGGCGCTACGCGCAGCGCCTACAACTTCGGCGTGGACTATGATTATCTGGACCTGATGGGCATGGAAATGGCCGAAGGTCGGTGGTTTTCACGTGACTACCCGTCTGACCTGACCAATGGTGTAGTCGTGAATGAGGCCCTGGTGGAAGAGTTCGGCATCGAAAATCCGGTCGGCGCCACACTGACGAACTGGCTCAGCTGGATCTACGAAGAATCCCCTGTCATCATCGGTGTCGTCAAGGATTTCCACTACCGTTCCCTGCATGAGGATGTCGATCCGGCTGTCATGAACATGCATCCGGACTACTACAACTACATGGGCGCCATCCTGGTAAAGGTGGCACCCGGCAACATCCAGGCAGCGCTGGAACGCATCGAGAACACGTGGAATACGGTCCGGCCCGGTCAGCCGTACTCGTTTGCTTTCCTGGATGATGACATTGCGGCCCAGTACGATGCCGAGCAGCGCTGGCAGACCATCCTGACGTCATCGTCGATGCTGGCCATCCTGATTGCCTGCATGGGTCTGTTCGGGTTGGCCTTGCTGTCAGTCACCCGTCGGACCAAGGAAATCGGAATCCGGAAAGTGATGGGCGCTTCGGTCGCCGGACTGGCGGGGCTGGTCTCGCGCGAGTTTGCCGTGCTGGTGGTCGTAGCCAGTGTATTCGCTGCACCCCTGGCGTGGTACGGCATGAACCAATGGCTGGACACGTTTGCCTACCGCATCGAGATGGGGCCGGGCATTTTCATCCTGGCCTCGCTGGCAGCGTTGCTCATTGCCCTCGTCACGGTCAGCGTGCACTCCATCCGGGCTGCGCACGTCAACCCGGCAGACACGTTGCGCTACGAATAGGACGCAGGTTGTCCGGCCCCTCTTGAGGGGCCGGACCCTGGATCACACCCGAAAGAGGTAACTCAGCTTCAGGAAGAACCCGTCGTTGAGACGCTGCAGGTTTTCGAACCGCTTCTGACCGGCATCTTCCATCGTCGAACCGTATCCGAGGTACAACAGGGTACCCGGATTCGGGCGATAGCTGAACAGCCAGTCCATGCGCAGATCGTTCGATTCGGAGTCTGACGTCAGATTTCCGTCGATGCGGATCAGGTTGCCATCGCGGTCCTTCAGCGCAGAGCGTTCGCGGGAGGCGTACTGCCCGATCACCCGGAAGAAAATGTCCGGTGTGAGCTGATACTCTACTTTCAAGCGGGGGATGATTTCCCTTGAATACTGGGAGTCGTCCGCTTTGCGCGTGAGCGTGTAGTGCTGCATCTGGAAGGAGGCCCGGATGGCCTGCGTCGGGCGGGCATCCAGAACAACCGAGTAGCTCGTGCTGTGTCCCGGGGCGGCCTCCGCAAAGATGGGAGTCTGCCCGAAGGAGCTCGAAAGCGACAGTGTGAAGAGTCGGAACGTGGGCGTGGTTACGCCGAGGGATCCGCTCCACTGATTGGTTTCCTGATCTGGAATGTTGAACGCCTCCGAAAACGCAGCGCCCTCCGAAGCGACCACATCATATCCGCTGTAGGTGGCAGGATTGTAGGAAAAAAAGTTGCGATTCACGGACCCGCTCAGTCGCCAGCCTCCGCGCAACGTGGCCGACGGAAACAGGGACTCGCCCCCTTCGATCGGCCCACGCCCGGTGTCTTCGTACTGCCAGATGCGGGATACCCCGCCGAACCCGCCAATGGTTTCTACCAACGCACCCTCTTCACCGTAGAAGGACAGGCGATTGAAGGCGCGCGCGGTTACAATATCGGTCCGGTTGACAAACCCGGCCGCCGCCACGAAATCACGCGAAACGGCATTGAGCGAATAGTTGAATCCCCAACGACGCCCCGTCCGGTCCCATGTCAGGTTGGAGAAGTTGCCCGCAACGGAACCGCTTCCGGCATCGGTCCAAGAACCGACCACTTGCCCCTCCACGAAGTATTTGCCCCCATGGTAGAAGCGGGCATCTCCCCCCGCCAGACGGGAATACTGATCGCCATCCTCCCGGGTCGTAAGCACCGCACCGGCGGTATTGTTGCCACTGAGGTCACGTCGCAGACGAACCACTCCGAACAACGGATTGTCCGATCCGGAAGCCGAGAATTCCTCGTCGTCCGCAGCCAAGATGGTGGCCACGTTCAGTTTGCCCACCTTTCCCGTGACTTTGGTCCCGGCCACAGGTGCCACAATCCGGCGCGTATAGATCATCTGCCCCGGCGTATCGAAAAGCTCGATACCTTCCAGGAAGAATGGTCGCTTGTCGGGGAAGAATAGAGCAAAGCGCTCGTTGAGTACCACCTGTCCCACGTCTGCCTCCACCTGGGAGAAGTCGGGATTCACCGTTCCGTTCAGAACCAGGTTCTGGCGGATGCCCCATTTCACGTCGGCGCCGAATTGGGTATCGTCGGCATATTCCCAGTCTCCCGTGGTATTCTCGGCACCGTTGAAGGCGCTGGTCAGGGTCGGCGTCACATCAAGTACGAGACCGCGGCTCATGTCTCTGAGCCCCGTCAGTTTTCCGGACTGACCGAGGAATGAAGCGTTGGCCCGGATGGCCGGTGCCCACGTGTCCTGAAATCCGGAGTGCTGCACCCGTCGAAGGATGTGGATGCCCCAATCCTGCACGTCGAGGTCCTGATAGCGCAGGCTCTTGAAGGGAATCCTGATTTCCACCTCATATCCAGTAGCCGTCAAACGACCGGCCGAATCGAACGAGTAATCGGGATTCAGGTCCACGCTGCCATCCAGTGGGCTGATGGTGCGCGATCCGCCACCCGTAGCAGATCTCCCTCCTGCGCCGCCCCCGAACTGATCCGAACGCGTGCCGTCCTGTTGCACACCCAGCGGGTTGACTCCGAACAGATATCCGATACGGTTGTCGTTCTGCGTATCCAGCAGGATCTGGACATGGTCTTCCGATGCGATGTTGTCCCGGTTGGCCTGCGTGGCACGAACCACATCGCCGTGGAGCTCGGTTGCGCGGATGCCGAAATGGATGGCATCGGCTGCGTACCAGACCATCACTTCGGTTGGATCGGAAGCGGGTCGGCCGTCCACCGGCTGATACTGGGAGAAGTCCGTCAGACGGGCTGCCTGCTGCCATACAGCATCCGTCAGGGCACCGTCGAGAACGAATTCAGCCCCGTCAATGCGGGGGATGGCGACGTCGGTCTGATTGGACGTGCCGCTGTAGGTCTGTGCCTGCGCGGCGAGGGGAATCCAGGAGGCAGACACCAGAAGGACTGCACAAACGAGTGCTCGCATGGAAGGAACGGCGGGTTGGTTGGCGGATGTTCAGATGCGATTCTTTCCGAGAATTGCGCCTTCCAACGACCACCCTTCCGGTTCGATCCGGCGGGGGCCCGATCTGCCTTCGGACCCCCATTCATCGAATCAATGGTCTCGCGAGGCTTCAGCACGCGCTGACGTGCCAGCCAGCACCATCGCAGCCCGGTCCAACCCCCGGCGCATGGCCCAGGCCCGGTCATCCGCGTCGTGCATGCGGGCAGAATCCTGCATGGCCGCGCGAAGCGCCATGCGCGCTTCGCGCGGAAGCTCCTCGTCATACATCAGAAGCGCACTCGCAGCCACTTCGTACACCGCAGCACAGGCGGCGGCCTGCCCGTCGTTGTACAGCGCGGCACCACGCTGGATGGCTCCATCGATCATGCGCATGGCCTTGGCCGACGTGGGCGCCTCAGGCAGCAGAACTGTGTCGATGACATGGATGATGCCGTTGCTGGCTTCGATGTCCGTGGCAATCACGTTCGCGTTGCCTACCCGGAGGCCGACCGGCACGGACTGGCCATTGACCGTCTCAGCGCTGGAGGCCGCCAGAAGATCAGACACCTCAATCCGACCCGGCACGACGTGATACGTCAGGATGGAGATGAGTTGGTCACGGTTCTCCGGCTTCAGCAGATTGTCGACCGTACCGGACGGCAAGGCCGCGAAGGCGTCGTTGGTAGGGGCAAAGACCGTGAACGGACCATCGCCATTCAGGGTGTCGACGAGTCCCGCTGCCTTGACGGCTGCGACAAGCGTCGAGAATTGGTCATTGCCCGCGGCAATGTCGACGATGGTGTCGTGGTTGCTCTGGCGGGCCTGGGCCGGTGTTGCCCACGCTGCCAGAAGAAAAAGTACGGCCATCAGCGGGCCGCGAGAAAGAAAGGAGTTCATTGGGGTTCTCAGTGAGATGGAAAGGGATTTCAAGCGTCTTCACGGGTCAGACGGACTTTCCCCCTGCATCATTACCGCCGTTTGGGCGAACTTGCGCTCACCGGCGATTCCCCGCGCCCAACGGCTTTCTGATCCCATGTCCCGACTGTTTTTCTTCCTCTTCGCCCTCCTGCTCGCCCCCTCCGCCCTCGCCCAGGAGGTGCGTGGAGTCTGGCTGACCGATGTTGACTCAGATGTGCTGTCCAGCCGCGAAAGCATCGAGGAAGGCATGCGCTTCCTCGCTCAGAATGGATTCAATGTGGTCTATCCCGTTGTGTGGAATGGTGGATATACCCTCTACCCCTCAGCCACACTGGAATCCGTCATCGGTGTGGACCGGGACCCTGCCATCGGCGAACGCGATGTCCTGCAGGAAGTCATCATCGAAGCCCACCGGTTCGGGCTCGAAGTCATCCCGTGGATGGAGTTTGGCTTTGCAGCCAGCTTCGGGCAGGATGGCGGGCCGCTCCTGGCGGCCAGACCGGAATGGGCAGCCCGAACCTTCATCGGATCGAAAGTTGAGAAGAACGGCTTTTTCTGGATGAGCGGCATGAACCCCGACGTCCAGCAGTTCATCCTGGATCTGATGACCGAAATCCTGGCCTACGACGTGGATGGTATCCAGGGCGATGACCGGCTTCCCGCCATGCCGGTTGAAGGCGGCTATTCAGACGTCGTCCAACAGGTGTATCGAAGCGAACACGGAGGCACTGACCCGCCTCCGGATGAAACCGACGCGGACTGGGTGCAGTGGCGCGCCGACAAACTGACCGCGTTTGCTGGGACCATCCACGAGCACGTCAAGAGTGTCGATCCGAACCTTCAGGTCGTGTTTTCACCATCTGTCTGGCCCTGGAGCCGTGACAACTACCTGCAGGACTGGCCCGCCTGGATTGCGAACGGATACGCCGACATTGTTCACCCACAGCTCTACCCTCCACCACCACGGTCCGTCGATGCCTACCGATCGCTCGTCCACGACATGGTCGGAACCACCCCGGGCGATTTCCTGGGCTACATTCCGTCCGACCAACGCGAAGGACTCTTCCCGGGCCTGCTCATCAAAGCGGGAAGCGATCTGGTGGAATCCGGACGGGTACTGGCCATGATGGACATTCATCGCAATCTGGGCCTCAGCGGAGAATCGTTCTTTTTCTACGAAGGCCTGGGAGAGCAGAATGACTTCCTGGCCGAGGACCTTCAAGCCGAATGGTACGCCGAGCGCGCCCCTTTGCCGGGCAGGGTCGGGGATCGGAGACCGGTGACGGCACCATTGCTTCCTACAACCGGGGACGGCACCTGGACCGATCTGGGCCGCATCGGACCCGACCGCAGCCGCGTCTACACCGCACTGCACGGGTCAGGTTCGGAAGCGATGTGGCAGGGCGTGGCGCCCGCAGCGGCCAACTATGATCTGTACATGTGGATTCCGGATTCGGTGGACATGGTGTCCGACAATGCGCTCCTGTCGGAATTCTCGGATATCCCCGCAATGGCACCGGTGGATCAACGGCTCGGCGGCGGCCCATCCCGCTGGGTCCACCTTCGAACCGCATTTTTCCAGAAGGGTGCGTTCAATCTTACCATTAGAACACCCGATACGGCCGATGCCCGTCAGGTGGTTGCGGGACCGGTCGTGGCCATGCTCAACAGACGTCTCTCACCCGAAGCGTTCGTTGATCCGCTGGGCGTTTTTGTCGAGCCTCCGCCGGAAGCGTCCTCCCTCGCCTTGTATCCCAATCCTGCCTCGGATGTCATCACCATCCCCGGTCAGGATGTCGATGTATACGACGTGCTGGGAAGACGCTTGATGCACCGCGTCGGAGGCCGCGTGGATGTTTCGCACCTGACCCCGGGCGTGTATGTAGCGCGAAGGGGCTCGGTCAGCCGCCTGTTCGTCATCCAGTGAGAATCAGTCCTCGTTCGACGTGCCGATCGTCTTGTCACGATAGGCCATCACCTTGTCCACCCGGTTGCCGTCCAGGTCTACAACCTCCAGCACCCATCCCTGCCACTCGGCCACTTCTCCTGTCTGCGGCACGCGGCCGAACAACCACATCATCATGCCGCTGAGGGTATGGTACCGGGCCCGTTCTTCGTCCGGCGCGGCCGTGAGGTCCAATGTGTCTTTCAGTTCTATGACCGGCATCAATCCGTCCAGCAGCCAGGACCCGTCCTCACGCTGCACCGCCCACACATCGGAAGGATCCTTGGGCTTGAACTCACCGGCCAGCGCCTGCAACAGGTCCTGCAAGGTGATGAGCCCCACGACATCACCGTATTCATCCACCACAAACACCACCTGCATCCCGGATTCCCTGAACTGCTCGAGCAGCCTGAGGCCCGTCATGGATTCGGGGACGAATACCGCCGGCAGCAGATACGGGGTGATATCCTCGTCCTTGCCCTTAAGGTGCTGTTTGAGCAAGCGTTTGGCCGTGATCACCCCGAGGATGTCATGCAATCCCCCCCGGCACACCGGGTAGCGCGTGTGGTCGGATGCCACCAGACGTTCCAGACTTTCATCGAGGGAAGCTTCGATGTCCAGATACACGATGTCCGATCGCGGCGTCATGAGCGAAGCAATCTGACGATCGTCCAGACGCAGCACATTGCGCACCATGTCATGCTCCTGCTGTTCGATGACGCCCGAGCGCGAACCCTCGAACAGGACGGCATGTATGTCTTCCTCCGTCAGGTGTGAACTGGACAACTCACCCTTGCCCAGGAGGCGAAGGATTCCGTCCGTGGATGCCGACAGGAGAAACACGAACGGACTCGTCAATCTGGCCAGGAGTGCCAGCGGCCGTGCCATGAAGCGGGCCACGCCTTCCGCGTGGTACTGGGCGATGCGCTTGGGCACGAGTTCGCCAATGACAATGGTCAGATAGGTGATGCTGACAACAACGATGACGGTCGCCCCGATGCCGCTGATGGAAGGCGCAACGCCGAGGCCTTGCATCCACTCGGACAGAGGCCCTGCGAACACCGACTCCCCCACGATGCCATTCAGTACCCCGATGGCTGTGATACCGATCTGGACGGTCGACAAGAATCGGGTCGGATCTTCCCGGAGCTTCAACGCCGAACGGGCTGCGGCATCACCCTGGTCGGCAAAACGCCGCAGCCGGGCGGTACGCGATGCCACCAGGCCGATCTCGGCCATGGCAAACACGCCGTTCAGGAGGATGAGAAGAATGAGTAGGGAGAGTTCCAACAGAAGCTGGTATTGATGCGATTCGGAGGACCATGATACCCACAATCCTGTCTCAGGTTTGAGGGCATGAAACAAGGGCGGGCCGCTCGTCTTGCGACGAGCGGCCCGCTACAAAGCCCCCGAAGGAGCCTCAATGGTGGAGATGCCGGGAGTCGAACCCGGGTCCGAATGACAGTCCAGTCAAACGTCTACGTGTGTAGTTGGCTTACTCAATGCTCATGCAGTCCCGTGGCCAGCCATCTCGGGCCAGGCCTGCACAAAGGCTGATCGAATTTTGGTGCCGCTTACTCAGCCGGCGTGGCGTCACCTATTCCATGAGAGTCGATGCTCAGTCAGCCGTCCATGGACAGACATGCTGGTGAACAGATAGCAAGGCTAAGGTTCGTATACGACCTTAAGCGGCCATCGCGAATGCGTAATCGTTGGCATTTGTCGGTTTTCCAGAAGGGATTTACGAGCACTCCTGGAAGGCTCGACACGCAGTCTGCTTTACTCATCACCCGTCGAAGCCGTGACATCCCCAATCTTGTAAAGAACAGGCCTTCTGGTCGCCCGAAAGCGCCATCTGGCCGTCTGTATACACCTTGGTACGTGATGTATACCCACCTGTTACGGAGTATCGACCCCGAAATGTTTCCTTCAACCCTTATTCAGAACGTCAGGCCACCGGAAGGCGCAATCGGCTCGATGGAGCCGTCCTCATTGAAAAACAGCTTCTCAAGGGCTACCTGCCGCCGGTACGTGCCTCCGCCTTCGCCGTTGGAAAGGTGGTAGGCCAGGTACCACTCACCGGCGTATTCAAAGACGGCGGGATGACTTGTGGCATGATCTTCTCCCGGGTGGCGGGGAAGCGCCTCCATGATGCGCCCCCGTCGGGTCCACGGCCCGGTCGGGCTGTCAGCAGTAGCGTAGTCGATGGTCGCGGGATTGATCTCGGCCGCGTAAATCAGATAGTAGGTGTCACCCCGTTTGGTCAGATAGGGTGCCTCGAAGAACTTCTCCGGGGTGCTCTCCGCCAGATCGCCTGCCATGGAAATCATGTCAGCTCCGAGTTCGACGGTGATCATCCTTCCGAACCCGCCATAGATCAGCCAGGCCCGATCGTCATCCACCAGCACCGTCGGATCGATGGTGTAGACCGTTTCGTAATCATGCTCGTAGCCGAAGGCCTCCATCTCGAGAGGGTCGTCAATCAAGGGCGCTCCGATGGCATCCTCGAAAGGCCCCAGGGGTGAGTCCGCCACCGCCACTCCGATGGCCATGGTGCCATCGATCTTGCGCACGGGTACGTACCAGTAGAAGTGTCCATCGCGCTCCACCATCTGGCTGGCCCATGCGTTGGCATCAGCCCACTCGAATACGTCGACACCCAGGACCGGTCCGCCGTTGTCGGTCCAGGAGACCAGGTCGTCGGACGCGAGGACATACCAGTCCTTTAGCAAGAAATCGTCCGTGCCCTCATCATGCCCGGCCGTGATGTACACGATGCAATCGTGAACCAGCACGGCCGGATCAGCGGTGAAAATGCCGGGTACGAGAGGATTCGATCCAACCGAACCCGACACAGGCGGAGAACAGGATGCTTCACCCCCTGCGGTACAGGAGGAAAGCAGGAGTGCAAATCCAAGGGCTGCGACAGCAGAAAATCCCCTCATCGCCCGCTTGGCTCATTCACTTCCACCCGCGGCGCGGCATTCTTGACGTAGGTATCCAGCCAATTGTGCGTTTCCCACAGGACGTGCAGCACGGATTCGCGAGCACGGTAGCCATGCGATTCATGCGGCAGCATGACCAGTCGGGCCGTGGCGCCGTTGCCTTTCAGGCCGTGATAGAACCGCTCGCTCTGCACGGGGAACGTGCCCGAATTGTTGTCGGCCATGCCGTGGATGAGCAGGATCGGCTCGTTGACCTTGTGCGCGTGCATGAAGGGACTCATGGCAAAGTAGATCTCCGGAGCCTCCCAGAACGTGCGCGGCTCGGCCTGGAAGCCGAACGGCGTCAGCGAGCGGTTGTAGGCGCCGCTTCGAGCGATGCCGGCGCGGAACAGGTCCGAATGGGCCAGCAGGTTGGCCGTCATGAACGCGCCGTACGAATGACCGGCGATGGCAACACGGTCAGGGTCGACCACGCCGCGTTTGACCCCTTCGTTGATGACGGCTTCGGCGCTGGTGACCAACTGCTCGACGAACGAGTCATTCGGCTCTTCGTCGCCTTCCCCGATGATGGGCATGGCGGCATTGTTCATCACCGCATAGCCCTGGGTCACATACGGGATGGCGCCCGAGTAGGACACGCGTTTGAAGGCGTACGGCGTCGAGGACACCTGTCCGGCAGCGGCCGCGGATTTGAATTCACGCGGGTACGCCCATACCAGCGTTGGCAATGGTCCGTCCCGGGACGCGTCATAGCCGGCGGGCAGGTATAGGTCCGCCGTGAGAGGTACGCCGTCTTCCCGGGTGTAGGAGATGGTTTCCTTGGAAATACCCTCGAGCTCGGGGTAGGGATGCGGGAAGTTGGTGACGGCCGTGATCTCATCCGATCCGACTGTCCGCTTGAAGTAGTTCGGCGGCTCGGACACGGACTCGCGCATGGTCAGGAACGTGCCGGCATCTTCATCGAGCCAGCCGGCGAAACGCTCGTAGTAGGGTGCCTGCGACCGGAAGAGCTCCACCATCTGGTCGGAGCCCATGTCGTAGCGACGCAGGAACGGGCGATTGCCTTCGGGCGAGGCGCCCGTGCCGGTCAGGTAGATGGAGCCGCCATCATCGGACGTCATCAACAGTCGACGCCCCGTATCGTCCGTTTCCATCAGCGGCGATCCCGGATCGTTGTACCGGTCTTCGTACGAATAGTCGAACACCGTCTGGATGGCGATACGTGTGCCATTCGTGGGCACCTTGTACATGCGGTACTCGCGCGTGGACGTCCAGCGCTCCCCGGCCAACATGTAGCCCTTGTCGCTCCACATGATGCCGGCGCTCCTCAAGGGAAGCTCTATGAGCGTCATCGGATCACCAGTGAACGGGTGCGGCAGTTGCTTGACCGCGTCGCGCACGTCCGCCTCAGCATTGCCATCGCCACCGTCAAGGGCCTCCACCCACGCCAGGGTGGCATCCGCATCCTGTCGCCAACCGATGGAGCGGATGCCCGTCGTCGTGGACCCGAACCCGGTCGGGACGTTCTCCATGAGCGGCTGATCCTCGATCAGTTGCACCAGACCCCCATCGGTATCGATGACTTCAATGCGATTGGGGAAGCGGTAATACGGAACGAGGTAGGAAAACGGGCGATGCATGGTCTCCAGCAGGATGAAGCGGCCGTCGGGCGACGGGTCCATCGAGGAAATCATGCCGGATCGGCCCAGGTCCGTGACCGTGCCGTCCATGGAGACACGGAGCAGGTCGCTGCTCACGAACCACTCAAAGACATCCTCATCGTGCGGGGTTTCGAGGAGATCCTGATACGTGCGGGCCGGCGCGGCCTCGCCTGCGTTTTCCTGCACGACAGGGGTGGCCGGGACCTCAGGTGCGATGGGCATTGCGCCGCGGTCGGCCGCGACGGCCCGCACCAGCAACGTCTCCGAGTCAGGCATCCAGGTGAACATGCCGCCGCCCACGCCATTGAGCGGCTGTTCGATCAAACGGCGCGCGGAAGCCGATGTCGGGTCCAGAGTCCACAGTTCGATGCGATCGGACATGGTGACCGGGAAAACGAAGTTCGATCCATCCGGTGACCATGACCCGAATCCGATGCTGGCATCTGCCGGAATGCCGGCAACGCTCCGCTCGCTGGCGCCATCCACCGTCGTCAGGGTCATTGAGACGAAACCTGTCGACCGGCTCGGTCCGTTGGTGCGCGGATTGATCCGCGTTCCGGCCAGACGCAGTTCCGGCTGGGAGAGGTCCGCGATGGTGGGCAGCGCCTGCCGCTCCATGAGCAGCATGGTGTTGTTGTCGGGACTGAAGGACATCGACGGTGCAACAGGCGCGTCGACGAGCGCTTTCAGGGCATCAACCGGTTCCTGATAGCCCTCCTGGGCCAGAACGGGGAGCGCCAACAACAGGACAAAAACGAGGGCAGAGAGACGTTTCATGGCAGCAGACACAGGTGGGTACAATCATCCAACTCCCCTATATAGCCCCTGCCACAAATCCCGGCAAGCGGAGGATTCCCGCACGACGTCAGAACTGCTCCTGAAAGAAGAACAGAACGAGTCCATTCGGCTCCAGTGCCGAACAACTGCGATGCCCCCAGGGCTGATCGGTCACCTTTTCCTTGAACGACACACCAGCGGCCCGGAGTCGCTCGAAAAGATCATCGATCTCCCAAACCTGGATTCCCATGAACACGCCCTGCGGGGTGCGATAGTCGAGGCCTTCGTGGACATGATCGTCCGAATCCGGACGTTTGAGCACTTCGATCAGGCCGCGCCCCGCCTTGAACAGGCTTCCCTTGTCATCTTCACCCCTGTCCCACGCATGCATCAGCTCGAAGCCGAGCAATGACCGGTAGAAGGCACACGTTTCCTCGTACTTGTCGGTGAAGTAGGTATACCGGAACGCTCCTTCGCTGGGTCGCACAGTCATTGCCGCATCTCGAAAAATGGAATGTGATGCAGCAAGGTACGCCGCGTCACTTTCCCCTCAGCGCCGCGCGATCGCGTGTCTGCGCTGTGCCGATGTGTTCAAGCCCCTGCTCCTCGAACGCAGCGTGCAGATCCTTCAGGACGGAGCGGGCCAGACTGCCGCGCAGGTAGGGAATCTTGCGCTTGGCTCCCGTGAAATAGATCCTGTACGGGTGCACGAACAGGCGCACGTAATTGCCGCCAACGGGAGCCACCTCCAGTTCAACCTCGATCGAATACACTCCCCATTCGCGGAATTTGCGGGATTCAGCCGCAACGACATTGGGTGTGACCGATTCCCCGATGTCCCATCCCGCTTCCAGGAGACCGGCACGTATGCGCTCCATGGCGGCCGCGTGATCATCAACCGTCTCTTCCGTGTCGGCATGCGTGCCCGCCTGCACCTCATAGTCGCGATACAGCGGCGAAAGACGGGGACTGCACCCGGTCAACAGGATCAATGCTGCTATGAATGCTGCCAGTCTCATCAGGACCCTTCATGGAGGACGATGTGATCAGAGCCTGAGTTGACGGGACTCACCGTGAGCTGGAATTCGTCACCGAACGTGTCCAGGAGCGACGTCATGTCGAGATTCACGGATTCGGACAGGTACGCTTCGCACATGTCGCCATTTCCCTCGTGGACCACGAAAACAGTGATCTGCGGAGGGTAAATGGTCAGATTGACCTCCGGGGTAAAGCCCGAGAAGGCATGCTCGGCGCATCCCCCTGAATAGGCGACATCCACTACCAGATCCGTCCCCTCAATACGGGCAGCGCGCAATTCGAATGCATCCCCGTCCAACTGGTCCAGAGAGTAATCCCCTATGACGACAGCCCACGTGCTGATGGGCAGATCATTCTCCTGAAGGCTTTCGCTGTCACAACCTGTCAACAGCATGACGGTCGTCAACAGGAAAAGAATCGATCTCATGTTGCTCCCTCGATTGATTTGCACGCAACATATCACGGTTGGAAGCGCGATTACGTGCTTCGGAGTCGGACGGTCGAAAGCACGCGCTGAGCGGTAGGGGTCTGCTCTTGCGCGGAAAGCGGTTACCGGGTGGTCAACCAGCCAGCGCCTTTTCGGGAGCGCCGACCTTCCTGTTCAGGAAGTCCAGAAAGATCCTGTTGAACACGTCGGGCTGCTCCTGCATCGGCACGTGGCCGCATTCATCCACCCAGTGCAACTCGCTGTCCGGAATGCCCGCGTGGAAGGTATCAGCCACATCGGGTGGGGTGATCTCGTCCTGCTTGCCCCAGATCAACAGCGTCGGGGCCTGGATCTGATCCAGTTGATCCTTGATGGACGTCTTTTCGACCGCACGGGCAAACTTGATGAGGCGAATGGCCTTCTCCCGGTCCGTGATGATGTCGATAACGTCGTCCAGCAACTCTTCCGTGACGTGCTTGGGATCGAAGAAGGTTTTCTCGACGCGGGGGCGGAGATAGTTCTTGTCCGATCGGCGCATGACCGACGAGGACATCTCCACCTCATAAATCCCGGATGCTCCGGAGAGCACAACCGCCTCCACCCGTTCGGGGAACTGCATGGCATACATGGCCGCCACATGGCCACCGAACGAATTTCCTGTCACCACCGCCTTCTCGAGACCGGCCAGATCGGTGAATCGCCGCACGAAATCGATGATGCCCTGCAGGTGCGCCTGCCGCAGCTTGATGGTGTACATGGGCAGCACGGGGCACACGATCCGGTACCCGGCTTCGGCAACCGCGGGAATGAGATTTTCCCAGTTGTCGATGGTACCCATCATTCCGTGCAGAAGCAGGACTGGGGTGGCTTTCGAGTCGGCGCCAGCCTCCGCATAGCGAATGCCATCGACCTCCTTCATTTCATACGATGTGCCGGCCATGGGCGCGAGGGTTTGTCCAGGACAGCGTCATGCCCTGGAAGTGTGCGTTCCGATGGGTCGAAAATACGTTCCGGATGTCCAATATTCCGTGCAATCGATGCCGCAATGACCGAATTCAAGGTCCCGAGGCCGCAAATGTACCCTTTCTTCAAGGAATCCATGCACTTCGAACGGGTCGCTGGCTTGCCCGAAGCGCAGGATAACCGTATTTTTGTTGTTCTGACCGGTTTGCAATAACCGATCGGATCAAGATCGAAGTACGGATGAGATGCCCCCTCGGAACATCAGCATCATCCTTCATTCTACAGCCAGCGGTAAAGCTCATGCCTTGCGGTAAGAAACGTAAACGTCACAAGATTGCCACGCACAAGCGCAAGAAGCGCCTGCGCAAGAATCGGCACAAGAAGAAGAAGTAGGCTGACGCTAACGCTGGCCGGCTTTGTCGTTGGATGCAATTCCGCATGGCAAAGCCGGCCGAGCAGCCCACATTCGAATTTCCACGGGATCGGTGTATCTGCCGAAACCGGGTCGGATCGCCTGCGGTACAAGTATCGTGGGCTTTTTTGTCTGTCTCAGGTTACGGTTTTGAAAAGGCCCGTTTGACAGCCCGGACAGCAACGCATTCAAGAGGGATCAGAACATGAAGGACAATTCAGTAGGCAAAGCAGTCAGAACCGGCACGTGGGGTTTGTTGATCGGCGCCGCTGCCGGATTCGCCATGGGTGTCCTGTTCGCTCCCGAAGAAGGCAAGCGACTGCGTCGGAAGCTGGCCTATCAGCTGGACAAGCTGGGTGATTCGGTGGCCGACACCATCGACAAGGCCATTTCTGAAAACGAAGTCGCCAGCGAAGCACGCAAGCAGGCCGACGATCTGGTCCGGGATGCCAAAGAGAAAGCTGATGTCATCCGTAACGACATCGATGCCCTGCTGGACGAAATGAGGCAGCAGCCCTCCGACGGCTGATCCTCACCCCGTTCGGGAACGTCCCTCCTTTCGATCCATCTCCATGCCCAACTTCACCATTCTCCTCCCTCCTTCCGAGGGAAAACAGGAAGGCGGCAATCCGTTTGCGCCTGACATGTTCGACTACCGTACGTCGAACACATTCAACTACTTCCATCAGTTGAACCCCCAGCGGCGGGAGTTGATCGATGCTCTTCAGGGTGTCATTTCTGATGGCAAGAGCGACCTGGAGACCCTGTTCGGCGTCAAGGGAGACAACCTTCAGGAAGCCATCGAGGCCAACCTGAACATCTACAAAGCCCCGCTCATTTCGGCGCTGGACCGGTATTCCCCGGGGGTCATGTATCAGGCGATGGACTTTCCGGGCCTCCCGACGGGTGCCCAGCGACGCCTTCTCGAGGAAGGCATCATCTTTTCGGGCCTTTTCGGCCTGTTGCGTCCGGATGACCTCATCCCGATGTACAAGCTGAAGATGGACGCCAGCGTGCCGGGCCTCGGCAAGATGTCCTCGTTCTGGAAGGAGAACCTCAGTGAGCTCCTGAACAAGACCATCAAGGGACGCTTCGTCTGGAATTTCTTGCCCGGCGTACACGCAGAGGCATGGAACAACGAAGTGACCTACGATGCGATGGTCACGGTCAAGTTCTTCCGCAAATCCCGCAAGACGGGCGAAATGAAAGCCGTTACCCACGGCGTGAAACCGCTGCGTGGCAAGCTGGTCAACTTCATCGTCAAGGAAACCGTCGAGGACCTGGAGCCCTTCCTGGAATGGAAACACCCCGACGGATATCGGTGGGACGAATCCCTATCTTCTTTCGACGAAGACAGCCGGACCCACGAACTGGTCATGGTCAAGCGAGGCTGACCCGACCGACCTGAGCGGATCCGACTGGCGCCTGCCGAAGGGTACCTGCCACTCGGCTTCCCATTGGCCATCATTCAGGTCCTGCATTCATGACCCGTCCCGTCATCATCGGACTGGCCGGAGGCTCCGGATCCGGAAAGAGCACCATCCTCAGGCGCCTTCTGGAAGAGCTCGGTCCCGAACGCGTGTCCGTCCTGGAGCACGACGCCTACTACCGCGACCTGCGCGCCATCCCTTTCGAAGATCGTCTGCGGGTCAACTACGACCATCCGGACTCCCTGGAAACGTCCCTGCTGGTTGAGCACGTCGAATCCCTGCTTCAGGGCCAGGCCGTCGACAAGCCGATCTACGATTTTACGGAGCACACCCGCAGCAACCGGACCGAGCGCATAGAGCCCACACCCATCATCATCGTGGAGGGCATCCTGGTACTGGCCGAACCGGAGCTTACCAAGCGGATGGACATCCGGTTGTTCGTGGACACGGACGATGACATCCGACTGATCCGGCGCATCCGGCGCGACATGGTGGAACGCGGGCGTTCGCTCGAATCCATCCTCGGGCAGTACGAATCAACGGTCCGTCCCATGCACATCGAATTTGTCGAGCCCTCGAAGCGCCGGGCTGACCTGATCATTCCACGGGGTGGCCACAACGAGGTGGCTTTCGACCTCGTGCTGGCACGCATCCGTTATCTGTCCTACGAACACCGGATGGAAGACCTGGCGGAGTCGGAGGACAACCGATAGGTCGTCAATCCTCCTGACGGATCAGATCGGCCACCCCCTTGAGCACCAGGTGGCGGTCATAGGCCCAGTCCACCCGCAACTGTTCGATCATCCACGTGCCCCATCCTCCGGTGGCAACCACGGTAAAGGCCACGCCTTCGTGTTCCGAAATCCGGCGGACCATGCCGGCCGCTGCATCCAGAAGTGGATACAGGATGCCCGACTGCAGGGCCTCTGTCGTTGACGTCCCTACGGGTGATGGCGGCAATTCCAGCGAGGCCATGGGCAGTTGCGCCGTGGAAAGTCCCAACGCGTCCCGAACGAGCGCAGGCCCTGCCGCAATGACGCCGCCAGGATACGTTCCGTCCGGGCGCACGATCTCGATGTTGAGTGCCGTTCCGGCATCGAGTACAAGAACGCCCTTCTCTCCCGGCACGCTGTGCCGCATCCACGCGCCGACAGCCGCCGCAATACGGTCGTGCCCCATCGTCGCCGGCGTTCGGTACGTCAATTCGATGGGCAGGGCCGATGTGTGGGTAAAAAAGCGAAGGTCTGCCTTTGTAACCTGCCGCACGGCATCGGCCCATATCTCCCGCTGCTGGGGCACCACGCTCACGGCAGCAGCCCGGGAAATGGGTACCCTGCCGATGAACTCCTTCAAAGGACCCACCTGAAAAGGCGCGTGCTCGAACCGCGCCGTCCGGATGACTTCACCCGGGACCCGATCCGTTCCCGACGTGGGATCGAACAGACCCACCTTTGAAGCGCTGTTGCCGATGTCGATGAGAAGCCACATGATCAGGCGTTGCGGGCTGGAGAACGAAGGGAAACGTCCCCCGAATGTACCACAATCGGCCCGGTTTCCGTGTCGATGACCAGCCCACCGGAAGCGTCCACATCCCTGAGGATACCTGATCGGCCATCTTCGAGCCGTACTTCCCTGCCCACTCCTTCCAGATGGGTGCGATAGGCGGCGAGCAACTGACCGTTGACCAGCAACTCCAGCGAACGATCCATGGCCATCATCAACCGGTCAAACACTTCTGCGCGGTCCACTAGACCGCCGGACTCCAGCATCAACGACGTGGGCTCCGAGGCCAGATCCTCGGGAAAGTCTACCTGATTCACGTTCAGCCCGACTCCGGCCAGGTAAATACCTGCTTCAGGAGACTCCACCAGAATACCAGCCACCTTGTGCCCTTTGATCCGAACGTCGTTGGGCCACTTCAGACCAACCTGGGCGGCTGGCAGCATGGCCGCTGCGCACTCCCGGACGGCAACACCGATGGCCAGGGGAAGCAGGGCGGGGCGCGGCAGGTCGCGGCGCACGATGACCGTCAGCAACAGGTTCTGGCCAGGCGCAGACACCCAGGTCCGGCTGAACCGGCCGCGCCCCGCCCGTTGATGATCCGCTACAACGACGGCCCCGTCCGGAGCGCCTTCCTTGGCCCACGCGCGCGCATCCCGATTCGTGGAATCGGTTTCCTTCAGGTGGCGGATCATTGACCCGCATCCCCCATTGCGCACTTTGAATACCAGAGGATCATTCATGTCGGCAAATCTAGACACCGCGCGTCTTGGCTGCCGCATGATTGCGGCATATCCCGCCGTCGTACCGCGCTGCAGAGCATGGAACCGCATGGGGTATGATTGTTGCTATCTTGCGGCCCATGCTTCGCCTCCTTCGTTATATCACTGTTGTACTCCTGGCCATCACGCCGGCGACGGCCCAGGACTTCCGTCCTCCGGAGTTGAACGTCCAGTTCCACCGGGCCCACACGGCATGGGCCACGGGCAACAGTCTGCTGGAAGCCAAGGCACGCATCGACCGGGTGATCGATGCATTGCCCGATGACGTCGAGGCGCTCAAACTCCGCGCCGCCATACTGATGGACATGGATCGGCCCGAAGAGGCCCTCAGCGATGCCAACCGCGCTGCCCGACTTTCGCCCGACAACGGGGAAGCCCACCTGCTCCGCTGCGAATCGGCGGCCCTGATCGGTCGTCGCGCCGATGCGGCGGAAGCCCTCGAGACCGCATCCAACCTGTTCCTCGAACGCATCGACCACTATGTCCGGCTGTCCGGCTGCGCCCTCCGCATCGGCGCAACCACCCGGGCCGAATCCCTGGCGCGCATTGCCGTAGCCCAGGACGACTCCGATCCACGCGGCCAGGTCCAGCTGGCCCGCGTCTTCGTGGAAACGAACCGCCCGGAAGATGCGCGCGCCATCGTCAATCGCTTGATCTCGACCGGCAGTCTGGCCCGCATGGCGGTCATGGCCGACTCACAGCTGGCTGCGCTCTACATGGAATCGCCCTTGAACCAGGACTGATCGGAAGACGCCCGCCGGATCGTTGCTACGGCCGCACGCGGCGATGATCCGTGTAGGTCGACACCGTCCGGATGCGATAGGACCCCTTGAAGGGTGTGCTGATCTGGGTCTGAAAACGGGTGTTGTAGGGCACGTAGACCACGCCGTCCTCCAGCGTGCCTGGTGCCGGACGCACGTGCATGTAGAACGTGCTTTCCTCGCGAAAGAGCAGGCCAAGGTCAATCCGCTCCAGGTACATGGCCACCAACTGATTGGAGGACTCATCCACGTAGTAGCGTACACGCCGGATGTTCTCGCCATCGGCCAGGTCCGGCTTGGCCCGTACATCCACGATCAACGCCGAGCGATCCCACATGAGCGTATCGCCTGCCATGCGGAAACTGTATTTGTCCAGGTTGCGCGGGCTCAGATAGGCCGGCTCGTCTTCAATCAGATAGGGCACCAGATCGACAGGATCCGGATCCTCCACGTTTTCGGACACGAACTGATTGAAGAACCCGAAATCGAACGCGCCTCCCGAATCGGCCTGCGTCACCCGCAAGGTCCTGTTCTCTCCGGCACCATCGACATCAATCAGGTGCTCGGTGAAGGCCACCACGAAATCATCGCCATCATACTGCTCCGTCCGGAGGTAGCGACGGTAGGCATACGATTCAAGATTCTCGAATGAACCGCGCATGGCCTCCTGCCCCACCTGGTCCAGAAACACGAGGATCGAGTCCCGTTCGGCCTGCTCGATCGGCCCGACGCTGTCGATGGCGTCCCGCGAGCACCCCCCGAGGGAGACGAACAACGAAAACAGCACCGCTACGATAGAAAAGGTCCGCATGGACAGCAGGTTGGATGAACCCGGCCGGTTGTCGCCGGTTGATGAGGAACGTTCGCCCGATGATACGACACGAACGGCCAGCCGATCCGCACCGGTCGGCCAAGCCGTCATCCATCACCCGTCATGTCCTCTTCTTCCAGCCCATCCATCCTTGAATCCGCTGTTCATGTCGCCAGGAACGCGGCACGCGATGCTGCAGCGTTCATCCAGTCCCAGTCGGGGCGCGTCCACGACGATGACATCCGGGACAAGGGCATCAACGACTTCGCGTCCTATGTGGACGAGGGAGCACAGAAGATCATCATCGATGCCATCCACTCCGCTTTCCCGGAGCACGAGATCCTCGCAGAAGAGGGTTTCGAGGAGCGCGGCATACCCCTGCATGGCATCCCTGGATGGCTCTGGATCGTGGACCCTCTCGACGGCACCACCAACTTCATGCACGGCGTGCCGCAGTACGGTGTGTCCATCGGACTGCAGTTCGATGGCAAGGCAGTGATGGGCGTCATCCACGATGTAAACCGGAAAGAGACCTTCCACGCCATTTCAGGTCAGGGCGCTTTTCTGGATGAAAGGCCCTGCCGGGTCAGTACCCGAGGGCGCTTGGCGGACTCATTGATCACGACGGGCTTCCCTTACAAGCAGTTCGAGTTCATGGACGGGTACACGGAAGCCATCCGTCGCTTCTGGACGGACTCGCGCGGCGTGCGCCGCCCCGGTTCGGCATCGCTGGATCTGGCGTGGGTTGCGTGCGGCAGATTCGAGGGCTTCTTCGAGCAGGGCATCGAAGCCTGGGACGTGGCCGCAGGCGTACTTATCGTGGAAGAGGCCGGTGGACGGTTCTCCGATTTCTCGAACCGGCCTCCTGTCGACCCCGACTCCGCGCCCCTCGGCTCGGAAATCGTGGCATCCAACGGGTTGATTCACGGTGAAATGATCGATCGTCTGGGTTCATTGAAGCGTCCGGACAACGCGTAACTCGCGCTTCTTTTCTACCTTTGACGAAATCCCGCATCCAACCATCCCAGCATCCCATTCGACCATGAGCGGAAACGGTCTACTCAACGGCAAGAAAGGCGTCGTCTTCGGCGCACTCAACGACAGCAGCATTGCGTGGAAGATTGCGGAGGCCATCCACCGCGAAGGAGGACAGTTCATCCTGTCCAACGCCCCGGTAGCCAAACGCCTCGGCGGCCTGGACGAACTGGCCGACAAGACGGATGCGGAAATCATCTGGGCGGACGCCACGAATGAAGAAGACCTCAACGCCCTGTTCGAACGTTCCAAGGAACTCTACGGCGGCGTGGACTTCATCGTCCACTCCATCGGCATGGGTCTCAACGTGCGCAAGAACCGCCCGTACGAGGACATCAACTACGAGTGGTACAAGAAGACCCTCGACATCTCGGCCATGAGCCTGCACCGTTCGGTACACTCGGCGGACGCCACGGGCGCACTCAAGGACGGCGCGTCCATCGTGGCCCTGACCTACATCGGCGCGCAGCGGACCTTCTCCAAATACTCGGAGATGGGTGATGCCAAGGCACTGCTCGAGAGCATCGTCCGTTCCTACGGATACCGACTCGGCAAGCGCGGCATCCGCATCAACTCCATCTCCCAGAGCCCGACCATCACCACGGCCGGCTCGGGTATTGCCGGGTTCGATGCCATGTTCAAGTTTGCCGAGCGCATTGCGCCGCTGGGCAACGCCGATGCTGATTCGTGCGCGGACTATACCGTTGCCATGCTGTCGGACCTGACCCGCATGGTCACGATGCAGAACCTCTTCCATGACGGCGGTTTCGCCACCATGGGCATCTCGGACGAATTGATTGCAGACCTCGCCGAGGTTTACAACAAGGGCGAATAAACCCGCCCTTCCGCCATGACCAAGCTCTTCGTCTCGGACATCGATGGATGTCTGGCCATGCCCTATGAGCCGTTCCGGACTGACCGGATCCACGCTCTCATGGAGCGCATCCACGCGCCGGACACGCCCGCCTTTTCGCTGTGTTCAGGTCGCGCTTACGCCTACGTGGAAGCAATGACCCAATTGCTTGGCTTGAGCGTGCCCACCCTGTTCGAATCGGGTGCAGGCATGTTCGATGTGACGACCGGACAGTCCACCTTCCACCCATCGTTCACGGACGATCTGCGCCGTGATGTCAAGGACATCCAGGCGTTCATGGAAGAAGTCATCGCCCGCTATCCGGGCCTGTCCATGGACTATGCCAAGTTGACACAGGGGGCTGCCGCCGGGCGACAGGAATACGGACTGTATGATGCGCTGGAAGAGATACGCGCCTTCGTGGATGCGGAATTCCAGCACTTCAACACCTTCCACACCCACATCTCCATCGATGTCGTGCCCACTGGCCTGACCAAGGCCGAAGGCATCACCTGGCTGGCCGAGCACATGGGTCTGTCGCTCGAAGAAATCGCATTCATCGGGGACACCAACGGCGACGTGCCGGCGCTCGACATCGTCGGCCACTCCTTTGCACCGGCCAACGGCCAGGACGCCGTCAAAGCCCGGGTGGATCACGCGTCAGCGCTCAATGACATCGATGCCGTGATTGAAGCCTTTGATCGGGTATCCTGAAACGGCGGAGTCCTGCGGATCAGATGCGATGATCGGCACGGGATCTTTGGACGGCATCCCTACATTGGGTGTGTTGAACCCTCCATCCCAAGCCTGCAAGACCGTGATCAAGCGTTCTCTATTGCTCGTTGCCCTGTTGCTTCTGGTCCATACGACCACCACAGCGCAGGACATCCAGTTGAAGAAGTACACCCTCCTGCCTGAGGAGTATGTCGAATCCGAGGTGCGCCCCACGGCACGTGTGGACCTGCGCACCGAACGACCGCTTGCCCTGTACTCCGTCAATTACCAGGCTTCAGGGACGCCCGAGGAGATTGCCCGGTCTTATTTCCGGGATCGAGGCTCCGATCTGGGCATGACCACGGGTGGCGAGGACATGGTTCTGCACGCAGTCCGTACCACGCCAGGCGGCACACGTGTACGATTCAACCAGGAATACGAAGGCATCCCGGTGTATCGCTCGGACGTGGCCATCGTTCTGGATCGCCAGGGAGCCGTCCGCTACGTGACCAACGGCTACAAGGCCGGATTGCGTGTCGATGTATCGGCATCCAAGATGGGCAGCGACGAGGCGGTGTCGATCGCGCAGGATTTCCTCGAAACGAATCAGGTGCAACGGGCCGATGGCCAGCTCATGATCTACGCGCCCAACGGTCCGGGACGGCTGGTCCACCAGGTGGACATCGTGACGAATCAGGGCGCATGGGACATCCTTGTGGATGCCTTGTCGGGTGACGTTTTCCGCTCCGAGCCGACCACCCACCTCCGGGATCCCGATGCCGCGCATTCCCTCACCGGCACAGCACCGTCTCCTGAACCCGTTGCACCCGTTCCACCGGTCATCAGGCGAGTGGATGGTTCGGGTTGGGTCTTCGACCCGGACCCCATGTCGACCGCAGGCGCCCTGTATGGTGATCAATCCGGTTTCCTGGACAACAATAATTCCGACTCGCCTGAACTGACCGCACAGCTTCAGGAGCGCACCCTGCGGGATCTGGCTTTCGATGGCACCACCTTCCACCTGTCGGGACCTTGGGCTGACATGCGGGATGTCGAGTCGCCTCAGCGTGGTTCGTTTGCGCAGGACAGCAGCAACTTCCACTTCACACGGAGCCAGCCCGCGTTCGAGGGTGTAAACACATACTATCACATCGATCATTCGATGCGATACATCAACGAGACCCTCGGCTTTCCGCTGAAGCCCTTCTATTACGACGGGGGCGTGCAGTTCGACCCGCATTGGGGTGATGACACCGTCAACGCCCAGTACATCACGGGCGAGGGGCGTCTTCGTTTCGGCGAGGGCGGAGTGGATGCCGCCGAGGATGGAGACATCATCCTGCACGAACTGGGCCATGGCCTGCATGACTGGGTGACGGACGGCAATCTCGGCCGCACGCACGGTCTCAGCGAGGGAAGTTCGGACTACTGGGCGGCATCCTACACGCGTGGGTTGGGGCTCATGACCGAGTCGGATGCGAACTACGACCGGATGGGACGCTGGGGGCTCTATCCGGGCTTCCCGGGACGCACGGTGGATTACAGCGGCAAGTACCCGTTCGACCTGACGGGTGCCATCCACACGGATGGACAGATCTGGTCATCGGCCGTGATGGCGGTCTGGGATGAACTCGGGCAGGAAACAACCGACCTGCTTTTCCTGGAGGCTCTTTCCATGCTGGGTACGAACAGCACGACCGAAGATGCGGCGCGGGCCATCGTATTGGCAGATACGCTGCTCAATGGCGCTGCCAATGCTGAAATCGTCCTGGAGAAAATGACCGAACGCGGTTTCATCTTCCGTGCTGCCTTGGCCGGAATCGGGCGCTCCGGTCCCCCACCCCGGAACGTGACTTTCTTCGACCTGTCCGTATTCGGTTCCGGGTCGGCGACGGCCTGGGAATGGGATTACGACAGCGATGGTACGGTGGACAATACGGCCTCGTTTGCCGCCAACATCTACACCACGCCGGGATTCCACTCGGTGACATTGACGACATCGTCGTCCGGCCGTTCGTACACCACCACCCTGACCGACTACGTCTCGGTCAACTCGGGCGTCTATGTCTGGGAAGGGATCGGGGACACAAGCGCCCGCAGCGGCCGCTTCATCGCCGACCTGCTGGATCAGGCAGGCGTGGAGACACACTATTCACGAACGGCCCTGATACACCCCGACCTGACAGGATTTGATGCCGTATTCCTGTCATTCGGCCCATGGTCACCGCAAAGTCCTCCTGTTCCGCTGGATCAGATACCCGCGCGCTCCATCCAGCAGTATCTGGAAGGCGGCGGCAAGGTGTATTTGGAGGGAGGCAAGAGCCTCGGATTCCATCAGGAGAACAACTTCGACCTCTATGCCCTTTTCGGAATTGCCTCCACGGACTACGGTCTGGAGTCCGAAACACCCGTGACGGATCTGCGCGGCCAGACTGGATCCATTTCGGAAGGCCGGCGCTTCAGTGCCTCCGTGCAGACAGCCAACACGTTTGTCGATCGGTACCAGCCAAACATCAACGGCCAACCCTGGTTCGTGGAGGAAACGCATGGCACGGTAGGCATGCAGGCCCAGACCGCGGGCGGAGGCCGTGCTGTCGCCTTTTCCTACGTGCTGGCCGATCTGGTGGATGGAGAAAGCAGTCGGGCAGACATCCTGCAGGACATCGTAGATTTCTTCGGTATCCAGGCCGTTATTACGGATACCGAGCAACATGTGCTTCCAGAATCGATTTCGCTGTCGCCTGTCTACCCCAACCCCTTCGGTCACAGCGCAACGATGACATTCGATCTTCCGCGCGCGTCGGTCGTCCGGATCGAGTTGTTCAATACGCTCGGACAGCGGGCCGCGGTCTTGATGGATGGCGAAACCATGTCAGCGGGATCGCACGAGGTCATGCTGGATGGGAGTCAGTTGCCAAGCGGCATGTACTTCATCAGCCTGAAGGCCGATGGAGAGGTCCAGCGGAGGCCCGTGGTCATCGCGCGATAGACCCGTAAAGCATCGCCTGAAATCCGTGGTCCTTCCCGAGGTTGGCCGGCGGACGGATCCATCGTTCGGCACTGCCGTACAGATTCCGTCACCAGACGAGATGCCCGTGCGCCTGTATTTCGTAGCCCTTGCCTCCCTGCTGCTGCTCGGTTCCATTCCGGCCGTCGCACAACCGTCGCCTCCTGCCCAGGAGATGGCAGTGACAGATGCACCGGTGCGCGAAGCCCCTGCCGAATCCGCCGGTCTGTACTACACGATCACGGGGCGCACCACGTTGTATTTTCCGGAAGACACGACGCGGGCGTACATGAACCTCGCGCGTCGCGAGCCGGTGGAATTCCTGCCATCGGAAGATCCGGGATGGCCAGGCTGGAAACGGGTTCGCACGCTGGACGGTGCCAACGGCATTGTCCGTTCGGATGAACTCACCAACGTCTGGCTGCGCATTTCCAAGTCCACGCAGACGCTGTTCGTGTATCGGGGGCAGCACCTGATCGACCGCATCCCCACGGACCTGGGTTACAACTTTTTCTCCGACAAGGAGCGTCGAGGAAGCCTCGGCGACCCGGACCATTGGCGCACACCGGAAGGAGAGTTCTATGTGGCGGGCAAGAACGCCCACAGCCAGTTCTACAAGGCGTTTGTCCTGAACTACCCGAATGCCGAGGATGCCGCCCGTGGTCTGGAGGACGGATTGATCACGCAGGAACAGTACGATGCCATCGTATCGGCTGAACGGAGATACGACATGCCCCCGATGAACACCTCGCTCGGCGGCTGGATCGAAATCCACGGCGACGGGACCGGAGAGCGTTCCAACTGGACGCAGGGCTGCGTTGCCATCCAGAACGTCCAGATGGACAGGCTCTGGGACATCATCGAGGTCGGCACGCCGGTATTGATTACGCCGTAGTCCGATCCGGACAACCGGATGCGTGCCGCAGGAAAGGCTCCGTTCCCCTACTGGAACATGCTGTCCGGCAATCCCGGGTTCACCGTCACCGACTCCACGGTGAAGACCTGCTCCAACGTGCCGGAGTCAGCCATCTTCTGCAGTCGCTCCATCTGAGGCTTGATCTGCGCCATCATCATGTCCCGCTGACCTTCGGGCATGTCCTTCATGCGGGCCTCCAGTTGTACCAGCGCCGCCTGTGCTTGCGCCACCTGCTCCGGCGAGATATCAAGGGTCATGCCCACCATGGTCACCTTCGTGCTGAAAGGAATCCGGAGACTTTCAACTTTCCGGTAGTCCTCGAAATCGATGGTGGGTGTTACCGTACCGCTTGCTCCCGAGGCCACGTCCCCACCGTGGATGGTCACACGGGAGAGCGTCCAGTTCGACGGGTTGACATACATCATGATGGAATCGGGACGGGTACCCGTGCCGATATTGACGGCATCGAGTCTGTTCAGGTCCGTGATGAGGAGCACATGATGATTCTCCCCACGCAGGGTTTGCATGCCCACATGACGAGCAACGGCACCGGCACGATCACGCAGTTCGTTCCAGTCCGACATGCCCATACCCGCAGACATGGTCCCCATCCTCATGCCGGACATGCCGGATTCTGTGACCGATTTGAAGTGAGGCTTGCCGGATTCACCGATCACTTTCTTGTAGTGGGTAGTGAATTCAGAGCCGACCACCGTGTAGTCATCCACTCCTTGAACGGATTCCAGCCAGGCTTCGGCCAGTCGATCCAGGACCATTGCTGCATCCTGTGATGAAGCCGGGATGGCCAGGAAAACGATCAACATGAAGGAGGTAAGGGAACGCATGGGCGGGGAGGCAGGGATGATGGAGTCAGGAAAATAGGCACTGGGTTTCCGCAATTGCAGCAATGTCGGCCCAAGAACAAGCCGGAGCCAGTTTCCATCGGGTAACATTCGATCCCGGTGCGACAAGCGTATATTCTGCGACATCGAACCCCTGGTAGTGGCCGGAATCACGATTCCAGACCCCGTTGTCCTTTTCATTTGCCGCCTTTTGGTCCCATGCGCTTTCCCGCTTTCCTGTTGATCCTGTTCCTGATGGCCGGTTGCAGTTCCGAGCAGTCTTCCACCCCTACAGCATCCTCTTCGCAAGATGTACAGGCCGCGCTGAACTTCACGATGGACGGCGATGACTTCGCCATCGATCCGGTGGATGCCGTGCTCGTTTCCGGCAGCCAGCCTGCGGTCACCCTTTCGGGTAGCCATGCCGCCGATGATGGAACCGGCACGACGCTGTCTTTGAAGGTTTTCCAGTTCAACGGAGCGGGAACGTATCCGGTCGAGGTCGTGGATGGCGGACTTGTTGCCTCCATCATGGTTCGGCGCCTGGGAGGTGCCTTCACGATGGTGGATACCCAGGCAGCGCCGGGTGGCGGGGCCGTCATCGAAGTGACCGAATACGATGAGGCAGCGGCTCTCATATCGGGCCGTTTCTCCGGGACCGTATCCGATGGCACCCATACCTGGGTCATCACGGACGGTACGTTCGAGGATCTGCCCCTTCGATCCATGTAGGTTTTCCTCCCGCCTCCCATGACTTTCCGGCTCCGACCGACATGGCTGTCAGGCTTGCTCCTGATAGCCTGTCTCCTTCATTCCCCGGCATTTGCGCAATCAAGGGTCGAATCCACGCGATTTGCCACGGTCACCATGGCACCCGAGGAAGCGGCTGTCAACCCGGAGCGTGCGGATGAGGTCTTCAATCAGACCGTGACCCTTATCGACGAGGCCTTTCTTGCACTCTGTCGCTATTTCGGTCCGATGGACCCCTATCCATGCGATGATGATCGCTACAATATTCCGATCGAAGTTGTGGCGTATGTGGATTCTGGACCGAACAATCCCACCGGCAAGACGAGGGACGGCGTGTGGGTGACGGAGACATCCGGCTTGAAAATGGGCTTCGTGCATGCGACTACAATCCGTGATGAAATCAACGTCCGGAGTACATTGTCCCACGAATTGATGCATGTCATCCTGCACTCCTATCTCGGATTTCCGAGCCAGTCGAATCACTGGATGCTGGAAGGCGTGGGGGACATGATGGAATACGTGGCCTGGGATGACGGTCCCCGCATGCTGAGCCGATTCCAGAACTACATAACGACCGCCGTCGACTCAACCGGAGAGGCCGGTCACAATACCTCCTTCCTGGATTCGGGTAATCCGTATCAGAACTCCCTGTTCTTCTACTATGTCTGGCAGACCAGGAATCAGCGAAACCTGCTGAAGAATCTGGTTGCCGGGCACCGGGATGGACTGAAGGATGAATTCCTGATCCGCCACCTGGGACTCGAAACGTTCTGGGACGACTACACCCGACGGGTGTTCAACTTCCAGATTCCGGACCCCATCCTGATTGACGGAGACATCGTCCGAAACAAGTACGGTCAGGAAATGTGGCCTCCGGACTGGGATGCGCCCAAGTGGACGACGGGAGTTCGGCCGTATGAGGTACCCGGCATGGCCTGGGACGGCAAGCTGTTCAAGGTGGCCACCGGAACGAATGTGGAGTTCAGGATGACCGGAGACCTGACACGCGACGATGTCTCCGTGCACGCTTTCGTCCACTTTCTTGACGGAGCTGGGCGCAATGACTGGATCCATCGCTCATGGAACGGACAGGACCGGGCCATGCTGTGTCAGGTTGAATCCGAAGCGTGCCCGGCATCAGACGTCGATGGCGACATTGCCCAGGTCTATGTGATGGTGGCCAACGCCAACCCTGTTGATCCGGTGAGCGGAGGCGTCGAGATGTATCCCGAATGGCCGGATCGCTTCCGGGCAACGGCCATCCAGGTGGCAGCTGACCGGATCGTTCCGATCCGTGGAGAATTGACCTTCGACTTCAGCGAAGATGACTGGATCACTGTTTCCAGCGATGAGTGGTGGCTCCCTATTGACCTGGATCTGATGTACGGCGACAACGCCATCCTCTTCGATCAGATCATCACGGACATGATCAACCAGAATTGTGCCTTCACGGGTCGGGTCGAATTCAGCATCGAAGAACAATCCCTGGGTGATGCCGATGCCGATGGCCGTCAGATCATGAGCATGTTGGCGCGCCGTCGCGGACCAAACAGGTTCCATCCGACTCCAGAACATATCCGCTGCCCGCGGCCCTCCAATACCGACATCCAACAGCAGTATCCTGATGCCCCCATGATTCCGCTTTTTCTGGAACGGGTCGACGAACTGTTTTCGAGTCTCAATACCCAGGAAATCGCGGAAAACTCCAATCTGAACACTTTCGTCAACATCATGGGCGGCACCATGTTGATGATGATCGACGATGATGCTTCGGGAACGGTCCACTTCGCCGTCGACCCCAACCTTGAGTTGCCAAACGGTTCCTATTTCTACGCGCTCGGTGACACGGGCATGAAGGTATTCCTCACACCCATCACAGAAAACGAATGACCCGATCCTTCCGATGCCAGCTCGTCCTGATGGCCCTTCTGACCCTCGTTTCGGCTCCGGTCATTGCCCAGTCCCACTCGGAAGAATGGTCCGATCTGCATGCTGTGGTCTTTGATGGACCGGATGCGGACCTCGTGGTCCGGACCGGTGATATCGACAATCTCGGTTTCGGATGGCCCGAACGGTTCGATCCGTTTGCCGGGCAAGCCACACCGGTGCATCCGTTTCCCTGGACTGCCGACCCCTCGGATCCAGCGGGTACGGACCGCATCATGGTCGTCACGGGATGGGTCGGCGGATTCGATGCCGATGGATACGCCACGTCCGTGCCTTCCGAAGAAGCGGCACCGGTTGCCATCGATTTGACTTTTGATGCTGCACTGCCGGATGCCGAGGAAGTCTGGATCCAGTTCTTCCTCGACGATTTCCAGCCGCGTCATTTCGGACTTTCCTATCAGGTCACGCTGGATGGTACCCGTATTCCGGCACTGGAAGATGCGGTCAATGCGCTGGCGCAAACGGGCCCCATCGGCAAGCTGGTGACCGTCAGCATCCAGCCGGTCTACTGGCACCTGATGGAAGACGGCGCATTGTCGCTGTTGTTCAATGACCCCAACAACGACATCGGTGACGGTTTCGCGGTTGATTTCGTGCGCATCCTGGTCAATCCGAAATCCCGACCGGAACGTGAAGCCACGCTGACCGGCACGGTGGTCGATCGCTGGTCGGGTGACCCGATCCCTTTTGCAACCGTTCGCACCGGTACACATGAGGTCACCGCCGACAGCCTGGGACGCTTCCGCATGGTGCGCATCCCTGCGGGCATGACCCCCGTGAGGGCCTCCGCTCCAGGCTATTCGGAGGGCTCGGATTCCATTGACCTGCCCGGCGAGGAAACGCGCGATATCCGACTCGAACTGGATCGCCGCGACGATGAATACCGCGCCATCAATGAGGACCTGGACCGTCATGGTCGCGCCCGGCTGCCGGGCATCTACTTTGATTCGGATTCCGACCGCCTCCGCTCCGAGTCAGAAGCCACCCTGGAGGCCGTTGCCGACGTCCTTCGCAACCGGACAGGGGATCGATTCCTGATTGAAGGACATACCGATGCCCAGGGACCGGACGACTACAATCAGGACCTCTCCGAACGCCGCGCGGCAGCGGTACGACGCTGGCTTCTGGAAGCCGGCATTCCTGAAGCGCAACTCGAGAGCCTTGGATTCGGTGAGTCCCGCCCCGTTGCGGACAATGACTCGGAAGCAGGACGATCACTGAATCGCCGGGTAGAGATCTCGCTGAAGTAGGCTGCGGTACTGCATTCCGGATACAGGATCCTGTCCTGTCCGGGTTCCATGGAGCGCCGGGGTATGCCCCCACCCGCGCACATTGGATCCCCGAGTCCTGATCAGGGTAGCATTCCGTGTTGGACTCCACTTTCCGGACCTGCACGTGCATCGACGCCTCCTCTCCCTGATTGCCCTTCTGTTGCTGGTCGTGCCTGTGCGCGCTCAGGACGAAACGGTGCCAGACTACACGGACGCCCTGGTTTTCGAGCAACCCATTGCCGGCCAGACGTTCATCGTTCCGGTCGAGGGCATGATCGATGGCCCATTGGCAGCCTACATCGAGCGGGCCCTCCGGGACGCCGCGGATGCCGGTGCTGGTTTGGTGGTCTTCCACATCGACACGTTTGGCGGCTTGGTAGACGCGGCGGACGAAATCCGCAAGACGATCCTGAATGCGGAAGTGCCGACCGTGGCCCTCATCGACAAGAATGCGGCCTCGGCGGGAGCGCTGATTTCGTACGCCGCGGACCGCATCGTCATGGTACCCGGCGCCTCGATAGGCGCTGCGACCGTGGTCCAGGGCACAAGTGGCGAGGCCGCTCCGGACAAGTACCAGTCCTACATGCGCGGCCTGATGCGCGCCACGGCTGAAGCCAACGGGCGGGATCCGGCCATTGCCGAGGCCATGGTGGACGAGTCCATCGAGATCGAAGGCATCACGGTCGAAGGCGAAGTCCTTACGCTTTCCACCAGCGAGGCGGTCAAACTGGATGTGGCCGATGCCGAACTGGCTTCGCTCGACGACCTGCTGGCCGTGTACGAGGTGGAGGAGGCAGATGTGGTCCAGCACCAGTTGACCCGCGCCGAGGGTCTCCTGCGCTTCTTTTCCTCTCCTGTTGTGCAATCCATCCTGATGCTGATGATGATGGGCGGCCTCTATTTTGAACTGCAGTCGCCCGGAGTGGGCTTCCCCGGCATGATCGCAGCCGTTGGCGCGGCCGCTTTCTTCGGACCCCACTACCTGCTCGGATTGGTCGAAAGCTGGGAGGTCGTGCTGTTCGTGATCGGAGTGGTCCTCCTACTGGCTGAGATCTTCGTGATACCCGGCTTCGGAATAGCCGGCATCACCGGCCTTACCGCCGTGCTTCTGGCACTCGGTTTTTCGTTGATCGGCAACGTCGGCTTCTCCTTCCCTTCGGGAGAAGCCATCAGTTCGGCCGTCCTGACCCTGGCGTCCAGCCTCGTCATGCTGGTCATTGCCATGTTCTCGCTGGGCCGATTCCTTCCCAGATCCCAACGGTTCGGTCAACTCGTCCTGGCCCCGACGCTCTCCACGGACACGGGATATACCAGCGCCGACACCCACACGGAGTGGCTGGGTCGCACGGGAGTCGCCATCACGGGACTCCGACCGTCCGGTACGGCGGAAATCGACGACAATCGCATCGATGTCTACACGTCGGGCGAGTACATCGAGAAAGGCACCGCCGTGGAGGTCGTTGAAGTCAGGGGATCCCGTGTTCGCGTCCGCGAGGTGCGAAAGTTGACCTGACGGCGAAAGCCGTGTATCGCGCCGCTAGGCAGCCGCATCGCCCTACCACCCGGCCGCCTGACGAAACTATGGCGTATCTTTACGTAGACGGTCGTTGACGTCATCCCACATTCCGGCTGCTGCATTGCTGATTCCCATTGCCATGATCATCCTGGGCGTGCTGCTCATCGTGGCAGAGGTCTATCTGATCCCGGGATTCAACGTGGTAGGGATTCTGGGCGCATTGATCATGCTGGCCGCTGTGACCATGGCCTTCCTTCAGGCGGGTGTCATCGGCGGCGTCATTGCCATGCTGAGCGCAAGCGCATTGACCGGTGGGACGTTGTATTGGATGTGGAAATCGGGCGCTTGGGATCGTTTCATCCTGTCCTCGAGTCTCAAGAAGGACGACCGCCTTCTGGCAAAGGAAGGCGAACACAGGGCCCGATACCTCGGCAAGACAGGTCTTGCCATCACCCCGTTGCGACCAACGGGCGTGGCTGAAATCGAAGGGGAACGGATCGAGGTCGTCACCGAAGGCGATTTCATCTCGGCCGGCAGCCACATCAAGGTGGTCGCCATGGATCGGCGCAAGTATTTCGTCCGGCTGATGACCGAATCGGAGCCCGCTGGCTGAAACGGTCGGCCTGCTTCGGAGTCTATTGGACAGTCCCCGGCATCATTGCCCCCGTGCTTTCCCCCGACCATCCGTGAATCGCCCGATTCCCTTCATAGCCATCCCTCTCGTTGCAGCCCTGCTGTTCACCCTCGGTGGATGCGGAGGGCCGGAAGAGCACGTTCCGCTCGAAACGCCGAAGGGATGGGCTGGCAATACGACCTACTGGTGGCAGATCGGTGCCGACACGACCGGTGCGTTCAGGGACCTGACCTCACTGGAGGCGATGGGAGTGGAAGGCAGTCATCTCCTGTCGATGTCCATCGATGGCGCATCGCCACAGGAAATGGAGTTGGCACAGCGCAAGTTCAATCAGTACGTGAAGGAGAGCCTGATCGAGCTTTTCCGGAATGAACCGGAAATCGTGGACTCGCTTTTCGAGCGGTACGTGGCGCCGCGTATCCAGGTGGATGACCTGGATGGCGATGTGCAGCCGCTCATCAAGGAGCACCAACGTCGCGCCTACCAGATCCTCTCGCGACACTTCCGCTATCCCCGGACACTCACGCGCCTGGGCGAGGACATTCCGATTGTCGTTCCCGACAGTCTGCGCGAGCAAGAAATCTCGGGGGCCGTCTTCATTCAGATCGCCCTCAACAAGGAAGGCGTGCCGGTCACATTGACCAGGCTCGAGGGGGTGCACCCTGTCCTGGATCGAATTGCCATGCGTGCCATGACGGAAATGCGCTGGCAGCCGGCATTCGTCCTCCGGGGCGGCAGTTCCAAACCGACGCGCTCGTGGACGCGCATGAAAGTGCGCTTCGGTCCACAGGGGTAACCTCAGCGCATCTCGCACCCTGCACCCCGCTCTCGGCGCGATATGCCGAATGGCCTCTGGGCCGGCAGGGCTAGAGCAGAATCCCCGCGATCGTCGCCGTCATCATGTTGGCGAACGTCCCGGCAATGACCGCCCGAACACCCAGCTTGGCCAGATCCGACGTGCGCTCCGGTGCCAGCGGTCCTATGCCCCCGATCTGGATGGCGATGGACGACAGGTTGGCAAACCCGCACAGGGCGAACGTGGCCATGACGACCGTCTTCGGATCCAGCGTCCCTGCACTGATCGACCCGGCCAGATTCAGATAGGCCACGAATTCATTGGCGATAACTTTCGTCCCCACAAGAGATCCGAACGCCACGATGTCCTGCGATGGCACACCGATCAGCCAGGCCAGCGGAGACAGTGCATACCCCAGGATTTGCTCGATGGTCAGGTCCCAGCCGACCAGGCCGCCACCCCACCCGATGATGTAGTTGAGCATGGCAATCAGGGCGAGGAATGCCAGCAACATGGCACCCACGTTCAGGGCCAGCTTCAAACCGTCGCCGGCGCCGCTGGCTGCCGCATCGATGACGTTGGCCGAGGTCTTCTCTACCTGGATGGATACCTCACCCTTGGTCTCCGGCTCTTTCGTCTCCGGAATCAGCATCTTGGCCAGCAGGAGCGCGGCCGGCGCGGCCATGATGCTGGCGCCCAGGAGCTGCTCTGCAAACAACTGGCGTCCGACGTCCAGAGAGACGCCCATCGCCTGCGCATACGGATCGCCGAGGATCTGGATGTAGGCGGCCATCACGCCGCCGGCAATCGTGGCCATGCCTCCCGTCATGACGGCCATCAGCTCCGACATCGTCATCCCCTTGAGGTAGGGACGGATGACCAGCGGTGCTTCGGTCTGACCCACGAAAATGTTGGCCGTCACCGACAGGGATTCGGCGCCTGATGTACCCAGGAACCGACTCATGGCCCAGGCCATCCCCTGCACCACTTTCTGCATCACGCCAAGATGATACAGGACGGCCATCAGTGACCCGAAGAAGATGATGGTCGGCAGCACCTGGAACGCGAAGAAGCCACCCAGACTGCCTTCCGTTCCCGGCGGCAGGGCCAACGGGCCAAAGATGAATTCGGCGCCGGCCGTCGTAAAGTTCAGGACGAGTACGAAGAATCCGGACACCCAGGCAAAGAAGGCCTTGGGCCAACCGAGTGGCGCAAACCAGGCTCCCATGTCGGCGCCCTTGAGCAGGAAGATGGCCAACACGACCTGCAGACCGAGCGCCGACAGCACCATGCGCCAACTGATCTGACTTCGATTGTTGGACGCGGCCCATGCCAGTCCGAGGATGACGGTCAGGCCGAGGAGGCCGCGGAGCAGGGAAACCAGGTCCATGGTGTTCGGTAGGGTTGGATGCCGGATAGCGGTCGTTTTCGAAGCCGATCCGCGAATATACACGCCGCACATCTTCAACAGCGAACGCCCGTCCCTTATCTTCCGGCCCCGCCCATCGCGCACCCGGACCTGCCCATCCCTTTTCCGTCTTCATGGCCCAATTCACGCTGCTGCCCGACGACAACGCACCTTCCACCTCCCCTGATGCCGCCGAGATCCTGCAGGGTCTCAATCAGGTGCAGCAGTCGGCTGTGCAGGCCACCGACGGCCCGGTCCTGATCGTTGCCGGCCCGGGATCCGGCAAGACCCGGACCCTCACCCATCGCATTGCCTACCTGCTCGCTTCGGGCAAGGCGCGTCCCTGGGAGATCCTGGCCATCACGTTCACCAACAAGGCCGCCAAGGAGATGCGCGAGCGCGTCCTGGGCCTGGTCGGCGAAGATGTGGGACGAGGTATGGCCATCGGCACGTTCCACTCCATGTTTGCGCGGGTGTTGAGGGTGGATGGAGACCGGATCGGGTACTCGTCGGACTTCACGATCTATGACTCGGACGACAGTCAGCGGGTCATCCGGGACCTGATGAACCGATTCGGGATCGATACGCAACAGACCCGGCCGCGCGCGGTGCAGCATCTCATCTCCGGGGCCAAGAACCGCATGGTGGACCCCGGTGAATTCCAGCGACTGGCTGCTTCGCCGGCGCAGGAGCGCGCGGCCGAATTGTATCAGCCCTATCTGGACGAGCTTCGTCGCGCCAACGCCATGGACTTCGACGACCTTCTGCTCAAGCCCATCCAGCTCTTCGACAACAATCCGGACGTCCTGGAAAAGTACCAGAACCGCTGGAAGTACATCCACATCGACGAGTACCAGGACACCAACAAGGCGCAGTACCTGCTGGCGCGCACGCTGGCCCGCAAGCTGGGCAACCTCTGTGTGGTGGGTGACGATGCGCAGAGCATCTACGCCTTCCGCGGCGCAGACATCACCAACATGCTGTCCTTCCAGCGGGACTATCCCAACGCCGCAACCATCCGGTTGGAGCAGAACTATCGCTCCACGGAAAACATCGTGCGGTTGGCGGACTCGATCATCCGCAACAACACGAAGCAGATCGAGAAGAAACTCTGGACCGACAACTCCAAGGGCGACCCCATCATCCTACTCGAATCCATTTCGGAGCGCGATGAAGCCCAGAAAGTTGAACGTCGTATCCGGGACGTGCAGGTCCGCCTCGGCCATCTGTACAAGGACTTTGCCGTGCTCTACCGGACCAACGCGCAAAGCCGTTCCCTGGAAGATGCCCTCCGTCGCGGCAGCATCCCGTACCGCGTGGTTGGCGGCGTTTCCTTCTATCAGCGCCGGGAGATCAAGGACGTCCTGGCGTACCTGCGGCTGGTGGTCAACCCGAACGACGTGGCCAGCATGCGCCGCGTGATCAACACCCCGACGCGTGGCATCGGTGCCAAGACACAGGCCGAACTCTGGGGATTCACCGCCCGGCACAACATCGGGGCGTGGGACACACTGGAGAAGATCGAAGAAGTCGGCCTGCCGGCGCGCGCCGCCAATGCCGTGGCGGGATTCCGGGACATGATCGAGAAGTACCGCGAAATGGCTGCGACCGACCCTGCCGAGGACGTAGCGAAGGCACTGATCAAGGAAACAGGCATCCTGGAAGAGTTCCGGAAAGAAAACACGCCCGAAAACCTCGTTCGCTGGGAAAACGTGCAGGAACTCCTGAATGCCATCGCCGAGTTCTCCCGGAATTTCGAGGACCGCGAAGCCGAAACCCCCGTCGTGGACGACGAATCGGTCACCCGCCCGGACGGCTCGCTGAGTTCGTTCCTCCAGGAAGTGTCCCTGCTGACGGATGCCGATGAGGCGGCCGACTCGGAGAACCGCGTCACCCTCATGACCCTGCACGCTTCCAAGGGCCTGGAATTCCCGGTTGTCTTCCTGACCGGCATGGAGGAGAACCTCTTCCCGCTGCAGATGGCCGCCCAGGACCCGACCGAACTCGAAGAAGAACGCCGCCTGTTCTACGTGGGCGCGACACGGGCCAAGCAACTGCTGTTCCTGTCACATGCCCGCAGCCGTTTCCGCTTCGGTGAGCAGACGCCCATGGTCCGCTCGCGCTTCCTGGAGGAGATCGACTCGTCGCTGGTCCGGACCGAAGCCGGCCAGCCGTTCGACCCGAACAAGGACCGGTTCAAGAACCGTGGCGCCTCGGGTGGTCCATCCTACGACACCATGGACCCGTACTACTACCGCAAGAACCTGCGGGAGAACCAGGGCTCACCCAAACCGCAGGGTCGCACCCGCGTCGTTACGAAATCCGCTTCGAAGCCCAAGAAGGCTGCACCGCCTGCCGGACAGCGCATCGTCTATGACGAAGAGGAAAGCCAGGCGCTGGCGCCCGGCATGCAGGTCGAGCACCACATCTTCGGCGCCGGCGAAGTCGTCTCCATGGAGGGCACCGGCCAACAAATGAAAGCCGTTGTCCACTTCGATGAGGTCGGACCGAAAAAATTGATGGTCCGATTGGCCCGATTGCGACGAATCGGATGAGGCTCGTGGCCGCCAGAGAGGGACGCTGTCGCCGCATATCGCAATGTGAAGAAGGGTCCTGCTCTCGAGAGCGATATCGCACGATTGCTATACTCGGGATGACAAACGTGCGATATGGCTTTTTCAAGACCCTGCCCTTCTCGGCTTCACATCAAGCACGCATTCGCCTGCATTCAACTCGACTCCCCGGGAAACACAAGCAAGAAAAGACGCACTAACCGTCCCGAACCATTACCACGTCCCGCCATGCGTTACCTGCCCATCCTGTTTGCCTTCCTGTTTCTTGCCGGCTGCTCCACGGACATGCGTACCTCGCTGGTGGTCTACTCCCCGCATGGCAAGGAAATGCTGACCGATGCCGAACAGGCCTTCGAGTCGGCCTACCCGGATATCAACGTGCAGTGGATCGACATGGGTGGACAGGACGCTTACGATCGTATCCGAACGGAAAAAGCCAACCCGACGGCCAGTATCTGGTGGGGTGGAGATGGGCCCACGTTCTCCAGAGCAGCTGAAGAAGGCCTGTTGAGCCCGTACACCCCGTCGTGGGCCGACGCCGTGCCGGCGGAAGGCCGCGGCGCCGATGACACGTGGATGGCGACATACCTGACTCCGGAGGTCCTGCTCTTCAACTCGAGAACGGTCCCCGAAGGCGAGCGCCCGATGGACTGGGATGAATTGCTTGAACCGGAGTGGGCGGATCGCATCATCATCCGATACCCCCTGGCCAGCTCGACCATGCGAACGATCTGGGGGGCGCTCATCATGCGCCAGCCCACGGTCGAGGAGGGCTACCGGTGGCTGGCGCGTCTCGACCAGAACACCAAAACGTACGCGGCCGACCCGACGCAGCTCTACCTGAAAGTGGCCCGGGAAGAGGGCGATGTGTCGCTCTGGAACATGCCGGACACCTACATCCAGTCTGACATCAATGGATATCCGTTCGCATTCAGTCTTCCGACATCCGGAACGCCCGTGCTGAACGACGGCATAGCCATCGTGCGTGGAGCACCTGAGCCCGATGCAGCTCAATTGTTCTACGAATTCGTGACCTCCGATTCTGCGCTCGCGGATCAGGCCAATCGCTACTACCGCATCCCGGCCCGGTCGGACCTGGACTCCACGTTGTTGCCTTCCTGGATGCTGGAAAGCGATATCCGGGCGATGGATGTGGACTGGGACCGTCTCGCTGAAGAGGGTCCGACCTGGATGCAGTACTGGGATGAGAACATCAAGGGTCGCGGCACAGAGTATCTGGCCAGCAATCCCGGATCCTGACGGTCTCTTTCAGTCCCCGGTTACCGTCTCGCGGGCACGTGTGGGTACGGGCAGACTCGCCTTGATGGCCACGGTGCGGACGGCGGCCGTCGGCACCTTCACATTGGCGTCGTCCTCGTCGAAGTTGAGCAGGACTTCGAGGACACCTTCCATCGTGGACTCTACCATGATGAGCGTGCGCAATTTGCTGGCGCCGCGGAATCCCTTGAAATACCCGCCGTACATCCGGCGCATTTCGAGGACGCCCTTCTTCTCGCCCAGCCATTCGCATTTCAGCGCCAGGTGTTCAGCCACAACCTTGCAGCGCTCGGGCCAGGTTGGCGGCGGCGGGACTTCGCCTGTCTCGCGGTAAATCTTGGCATCCCGGAAAATCCAAGGATTTCCGATGGCACCGCGACCCACCATGACGGCGTCCACGCCGGTCTCATCGAACATCGCCTCGATCTTCTCGGGCGTTGTGGCGTCACCGTTGCCGATCAGCGGAATAGAGATGCCTGACTCCTCCTTGATGCGCCGCAGCCATTCCCACCGTGCTTCGCCCTTGTACATCTGCTTTCGGGTACGGGCGTGGACGGCCAGCGCCTTGATCCCGGTTTCTTCCAGCATACGGGCGACATCCATGATCTGGATGGTCTCGTCGTTCCAGCCCAGCCGCGTCTTGACCGTGACCGGCCGGGTCGATTCCTCGATGACGGCTGCAGTGATCTCCTGCATCTTGGGCAGGTTGCGCAGGATGCCGGCTCCTCCGTCCTTGCACACGACTTTCTTGACCGGGCAGCCGAAGTTGATATCGATGATGTCAGGGCCGACCGCATCCACGATGCGAGTGGCTTCGCGCACCTGATCCACATCGCCACCGAAAATCTGGATGGCAACCGGGCGCTCTTCGTCATAGATGTCGAGCTTCTGGTGCGACCCGTCCGCGCCGTACATCAGACCGCCCGACGAAATGAACTCGGTATACAGCATGTCGGCCCCGAACCGTTTGCACATCAGGCGAAACGGTGGATCGGACACATCTTCCATGGGCGCAAGGAAGATGGGGCGGTCCCCGAGGTCGATTCCGGCAATATCCATTGCGGACTGCGGCTTGCTGTAAGTGACTGGAATTCGGCGATTTCGAGCGCGTGGGCGTGAAACAGGGCCGCCCGAAGGCGGTTCCGTCCCGCCAGGGCATCGCTCGTTACGTTTTGACCAATACGACACAGCCCGCTGTCATCTGGCCCAACCAAACTATATCCTGTCCTGACAGGCCTCACGCCGGCCTTCCCCGTGCGGCCGACTCCTGCAGACGAAACCGGATTTCAATGAAGCGTTTCCTTCTCCCCCTCCTTTTCGTGTCCGTCCTCCTGGGCGGTTGTTCCACTTCCGGAACACCGGATATCGAAAAGACGGTCATCCTGATCTCGATTGACGGGATGCGCTCCCACTATATCGACTGGTTCGACACGCCGAATCTGGATCGGCTCATTGCGAGCGGCGCACACGCCGATGAAGGCATGATTGCCGTGTATCCGACCAAGACGTTTCCGAACCACTATTCGATCGTGACAGGACTCGTGCCATCAAACCACGGCATTGTCTCCAACAACATGTACGATCCGGAGATGGACAAGGCGTTCACCATCTCCGATCGGGAAGCGGTCGAATCGGAAGCATGGTGGGGCGGTGGCGAACCCATCTGGACGGCAGTCCAGAAACAGGGAATGAAGGCAGCCACCTATTTCTGGGTAGGCTCTGAAGCACCTTTCGATGGCATCCGGCCCGAATACTGGTACGTCTACGACGGCAGTGTACCGGGAAATGACCGCGTTGACCAGGCCCTGGCCTGGCTGGACATGCCGGACACCGAGCGTCCGCGCTTCATTTCGCTCTATTTCTCCGAAGTGGACAATGCCGGTCACCAGAATGGACCGCGAGCCCAGGAAACCGCGCAGGCAGTAGCCAACGTGGACAGTTACATCGGGCGTCTGCTGGATGGGCTGGACACCAGGGATCTGTATGATCGGGTCAACATCATTGTTGTCTCCGACCACGGCATGTCGCAGCTCTCCCCGGATCGCGTTGTAGCGCTGGACGAGTTCATTGATCTGGATGACATCCGCTATTTCGACAGTTCTCCGCTGATCGGACTGTGGCCGGAGGAAGGCAAGACCCAGGAAGTCTTCGACGCCCTGAATGGTGCGCATCCGAATCTGCATGTCTGGCTCAAGGATGACCTGCCCGAGCGTTTCCGCCTTGCAGACCACCCTCGCATTCCGCCCATCGTCGGTCACGTGGACGATGGCTGGTCCGTTGCGCGGACGCGTGCGTTCGTCAACGACAACCCGCAGCGATACACCGGCGGTACCCATGGGTACGACAATGAGTTGGAATCCATGAGGGCGCTTTTCATCGGCCACGGGCCTGCCTTCAAGGATGGTGTGACGACCGGGCCCTTCCTGAATGTCGAGATCTACAATGTGATGGCGGGCATCATGGAAATCGAACCATCCCCGAACGATGGTACCGACGGTGCACTCGACGCCATCCTTCAGTAGCCCGGACCCGTGGACTACCTCTACCAGGAACATCGCAGCTTTTTTGCGCAGGTAGCGCACCCGATCGAAGCATTGGGTGGCGCCGAGCTCGAAGAACTCGGCGCCACGGACATCGACCCCGCCTACCGCGGGGTCCAGTTCAGTGCCACGCCTGAGGCCCTTCGGCGCATCGTGTACTGTGCCCGCATCCCGACGCGCGTGCTGGCTCCCCTGGCCACCTTCGACTGCCACTCCGATCGATACCTGTACAAGCGGGCCACGGAAGAAGTGGACTGGATGTCCCTCATCGGTGTCCAGAAGACCTTTGCCATCTTTGCCACGGTATCCAACAGCCGGATTTCCCATTCGAAGTATGCTGCGCTGAAACTGAAGGATGCCATCGTCGACACCATCCGCAAAGAGACCGGCAGCCGACCCTCGGTGGATCGCCACAATCCTGATGTGTCCCTCAACCTGCACATTGAAAACAACCGGGCCACCATCAGTCTCGATGTTGCGGGGTACTCCCTGCACCGTCGCGGATATCGCCTGGATGCGATGGAAGCCCCGCTGCAGGAAACCGTGGCCGCCTCCATCATCCGGATGGCAGAATGGACAGGCGACAGACCCTTGCTCGATCCCATGTGCGGATCGGGGACGTTGCTCGCCGAAGCGTTCATGGTGGCTGCACGAATGCCGGCCCAGATACTGCACAACGGATTCGGCTTCCAGCAGCTTCCAGATCACGATGCGGCGGAGTGGAAAAAGCAGCGCGCGAAATTGGATGCGGCCATCATTTCAGTCCCGGATGGGCTGATTCGCGGCTCCGACATCGACGGCGATGCCATCCAGTGTGCGCGAAAGAATCTGGATCGCCTCCCCGGTTCAGAAGTGGTCCACATCGAACGAAAGGATTTCCGCCATCTGGGAGACTTCGAAAGCGGCACCATCGTCACCAATCCGCCGTACGGACTGCGGATCGGCAAGCGCGACGCGCTCGGCGAGTTGTTCAAGAACTTCGGCGACTACCTGAAGCAGCGATGTACGGGAACGACGGCCTTCATCTACGTTGGCAAACCGGCCCTGCTCAAGAAAGTCGGGTTGCGCACCACCTGGAAAAAGGAACTGGTGAATGGTGCCTTGGAAGGTCGCTTGGGGCGATACGATCTGTACTGACGCACAGGCAACCTTGACCGGCGGGGACACGTAAGGCGTTTTTTACCCTTACCAATCCCGCCCTTCCCATGCCCCGCTCCCTTGCTGCTTACCTGACCCTGTTCGCCTTTGCCTTCCTGTTGCTCGTTCCGGCCTACGCGCAGGAAACGCCGGTCATCCCGGAAGCTGACCCCGCTGATGTAGAATCCGTGGATGCCATCATTGCGGCCGTCTACGATGTCATTTCCGGGGAGGCTGGAGAAGAGCGCAACTGGGACCGTTTCCTGTCCCTGTTCCATGCCGATGCCAAGCTGATTCCTTCGGGGTGCAATCCCCAGAATGGCCAGTGCGGCTTGCGCTTCATCACGCCCGCTGAATACGTCGATCTGGCCGGCCCCGTCCTCATGGCAGACGGATTCTTTGAAACCGAGCGACATCGGGTGGAAGAGCGCTACGGCTCCATCGCCCATGTGTTCAGCACGTACGATTCGTTCTACTCGGAGTCCGACACGGAGCCATTCAACGCCGGAATCAACAGCTTCCAGATCTTCAATGATGGAAGCCGGTGGTGGATTCTGAACATCCACTGGATGGACCAAAACGCAGCCGGACCCATCCCGGAGGAATACGGCGGCTGATCCCTCAGCCGAGCGCGTCCACGATCACATCGAGCGCTTCGTTCAGAACGGGCTCGCTGATGGTCAGGGGCGGCGCAATCCGCACCAGGTTGTTGGAGTGTAGTGTCCAGCCCAACAGGACCCCTTTCTCAAGGCATGTGGCCACGGCACGCGCCGTCCGTTCGGCATCGTCCAGCAGCATGCCGAGCATCGCGCCGCGACCGCGGATTTCGACGATGGCGGGGTGCTTGAGCCGCTGCCGTACCACAGACTCGATCCATCGGGCCCGTTCGGGCAGATTCTGTTCCTGAAGAATACGCAGCGTAGCCCGCGCGGCGGCGCACGATACAGGGTGCCCTCCGAAGGTTGTCACGTGACTCAGCGGCGGATCATTCCGGAAGGCGGCCATCATGTCCCGTGACGCCACGAAGGCGCCCAACGGCATGCCGCCGGCCATGGCCTTGGCCAGGGTAATGACGTCCGGCTGAACACCGAACTGCTCAAAGGCAAAAAGGGAACCCGTGCGCCCGAATCCGGCCTGAATCTCATCAAAGATCAGGACAGCGCCGACTTCTGTACAGCGGTCGCGCAACGCCTTGTGCCAGGCATCCGAGGGCACGATGATGCCGCCTTCACCCTGGATGGGTTCGGTGATGACGCAGGCGACACGGTCGTCGATCGCCTTCAGTGCCGCAATGTCGTCAAAGGGCAGGAAGTCCACGTCAGGCAGAAGCGGCAGGAACGGATCCCGGTACACATCGCGTCCGGTCACAGAAAGCGATCCGTGCGTATCTCCGTGGTAGGAATTCCGGAAGCCGATCATACGACTGCGGCCAGTGGCCTTCTTGGCCAGCTTGAGCGCACCCTCGTTGGCTTCCGTCCCGGTCATGGTGAAATAGACCGAGTCCAGTCCATCGGGAAGGGCTGCCGTCAATTCGGCGGCGTAGTCTGCCTGGTGGCGCTGCACGAACTCCCCGTAGACCATCACATGCAGATGCCTGTCAATCTGCTCCTGGATGGCAGAAATGACCGCCGGGTGGCGATGACCCACCGAGGAAACGGCTATCCCGGAAATCATGTCGGTGACACGCGAACCGTCTTCCAGATACAGGAACGGGCCTTGTGCCCGATCGACGGCCAGGCCGATGGGAGCATCACTGGTCCATGCCAGTGCGTCCTTGAAACCCTTGTTTGTGCTGTCTGGAGTCATTTTCACCGTTTCGTAACGGCATCCGCCAATGCGCGTCCTATATTGGCAGTTCCGGAAGGCCTTCAGCGGCCCAGCCGGAAACCTACGACATGACCCGCACTTTCCTCCATATCGCTGCTTCTTCCCTGACCGCACATCACGGTCATGTGCATCACGATGTTCGTTCTTCGGACGATCGGGAATAGTCTGCGTCAACTCCAGTTGCAAAGGCATTCCGGTCGTTCCGGGATGCCTTTTTTTGTTTGAATCCTTTCCAGATCAGTAGCATCATGACTCAGCGTCTTCGCCTCGCCATCCAGAGTTCCGGTCGTCTCTCGGACGACACGACCGACCTTCTCAAGGCATGCGGCATCCGGATATCGAGGCCGGACCGCAAACTCCGGATGGTATCGGAGCATTTCGACATCGAGATCCTGTTTGTCCGGGACGATGACATTCCCGGCTACGTGGCCGATGGCGTGGCTGACGCAGGCGTCGTCGGTCAAAACGTGGTTCTGGAAAAGAATCCTGACGTGCGCCAGCTCGATCGACTCGGATTTGCCGCGTGCCGCCTTTCGATCGCCCTGCCCAAGTCGGATACCTACGACAGCCTGGAAGACCTGAACGGCAAGCACATTGCCACGTCCTATCCCGGCCTTCTGGGACGCTACTTTGAGGAGCACGGCATCAAGGCCTCCATCCACGAGATTTCCGGATCGGTGGAGATCGCGCCGGGGATCGGTTTGGCTGACGGCATCTGCGACATCGTCAGCTCCGGCAGTACGCTCATTTCGAATGGTCTCAAGGAAGTCGAAGTCATCCTGCGATCGGAGGCGGTCCTGATTGCTTCGCCTTCATTGAGTGCAGAAAAGCAGGCCATCCTGGACACGCTGCAGTTCCGCATCCAGTCGGTGCTCAAGGCCAAGAAGCACCGCTACATCCTGATGAACGTCCCCAACGAGTCCATTGACCGAGTCAAGGACATCCTTCCGGGCATGCGAGCTCCGACCGTCATGCCACTCGCGCAGGAAGGATGGAGCTCGGTACACAGCGTCATTCCGGACCGTGCCTTCTGGGATGTGATTGACAATCTGAAGGAAGCCGGTGCGGAAGGCATGCTGGTCGTCCCCATCGAAAAAATGGTACTCTGATCATGCGTGTTTTCAAGGACGCTTCCAGCGTGCCCATCGAAGATCTGATTGCCCGGCCAGCGCTCTCGGAAAACGATATTTCGGGTGATGTCCGGGCCATCCTGGACATGGTCCGCGCCGGTGGCGATGAGGCGCTGCGGCGCTACACCGAGCAGTTTGACGGAGTGAAGCTGGACGATCTGGCCGTTCCGACCGCCGGCGCAACGATTCCCGATGATTTGCAGGAAGCCATCGTGGTGGCCAGCCGCAACATCCGGGCCTTCCACGCGGCGCAGAAAGAACCGGTCCGTGTGGTGGAAACAACGCCCGGCGTGCGGTGCTGGCGCAAATCCGTTCCCATCGAACGGGTGGGTCTCTACATCCCGGGTGGAACGGCTCCGCTGTTCTCCTCGGTCCTGATGCTGGCGCTTCCGGCCTTGGTAGCCGGATGTTCAGAAGTGGTCCTGTGCACGCCGCCGGGAAAAGACGGCGCTGTCGATCCCGCCATTCTGGCGGCGGCGCGAGAAGCCGGTATCGATACGGTATTTAGGGTTGGCGGCGCTCAGGCCATTGCTGCCATGGCATATGGGTCGGAATCCATTCCACGCGTCGACAAGATCTTCGGACCCGGCAATCAATGGGTGGATATGGCCAAGCGCCTTGTGGCTGCCGACGGGGTGGCCATCGACCTGCCCGCGGGACCGACGGAAGTCGGCATCCTGATAGACGGTTCTGCGCACCCTGAATTCGTGGCTGCCGACATCCTTTCCCAGGCTGAGCACGGTGCGGACAGCGACGTATTCGTGGTCGCCACGGAAGATGTGGACACGGACGCCATTCTCTCTTCTGTCGATACCCGGTTGGGTGATATGCCGCGAGCTGATATCGCGCGGAAGGCCCTGGCGCACAGCCGATTGGTGATATGCGGCGACCGTCAGGTAGCCGTCGAATTGATGGACGCCTACGCGCCCGAGCATCTCATCATCCAGACGCACCACGCCGCTGCACTGGCCGAGGAAGTGAGGCAGGCAGGCTCTGTGTTCATTGGTCCCTGGACGCCTGAATCATTGGGCGATTACGCGTCCGGAACGAATCACACGTTGCCGACGAATGGTGCGGCCCGAGCCTGGAGCGGTGTCTCGCTGGATTCGTTCGTGCGCAAGATCACTTTTCAGGAAGCTTCCGAAGACGGACTCGAGCGGCTCGGGCCGCATGTCGAAGTCATGGCCCGCGCCGAACAACTCGAAGGCCACGCCCGCGCCGTATCCGTTCGCCGGGTATCACGCAAGGGAGCGGAGCGCGCCGAAGATGCCCACGGAGTATCTGGCGTATCACGTACCGGCTTCGTGCGCCGCAAAACGAACGAGACGGACATCGTGGTACAAGTAGACCTCGATGGATCCGGCCGTGCGGACGTGCGGACAGGCTTGAGCTTCTTCGACCACATGCTGGACCAGATTGCCCGGCACGCCCGCATTGATCTCACGGTCCGGTGTGACGGGGATCTGGAAGTGGACGAGCATCACACGATCGAAGACACGGCCCTTGCCCTGGGGTCAGCACTTGACCAGGCACTCGGCGAACGCCGCGGTATCAATCGGTATGGCTTTACCGCCCCCATGGACGAGGCCCTGTCGCAGGTTGCCATCGACTTCTCGGGGCGCAGCTGGCTCGTCTGGAATGTGGCTTTCACCCGCGAGTACGTCGGCGACATGCCCACGGAGATGTTCGCGCACTTCTTCAAGTCCTTGTCGGATACCGCCCGCATGAACCTGAACATCCAGGCCGGCGGCGACAACGAACACCACATCATCGAATCCGTGTTCAAGGGATTCGCCCGGGCGCTGGGGATGGCCATCCGCCCCACCGGCACCGACGATCTTCCCAGCACGAAAGGAAGTCTCTGACATGAGCCCATCCTCCAGGCCCACAGTCGCCATCGTCAAATACAATGCGGGCAACGTCCGTTCTGTTCAGTTCGCTCTCGCCCGTCTCGGCGTCAAGCCGCTCCTGACGGATGATCCGGCGGCGCTGCGCGCCGCCTCCCACGTCATTTTCCCCGGCGTCGGCGAAGCATCATCCGCCATGCGTTTCCTGCGTGAGCGGGGGCTGGATGACGTCATCCCTTCCCTGACCCAGCCGGTCCTGGGAATCTGTCTGGGACTGCAGCTGATGTGTCGTCATTCCGAGGAAGCCGACACAACGTGTTTCGGGATCTTCGAAACCGACGTCAAACGATTCCGGGGAGACGCCAAGATCCCTCAGATCGGCTGGAATACCGTTCATCACGACGATTCCCCGCTGTTTGCCGGTATCCCTCAGGAAGCCCACTTTTACTTCGTGCACTCCTTCTACGCAGAGCCCGGCCATCAGCAAACTGCCAGCACCGAATACATCGTCCCGTTCGCGTCGGCCATGAACAAGGGCAACTTCCACGCCGTCCAGTTCCATCCAGAGAAAAGCGCAGACGTCGGCTCCCAGCTTCTGAAGAACTTCCTGGCGCTTTAGGACACCATCGGTTGAATCCGCCTCGAGCGCGGCCGATACCGGATTCATGGCGCTGGTAGCATTCATAGGACTCTTCTTCGCGATCGTAATTCTGCCCATGATCATCACCCAGGTGATCAAGGCACGTATCCTGTTTCCGCCCGACCCGGAAATCCACTTCGAAAACGAGGTGGAGCGTACGCTGAATGAGGCCGTTGCCGATGAGAAGTTCGAGGCTACCCTCCAACGGACCATCGCCCAAAAAAGGGCCATCTCGGACCAAGCGTACATCAGGACGCCGGAGGAAGAAGACTATCGGATAGCTCCTCGACGGGATCGCGTCCACTGGCAGCCCACCATCCCGGGCATCCTGCACGAGGAGGACAGGAACTGGACGATGTAGCGAATCCAGGGATGGGATTGGTCGTACAGAACCATTCCATCACCCCCTTCGGTCCCATGCGTCTGCTTTTCCTGATTCTGTCCGCGTTTCTCGTCCATGCGACGCACGCACAGACCTTCTCGGAACTGGTCGATACCATCAAAGACGCCGACCCGACTGAGCATGAGGTGTTGATTGCAGACTTTGTCGCTTCCTCCTCCTTCCCGCATTTGGAGAACGATTCGACGGTCGTATTCCTGTATCAGGGGGATGCCACGTCCGTGATGGTAACCGGCGATTTCTCTGGTTGGTCACCGAACGGTTGGGCGCTTGAACGCTTGATGCAAACGGAATTGTGGTATCGCGTGGCGCCTTTCGAACCGGATGCCCGCATCGACTACAAGATCATCCTGAATGAAACAGAGTGGATGCTCGATCCGGCAAATCCCCGACAGGCTCCCAGTGGTTTCGGTCCGAACTCCGAATTGGCCATGCCCGCATACGAGCAGCCGTGGGAAGTCCGCACGAATGAAAGCCTGCCGAAAGGGACGCTGGAGTCGCACTCATTCTCGAGCGCCATCATGGCAAATACCCGTGAGGTGAGTATTTACCTGCCGTCAGGGTACGATGCGAATCGTGCCGACCCCTACCCGGTCATCCTGTATCACGACGGGTCGGACTATCTCAATGCAGCGGGTATCACGACCATCCTGGACAACCTGATCGGTTCAGGTCGTGTGGAACCGCTCGTGGCTGTTTTCGCCAACCCGTTGGACCGGGAAGCCGAGTATGCCACCACCGAAACGGCCGAGTTCACTCGTCTGATCGTGGAAGAACTCATGCCGTGGGTCGAATCGAACCATCATGTGTCTTCCGACCCCGCCCGACGCGCTGTGACCGGCCCCTCCTACGCCGGTCTGGCATCCGCTCGCCACTGCTTCCAGCATCCCCAAGAATTCGGCCTGTGTGCCCCATTCTCCCCCAGCTTCTGGGTATCTGAAGGCGCCCTGCTTGAATCGATTGCCGAAGGTGATTCGACGCCGATCAAGTGGTATGTCGAATGGGGCACCTACGAACCCTCCATCGCCGCCACCGGACTCTTATTCCAGGATGTTCTGAGTGGTCAAGGGGCTGAATTCCAAGCCAACGAGTGGCACGAAGGACACTCCTGGGGAATGTGGCGCGCCCACCAGGACGACATGCTGGAGTATTTCTTCCCTGGAGTGAATGCCTCCCGTTGAGCGGACCATCCGCCAGACGGCCTCAACTCGTCTGTCAGCCATTTGAAGACGACTTCTTTTGAAAGGCTGCTTCGTGCGGCGTAGATTTGCCGCCCGCTGCCTTGGTGCAGCCACCGGAGGGGTGGCGGAGCCTGGCTGAACGCACCGGTCTTGAAAACCGGCATACCTTCACGGGTATCGTGGGTTCGAATCCCACCCCCTCCGCAAGAGAACCCCGCTCACGAACGAAGTGAGTGGGGTTTTCTTTTGGACGCAGAAGAAAGCCTGCTTTCGGATGCGGACGAAAGAGAACCCAAACCGGCGCAGCCGGGAGCGGGGTTTGGTTGACGCTCCCTTTTCAGGGATGCACGCGAGCGAAGCGAGCGTAATCCCACTTTGTGAACCCAGCAGGGTCTCCCCTCCTGTTCACGACCATATATCACGATTGCGATACCTTTTATAGCAATCGTGCGATATGACCAAAAAGAGAGACCGACCTTTTCGGAAAGCAGTCCACCACCACCCCAAACTTGTTCGGCCACACCTGCGTACCTACCCTGCCTGCCGAACCAAGATCGCCCCCTTCCGCGTGAGCAGTCGACGCTCTTCATTGTCCATCTACGTTCCGCTGCTCCTCATACTGGTGTATGTGTGCGCGGTATCCGTTGCCGGGGCTGACCTGGAGGCCCGGATCAGGGGCCTGCGATACTGGTCACTGCTCGGCATGGGCGTGTTTGCTGTCAGCGCCCCGCATATCCTGCTGCCGGACCGGCAACTCCGGCTCATGCAGCGTCTCAATCGCTCACCGCAGAATCTGCTGCGACACCAACTGCGGCAGTGGCAACCGGTTGTTGGTCTGTTCATCCTTCCGGCGCTGGTCCTGGCTTTCTGGGATCCTGGAAACCTGGCCCGGAATCTCCCGGAAAAGGCCACAATCGCCACTGCAATCATCCTGCTTCTGCTTGGAACAGCGGCGTACAGTTTCCTGCGGTATGTCCGCATCGGACCGCTATCCCAGCAATGGCAGGAAGGAACGAAAGGCGACTGGTATCGCACCGTCAAAGAAAACTCGCCGGGAGGGTTTGCCGTGCCCGAGGGCATGGTGCCTGCCATGCTGGCCACGCAGCGGGTGTATGCGGTAGGATTGCTTGCTCTGGTAGCCACTGCCTGGCTCGGACAGTCCATCGACCCGCTGCTGGCACTTGCCCCTGGGGCGATGCTCCTTGCCTGGGTCACCCTGATACTCATGAAGAGTGCCAGGCAACACGATCACGCGTACTACGCCACCAATGCTTTCTACGGTGAGGTCTTCCGTGGAGCGGGAGGTGTCCGCGTTTCAAGCCGGGAGGCCGTGCCGTTCCGTTCCGTGTACTGGTCTCCCAAACGGTACAAGCCCCACCTTTGGGCGGCACTGCGACAATTGGACCGGAAACTGCCCCTTGGGAGGCTGATGGTGATGGTCCATGGATTGCTCTGGTTCCTGTTCTACGTCGATGCGTCCGAGTATACGGTCACGGCCTACCTGCTGTTGCTCATCACGGCCAAGAACGCGGCCAGCTTCGTGATCACCCAACCCGGGTTTGCGCCGATGCCATTCCACCTGGCGCGGCAGTCAAATCGTGGCTGGGTCATCACCCGCTTCCTGGTGAACCTGCGCTGGACGTTGCCGTTGCTCTTGAGCCTGTTCATCGTAGCCCTGTTCGATCCATCGCTTTCCTACACAAGCGCCCTTGGCTGGACGGTGCTCGACATCGTCATGGGACTTGCCACCGCCATGCTCTTCACGTACCGCACCGAGTACCGTTACCGCCAGCGCCTTGCCTGAATCACTCCAACTCACGAGCCTGACCAAACGCTATGGACAAGGCGCGCCGGTCATCAGCGACCTGAACCACACGTTCGCGCCCGGCACGGCCACGGGTCTGGTCGGCCCCAACGGCTCCGGCAAAACGACGCTGCTCAGACTCCTGTCGGCGGTCGCCTACCCGACCTCGGGGCACGTCCTGTTCGGACCGTTGGATGTCCATGCCCATCCCTACGAATACCTTCGTCACGTCGGGCAGGTCTATGCCAACGCCGAACTTCCAGAACATCTCACTGCAGTGGAATTGCTGGAATGGATCCTTCGGGAGCGTGATGATTGGGAAAACAACGGTGCGAGCCGCATCAATGACCTGCTCGATCGCGTGCACCTCGACGAGCGCCGTCACAACCTGATCGGAACGTACTCGAGCGGCATGATCCAGAAAACCCAGTTGGCGGCGGCTTTTGTCGTGCAACCGCACGTGCTGTTGCTGGATGAGCCGTTCCGGGGTCTGGATACTGAGGCAACCGCCGCCGCGCTGGATCTCGTGGAAGGCTTTCGCGCGGAAGGCGGCCTGCTCCTCATCGCCAGCCACACCCGTACGCTGCTGGATCGATTCTGTGACAGCATCATGGACCTGACCACGCAACAAGCTGCCGGGTGACCCCGGCTCGACCGATACCCCACAAGACTCGGAGACTCCCATGCCCGTCAAACGCATCTGGCACGGTTACACCACACCGGAAAACGCCGACGCCTATCAGCACACTCTGTTGAACTCCGTCATTCCGGGAATTGAAGCCAAACAGATTCCGGGCTTCCGGTCCATGGAAGTTCTGCGCAGGCCAACCGATGACGAGGTCGAGTTCATCACCATGATGACGTTCGATTCCCTGCAGAATGTCATCGATTTCCAGGGCGAGGACTACGAAGCGGCCTATGTGCCGGAAGAGGCCCGACAGGTGCTCTCCCGCTGGGACCAGCGATGTGCCCACTACGATGTGCAGGAAATCAGGACGTACGGCTGATCGCCAGCGCATACATTGGCGTGGTATTCCTCCATCCGCCCCATCCCATGCGTTTTCTCCTGCTGTTTCTTGTCCTGATCGGATACGCCATTCCCGCCTCTGCGCAATCCCCTGGTGATCGCGGTGATCTCGATTTCGCCATCGGCGCGGATGTCAGCTTCCTGAAGATGGCCGAAGAGAACGGCACGGTGTTCAAGGATGATGGCGAGGCAATGCCCGGCCTCGACATCCTGCGCAAGCACGGCTACAACTGGGTCCGGCTGCGTCTCTTCCACACGCCCGATCGCCTGCCCAACAACCTGGACTACACCATTGCCCTGGCGCAGGATGCCAAAGCGCGGGGATTCAAGTTTCTGCTCGACTACCACTACTCGGACACCTGGGCCGATCCGGGCAAGCAATTCATTCCAGCGGCGTGGGAAGATCTGGATGTTGGGACGATGGCCGACTCGGTCTTTCAATACACGAAGCGGACCATCATTGCTTTCCGCGAAGCCGGCGTCATGCCCGACATGGTGCAGATCGGCAACGAGACCCGTGTCGGCATGCTGTGGCCCGTCGGCAAGCTGCCGGACAACTGGGATAATTATGCGCGGCTGACCCAGGCCGGCATCGACGGAGTCGATGCCGGCCTGGGAGATGCGCCACGCCCCTGGATCATGCTGCACTACGATCAAGGCGCGGACCCCGAGGGTGCGCACTACTTCTTCTCCCGATTCAAGGACTACGGCATCGAATACGACGTGATCGGCCTCTCCTACTACCCTTGGTGGCACGGCAGCCTCCTCAAACTGCGTGAGACACTGCTCACGCTCGACAGCGATTTTACGCAGGACATCATCGTCGTGGAAGGGGCCTACAACTGGCGACCATCTGAGTACCGGAACGCCCCCGACCTCGCCCCATTCCCCGAATCTCCGGAAGGCCAACGGGACTACCTGGCATCCGTCATGGAGACCATCCTCTCGACAGGGAGTCCGAAAATGAAGGGCTTCATGTGGTGGGAGCCCATGGTGACAGGCGGTCTGCGATCGAGAGGCTATTTTGACGATGACGGCAACGCCCTACCCGTCATCAACGTGTTCGACAAGTACGCCCGCGGCATCAACGAATGACACCATGAAGCGACGCGCATTCCTCACGACCACAGCCGTTGGTGGCACTGCCCTGGCACTGTCCGGCCCCCTCTCCGGATGCCGCCCGACGAAGGCTGCGTCAAGCGACAACGCATTCGCCTTCGACTGGCAATTCCAGCGGGCCGATGAACCGGCCACTGGTGCCTGGGAAACCGTCAACCTGCCGCACACCGCCAGGGTCGAATCCCTGGTAACCGGCCCTCCCGGCAGCGACACCTACCAGTGGCAAGGCCTGTGCTGGTACCGCAAGACCTTCGATGTGACATCCGACATGGAGGGCAAGCACATCGAACTCAAGTTCGACGCGGCCATGAATGTGGCCGATGTATGGCTCAACGACACCCATCTCGGCCAGCACCGGGGTGGCTTCCTTCCGTTCGCCTTCGACATCTCCGACCTCGTTCAACCCGGCACCAACGAAATCCGGGGCCGCCTGGACAACACGGACAACGCCCTGACCGGTCCGAAGCCGCTTCAGGATCTGGACTTCAACATGTTCGGTGGCCTGTATCGTGACGTCCACCTGCGCGTGACGGATCGCCTGCACATCACCGATCCCATCCTGGCCGACAAAGTCGGCGGCGGGGGGATGTTCATCCGGTGCGACGATGCGTCCGCTGATTCAGCGCGCGTCATCACCCACGTGCATGCGCGCAACACGGACATCGTCGCCCGGGAATGTGCTGTCGAACTGGCCCTGCTCAATGGCGATGGCGATACCGTCGCCTTCCTGAAGTCCGAGCATGCCATGCTCGAGCCCGGGCAGGACCACACCTTCGAGATTGTGTACGACGTGGAGAATCCCCATCTCTGGTCCCTCTCCGATCCTCACTTGCACGACGCCTACGCGTATCTGCGATCCGATGCGACGGTTGTTGATACCGCTCATACCCGATTCGGTATCCGTCACATCCGCATGACGAAAGACGGCTTCTGGCTGAACGGTGAACGCACTTTCTTGCGCGGGACCAACCGTCACCAGGAGCATGCCTACGTCGGCTACGCCTTGCCGGCCGACGCGCAGTGGCGGGATGCCAAACGCATCAAGGACGCGGGATTCGACTACATCCGCCTGTCGCACTACCCCCAGGACGATGCTTTCATGGACGCCTGCGACGAACTCGGTCTGGTGGTGATGGCGTGCATTCCGGGCTGGCAGTATTTCGATCGCGCGAGCGAAGCATTCGCCAACCTGATGCTGGACAACTGCCGTACGCTCATGCGCAAGGACCGCAATCATCCCTGTGTCATCCTGTGGGAGGTCTCCCTCAACGAGTCCTGGATGACGGACGACTTCATCGCCCGCAGCCACGCGCTCGCCCACGAAGAATATCCGGGTGATCAGTGCTATACCTGCGGCTGGTCCTACGGATACGATGTATTCATCCAGGCCAGGCAGCACGGCGGATGCGAGGACGTCACCGATCGGGCCTGCCTGGTCAGCGAGTACGGCGACTGGGAGTACTATGCCCAGAACGCGGGGCTTGACCAGGGGGCCTGGGCCGACCTGGCCCCAGACGATGCCAACAGCCGCCAATTGCGCTGGCACGGCGAAAAAGGCTTGCTCCAGCAGGCCACCAATTTCCAGGAAGCCCACAACGACAACCGAAAGACGATCGCCTTCGCGGATGGCCTCTGGGTGATGTTCGACTACAACCGGGGATATGCCCCGGACATCGAGTCTTCGGGGTGCATGGACATCTTCCGGCTCCCGAAATTCTCCCGCCATTTCTTCCGAAGTCAGCGCCCGGTCAGGGAATCGCTCTCCAACGCAGCGTCCGGCCCCATGGTGTTCATCGCCAGCCACTGGACGGAGGACTCCCCGCTGGATGTGCGCGTGTTCAGCAATGGCGATGCCGTGGAGCTGTTGGTGAACGGCACGACGATCGAGCGTCGTTCACCGGACCAGGATCGCCTGAGTACGCATCTGAACCATCCGCCTTTCACGTTCTCTCTGGACGCTTTCGAGCCGGGAGAGCTGGAGGCCATTGCATACATCGACAACCAGGAGGTCGCCCGACATGCTGTTCGAACCCCCGGATCGATCAACAATCTTCAGCTCCGGGTCAATGAGCAAGAGCGCCCTTTCGGTCAGAACGGACGCGATGTCGTCATCGTGCATGCCGAGGTGCAAGACGATGCAGGCACAGTCGTGCCGGACGCATGGATCAACGTATCCTTCGGTGCCCTCGGCCCTGTGAGCCTGATCGGCACGGATCCCTTTTCCTCGGAAGCCGGCATCGCAAGCATCCTCGTCCGCACGGACCGCAAACCGGACAGCGCCAGTGTTTTCGCCCTGGCCATCGTACCGGGGGAATCGGGATTCAGGATCCTCGAGGACAAGCACGCACTGGCCGGCTCGGCCATCCCATGCCAAGTGCATTTCACCACAGATGGCTCTGAGCCTACCTTGGATTCGCCAAAGTACGAGAAAGGGACCGCAGTGGCCTCCGAGAATGCCGTTTGCGCCATCCTGGTTGCCGACGGCCGGATCGTGGCTTCGGCCGACAGCCGATCGGAGCGTTTCCGCATTGCCGGAAGTGTGGCGCCCGAGGTGATGGAAACACACTGACCGGTCGCAACCTCCCAGTTTCTCACAAACCTGACTTCCCCTACCCATGCAACGACGCATTATTCTGCTGCCGCTGGCTCTGTTCTTGCTCACCACATCCGTCCGGGCTCAGGGAGTGACGGACGAACTGGACGCCTACTGGGCAGAGGTTGCTCGAACGGTGGCCGAAGGCGACTTCGATGGGTATTCCGCCGCCTATCACCCTGATGCGGTGCTTGTGTTTGCTTCCAGCAATCAGTCTGTTCCGCTGCAAACGGCATTGGCCGGTTGGCAACCGGGGTTCGAGGCCACAGCCGCCGGCGATGTGACGGCATCCGTGTCGTTCCGGTTTTCCCAGCGGCTGGTGAGCGAAACCACGGCCTGGGAGAGGGGCATCTTCCACTATCAGGCAACGTCGGATCAGGGCACGTCCGGCGCCATGATCCATTTCACGGCGCTGTCCATCAAGAAGGATGGCAAGTGGCTGATGATGATGGAAAACCAGATGTCGGAAGCGACGCAGGCCGAGTGGGATGCCCTTGGAAACTGATTCGGGGGACGAGAGGCTGCGAGCCAAGTTGCGAATCGCTTTTCAGGTTACGTTCCTGTTGATGCTGGCCACTGGAATCCCGATTGCTGCGTGGGCGCAGGGTCTGGACGAAACCTTCGTGCCTGCGGTCGGCCTGCCGGAGGCCTGGAATGGGGCGATGTTGGCCTGGGACTACGATGATGACGGAGATCCTGACATCCTGCTCAGCGGACTGGATCGTAACGGAGACCCGCGCACGTGGCTGCTGCGATATGACGGAGTCGTCACCGAACCCGTGGCAAATGGTCCTGATCGACAGAAAGCAACCTTTACTCCCCGCTCCATAAATATCCCTCCTTTCCTGCGCGGAACGATAGACCACATGCCGCCGGATGCACAGGGCATCGAACGCATGCTGTTCACTGGACTGACGCCGCTGGAAACGTCCACGGATATCGTGGAATTGATACCGCTGTCCATCGTATACAATCGGATCGACAGTACATCCTTTGCCCCGGCTGCCCATCAACCGTTCGTCGGCGTCCATGAATCATTCACGGCGTGGGCTGACGTGGACGACGATGGCGATGAAGACCTGGTCCTGGGTGGCGAGACGCTCGACGGACCATTTACGGCGCTGTACATCAATACAAACGGCTCCTTTTCCCGTGAAGAAGGTATTTCACTTCCCGGCATGGGCAATGCAGATGCCTCCTGGGGTGACCTGGATGGAGATGGGGACCCCGATCTGGTACTGGCAGGCCAGGCAGGTGCCACGTCCGTCTTTCGCCTGTATGAGAATAGTGGGCGGGGCCTGATGGAGATTTCGTCACCGGAATCACCTGTGCTGTTCCATGCCCGAGCCGCACTGCGGGATATCGACGGGGACGGAAAGGCAGAACTGCTCTACATGGGCGGGCGACTTGATCCGCTACTCATGCGACCCGAAGGAATCCTCTGGAACTCGCAATCAGCAGCCGGTCGGGAATTCGGATCGCCTGCGGCATTCCCGGGCCTGGCCATGGCACGGCTTTTCTGGAGTGATCTGGAAGGCGATGGCGATCTGGATCTGGTCGCGGCCGGATATGACGAACCAGCGAGTCCGTTCGGACAGCGTCTTCGGATTTTCGTGAACGCGGGTGGCACCCTCGTGCCAGTTGAAGACTTCCGCGGAGGGATCGGACTCGGGCTGGTGTGGGCAGACTTCAATGATGACGGTCGACGCGATATACTCTTGATCGGTCGACAGCCTGATGCATGGGTCAGGAATCTGATCCTGTTGTAGTGGTGTCCCTACTGGGCCGGAGAAAGCCTTGGATCGATGTCCGTGATCTCGAAGCGCTCTCGTACCATGGAAACACCGTACTCCATGGAGCCGACGCGGGCATACTGCAGTTCGCCCAGCCATTCCACATGCGCGGCATTGTCGGCCAGGGGCGAGTCCGTCGTACGACTCTCGAATCGGTACAGGCCGAGTCCTTCGGCGTAGCGAAAAGAGATGAATCCGTTGTCGCCGTTCTGGTCGCCCCAGAAATGCTCATAGGTGCCCGTGGAGGCCACATCGACCGTCTGACCTCCCACATTCACCGCTCTGGACTCTTCCACGATCTGCATGTCCTGCTGGGAGAAGGGAGACTGCCAATTGCAGTCGGATGAACCCATGTTGGACGCGCCCAGCAAGTGGATTCGGCCGCGCTGCTGGCGCAGGTAGCACTGGGCCTGACGAATGAGTTTGTCCTCCGACCAGGTCTGGACGAGGATGAAAAAGTCATCGGCTCCGGACACCGGATTCTGTGCACCCGTCACCGTGAACCGCAGGAATGCCGGGTCGACTGATTCGCCGTTCCGGGTATGGGTGATCCGGTATTCGAACTGGTTGCCCTCTGCCAGATAGATGAACGGCGCTTCCTGCTCACCATTGTTCATCGTCGGCGGCATCAGGAGTCCGTTGCGGGGCTGCGCTGTCGCCGGGCAGACGATCAGGAAAACGAAGGCAAGGATGATGAGTGGTCGAAGCACGCGTGCAACGGTCAATGGGTGAAGTCAGACTGGATCTACGCGTCATGTAGCGCCGGGTTACAGGAAAACCGGGTACGCCCCCGTTGCAAGGAATCCTGAATGCCATCTGGATTCCAAGATTGCACGAATCTTCGCACGCCGTGCAAACCCTTCAAACCCGAACGCAACCGTCCCGAACACCTCCCGTACACGGCTGTGCCTGAAAAAGCGGGGCATCCACGAGTGCCCCTTCGGATCAAGGAGCCCCGCAACAATCTGCGCGGCATTTCCACACAGGAATGAACGATCCCGCAAATTCGTCCAACCGGGACGCGACAAGGATCGCACTTCTTGTTCTGAAATACCCAACAAGCCGGGTCTGTTGCCACGACGTGGTGAGCTCCTCCCCGCACCAAACATTCCAGAAGACATGACTTCCAGCATCGCCCTGCCCCGCTTCGATAATGCCGCTCTCCGGCACATCGCAGCCTTCTCTCTTCTGACGCTTCTCGTCTCCCTGTTCATGGCCGTTCAGGTCCAAGCTCAGGAGCTGCGCGAAGTTACGTTCAACGAAGCGGTTCAGATTGCGCTTGAAAACAACATTACCATCAAGCGGGCCGAGAACAACCTTGATCTTCAAGAGCTGACGGTCAAGTCTGAGAAAGCCGACTTCCTGCCGAACCTGAACTTCAACACGGGGGCCAGCCGCAACTATGGTTTGCAGTTCGACCAGACTGTGGGACAGCTTCGCAACGCATCCACGGACGGGTTCAACTATGGCATCAGCTCCGGTATCAACCTGTTCAACGGATTTGCTGATATCGCGGGCCTGAATGCAGCTCGAGCACAGCTCGAAGCCCAGGAATACTCCATGGAGCGCACCCGCCAGACGGTCGTCTTCAACGTCATTTCGACCTACCTGAACGTCATCCTGGCTGAAGAGAACATCCGCATCCGACAGGAGGATGTGGAGGCGCAGCAGCAGCTGTTGGACCAGATCCAGGAATTCGTCAATGTCGGCTCCCGCGCCATTTCCGATCTGTACCAGCAGCAGGCCACGCTCGCCAATGCTGAATCACAACTCTTGACGGCAGAGTCCAACTTCCAGGTCTCCAAGACACGTCTCATCCAGGTCCTTCAGCTGGATCCCCTCTCGGACTATCGTTTTGTGGCACCCGACCCATCGGAGCTTCCACTCAATGTCCGCGCATACGATCCGGAAAGTCTTCTGCTGAGCGCTTTTGACCGCCGTGCCGATATCCGCGCTCAGGAAGCCAACATCGACGCTGCGGAGCAAGGCATCCGTGCCGCTCGCGCCGGATACCTGCCTTCCCTTGGTCTGAGTGCCAGTCATGGTGCCGGATACACGTCCGCCAACGAACGGGACGACTTCAACACGCAGCTTCAGAACAACCGATCCGAGCGCCTGAGCCTGAGCCTCCAGATTCCGCTGTTCAACCGTCTCAATACCAAGCGCAGCATCGAGTCCACCAAGGTGCAGTTCAACAACGCCCGTCTGGACCTCGAGAACGCTCAGCAGAACGTAGCCATCGAAGTACGTCAGGCTTACCTCGACTACCAGGTCGCCGTCAAACGTCTGGAAGTGACCGAGAAGAGCCTGCAGGCAGCCGACCAGGCACGACAGGTGGAAGAAGAGCGTTACGAAGTAGGTGCTTCCACGCTTGTGGAGCTGCAGCAGGCACGTTCGCAGTATGTAAACGCCTCCAGCCAGCGCGCTCAGGCGGTTTTCCAGTTCCACTTCCAGCATCGCCTGATCGAATACTACCAGGGTATCCTGGACCCGGCTCAGCCGCTCTTCGACTGAGCGCGGCCTGACCCGACGCACCGAGGGTGATTCGTCCCTCCTCCCTTTCAACTACTGAATCAACCCGTATCCATGGCCAAGAAGAAGAAAAGCGCCACCAAACGCATCCTGACCCTGCTCATCGTGCTGGTCGTCATTGCCGTAGTCGCCATCGTTGGGTTGCGCGCCTCCGGAGTTGTCGGCGGCGAAGAGCGTGCCACCCAGGTGGAACTGTCCGACGTTGAGCTGCGGACGGTAACCCAGCTGGTAACTGCGTCGGGCAACATCCAGCCGGAAGTGGAAGTCCGCATCAGTCCGGACGTGTCCGGAGAAATCGTGGAGCTTCCCATCGCGGAAGGAGACAAGGTGGTTCGCGGTCAGCTTCTTGCCCGCATCAAGCCGGATTTCTACCAGGCCCAACTGGACCAGGCGGATGCATCGGTGCTGCAGGCCAAGGCCAACGAAGCCCAGCGCCGGGCTGACCTGCTCAATGCCGAGCTGGAAAGGAACCGTCAGAAAGCACTGTACGATTCGGGTGCCATTTCAGAAGCTGCCTTCCAGACCGCAGAAACGCGCTACGAGACCATGAAGGCTTCGTACGAGGCGTCCCAGTACAGCGTCCGCATTGCGGAAGCCCGTCAGAAGGAAGCCCGTGAGCAGCTGTCCAAGACCACGATCTATGCGCCCATGGATGGCACGATCTCCATCCTGGCCGTCGAGCTCGGCGAACGCGTTGTGGGTACCACCCAGATGACCGGTACCGAGATGATGCGTGTGGCCAAACTGAACCAGATGGAAATGGTGGTCAGCGTCAATGAGAACGATGTCGTCAACGTGTCGGTCGGCGATACGTCCGCCATTGAGATCGATGCCTACCCGACCCGCATTTTCAATGGCGTGGTCACCGAGATTGCCAACTCTGCCCGTGTGACGGGATCCGGCAGCCAGGAGCAGATCACCAACTTTCCGGTCAAGATCCGGATCCTGGATCCGCACAACGTCACATTTGACGAGTCGGGTGTAGATGATGTCGTCATGGACAACGAACTGCCCGTGGCCTCAACCGAAATGCCCAACTTCCGTCCGGGAATGAGCGGTACGGTCGACATCTTCACCCACACGGTGGAAGGTGCCACAGCCGTTCCCATCCAGGCCGTCACCGTGCGTGACTATATGCAGCTCGACGAGGAGTACGGCGGTATCGCCGACTCCCTGCGCACACCGGGTGAAGAGGATCTGCGCCGGGTGGTCTTTGTCATTGACGAGGACAGCAAGACTCGAATCCAGGAAGTGGAAACTGGTATTGCAGACGATTCCCATTATGTCATCCTTTCCGGCCTCAGCGTCGGAGACAAGGTCGTGACCGGCCCATACCGTGCCGTCTCCCGTACCCTTGAACCAGGTGAACTGGTAGAGGAGCGTGAACAGCAAGGACCCGCCCGACTGGCCAGCAACTGATCGGCACCCGAAAACGGAGAGGAGCATGAGTGAGCAGCAACCGGTCATCGTCCTTGAGGACGTACACCGTACCTACACGATGGGATCGCAGATCGTGCGAGCCCTCAACGGAGCCGATCTGAACGTATATCCGAACGAATACGTCGCCATCATGGGGCCATCCGGTTCAGGCAAATCCACGATGATGAACATCATCGGCTGTCTGGACGTGCCCTCGAGTGGTACCTACATCCTGAACGGCCAGGATGTAAGCGAAATGGACGACGATGAACTGGCGGCTGCCCGCAATCGGGAGATCGGGTTCGTTTTCCAGACCTTCAACCTCCTGCCACGGGTGGACTGCCTCCAGAACGTCGAATTGCCGTTGATCTATGCCGGACATTCCCGTTCGACCCGTCGGGAAATGGCAGAGGATGCCCTTCGCTCGGTAGGCCTCGGAGACCGGATGGACCACAAGCCCAATGAACTTTCCGGTGGTCAGCGCCAGCGCGTGGCCGTGGCCAGGGCACTGGTAAACAAGCCATCGATCCTTCTGGCTGATGAACCCACGGGTAACCTCGACTCGAAAACAGGTGTGGAAATCATGCACCTGTTCGAGGCGCTCTATCAGGCGGGCAACACCATCCTGCTGGTCACGCACGAAGAGGACATCGCCCAGCACGCACGCCGAATAATCCGTCTTCGTGACGGAAAGATCGAGACGGATGAGCGGGTCGAAAACCCGACGCTTGAAGGGGTGGATCTGGAAGCGCTCAAACAGAAAGCCGACGTCGACGTAGCGGAATAAGCACCCTCGTCCGGCTTCTTACATCCCGCACAGGTAGCGCTTACGCTCCTGCTCGAAGGTCACATTTCCCTCGGACCGGCGGATCTGCACGATCTGGTGCGGCAACGACAAGGCCTGCACCGTGATACAGTCCTGGGCAGGTACGTTGAGGACGTAGTTGACCGTGATCTCATCGCCCGTCTGCTCAACCGACTGCACTTCCACGATGTAGCCACCCGATTCCGTCGGGATGGCAATCAGGGCTACCATGTACTGCTCGAAGTCAACGTCGGGAACGTCGGCCAGAGGTCTGACCTTTTCCAGGGCCTCCTGTAGTTCGGTCTCACTGCGGAGAACCACCTCAATGGTAACCCGCACCGTTCCGCCATGCCCCATGGCGATGGGATCGAAAGCCAGAACATCGTCCGGACCATCGTCCACCTCTGCAGCTTCCTGACAGGCCGTGAGCGACAGCAATGCCGAGGCGAATAGTAAGGTTGTGAGAAGTTGTTTCATGACCTGTGTAGTCCCCTTCTTCGGGGTGTATGATGGTTTCGCGTGATATACTGCGAGTACCCGGTTCCAATCCATCCATCGTACCAGCCGGCTTTCCGGAAACGCCTGCACGACGTCCCATGACGCCCTACATCGAATCATTCCTGCCCCTTTTTGTTGCCATGAACCTCCCCGGCGTGCTCCCCATCTTCATGGGACTCACGGACGGGCTGAGCGTGAAAGCGCGACGCAAACTGGTTTTCCAGGCCTCTTCCACCGCTTTCGGTGTGGCCATGCTCATCCTTTTTGCCGGTGATGTCATCTTCCAGACGCTGGGCATCACGGTGAACGACCTGCGTGTGGGTGGTGGCATCATCCTGCTGGTATTGTCGATAACGGACCTGATTTTCGGTGATTTCCGGCAGCGTGCCCCCGAAGACGATGCGGATGACACGGACTCGTCCATCGGCATCGTTCCCATCGGAATCCCGCTGACCATCGGACCCGCCGCCATTACAACGATCCTCGTGAGCCAGCAAAGTTTCGGTTATCTGCCCACGAGCGTGTCACTATTCACAAACCTGGCCCTGATTACCATCGGATTCCTGTACGGCCCGGCACTCCTGCTGAAGTTGGGCAAGAACACGGCCAAGGCCATCGCCAAGGTGACGAGCCTCTTCCTGGCTGCCATCGCCATCGCCATGATCCGTGTGGGCATCCTGGGGATGCTGTAGGATCAGAGTGCGCAGCAGGCTCTACCGGACCCCTACGGTCCCTTCAATCGAGTCGATGATGGCGGCCGAATCAAAGCCGATGCCGTCACGGAAAACGATCTCGACGTTGCGGATCAGGGCCGGATCGGAAGCCAGATCCCCGTCAATGAGAACCAGGTCGGCATGCTTTCCGGCCTCGATGGATCCCGTTTCGTCGTCAATGCTGAGGATGCGGGCGCCGTTGAGGGACATGATCCGTACAACTTCCGGTGTCGAGAATCCCGCTTCGTGCAGGAGCTCGTAGTTGCGCTGATCGCCGTACCCCGGAAGGGCGCCGCCGTATCCGGTCGGATCCACACCCGAGGCCAGCAGCCCTCCGGCTTCGACGAAGGCCTTCTCGAACTCCAGTGCCTTCACCCAGAGGTCTTTCCAGAGCTGTGAATTCTGGTCGGCGATGTTGGCCCGCGTCTGCAGGTACTCTTTCTGCACTTCGGGGGACATGGCGTCCAACACCCGCTGCTCGAGTGGCGGCCGGTTGGGCACGTACAACTCGTAAACCGCAAGCGTCGACGTCATGCCCACGCCGGCTTCGTTCATCTCGCGAAAGGTGGTCTGCACCTCGTCGCCGGCCATGTCCACGTCGAGCAGGCTCTCCCGGAAATCCGACGGGCACTGGTCCAGCGGCTTGTCCTCGTCGTAGTCGGTATTGGTGAAGAAGCCATGCTCCAGATTGTCGATGCCGGCAGCCACGGCTTCCCGGAAGGACACCGAGCACAGGTGACCCGTCACCTTGACGCCCATCTTGTGGGCTTCATCGGCTGCCGCGGCCAACTCCTCGCGGGTTATCAGGTTGTAGGCCTTGAACCAGTCCACACCCTCCTCGGCCCAGTACCGTACTACGCGGCGTGCATCCTCGGGACCATCGAGGCGCGTCATGTAGGTATAGCCTTCTCCGCCGGTGATGTAGGGCCCCGTCACGAACATGCGTGGCCCGATCCGCTCGCGGTTGTTCACGGCCCTTTTGAGTTCCAGCTCCGAGTAGGGAGCGTAACTGCCCGTCGTCCGAATCGTGGTCACGCCGGAGGCCAGATACAGGAGCGGCGCGGTCACATCCAACTGGATGCGGCGCTGGCTCGTGGTGTAAAACGTATGGTTGTGCAGCCCGATCAGGCCCGGAATCAGCGTCTTTCCGGTGCCGTCGATGGTGTGGGCGCCCATCGGGATCATGATTTCCGCGCCGACATCCCGGATGATGCCATCCTGGATGAGTACGGTCTGTCCCTCCACCGGTCCGTTTCCGGTGCCGTCGATGACGGTCACATTCTCGATGACCACAGAGGCGGCATCCACCGCCATGAACTCACGGAAGCGTTCCGGCCAGTCCTGGGCCGTGGATGGAAGGGCGATGAGGACGGCGAGGCAAAGGAGGGCTGTCAGGCGGCGCATGGCGGGAGCGAAGGATGTGTGGATGGTGCTCCCGATGATAGGCGATTACGGGCGGTGGACGCAAGCGACAGCCGGGAACGACGGCCCTTCTCACTCCACCCTGAAGGCCATTTTCATGCCTGTCTCGAGGTGCTCCGCGATGTGACAATGAATCATCCAGTGGCCGGGATTGGTGAACTCGACCAGGATGTCCGCCGTCATGCCCGTTGGAATCAAAACCGTGTCCTTCCACACAGGATGCTCGACCTTTTGTCCGTTGTAGGAAAGCACCAGGAAGCGCTGACCGTGCAGGTGGATGGGGTGCTGCATGGCGTGCTGACTGTCCCGGCGATTCGTGATGCGGATCTTCTCTACTGTGTCCCGCTCGAAAGTCCACTCGATGGCCATGTTTTCGCGACCGGTGGACGGCTCATGGATGACCCATTCCACCTCGTTGCCCGTCGAACTCCAGTTCATCATGGGCATGGTGTCGGAGAACTCCACCGGTAGGAAGTAGGACTGGTCGGCGCGCAGGATCCACTCAGTGAGGGGTGGCAGGCCCGCGGTACGCAGCAGCAGTTCGATGGCCTTGTCCGGCTCCCGGTCATGCCAATTGGCATAGCGCGCAAGGTCGGCGGCGAGGGCCATTTGCGCCGGGGTTCGTTCCTTTGTGTGCCCGTCAGCCTGTTGGTCATTGGACTGCACCTCCAACCACCCCAGCGTATCCACCTCCGGAAAGAACATGCCACGCGTGTGGTCCAGGGACTGGATCCGGTTGACGATGGGATAGCGCCCCGGCTCTTCGGGATACAGGTCGGCGACGTACCGCTCGGCAGGAGCCATGGTGATGCTCTCCTCCCAGATGGGGTCGAGGTACGGACTCAGGTCCGAGGCTACGAGTTCGAGGACATGATCATCCACCGACACATTCCAGGTGCGGGTGTTGGAGACATTGGTCACAAACCAGCGGAGACGCTCCCCCACGCGTGCCATGAAGGTGGGCCGCTCCTCCCCGTTGATGAGCATGGTCCTGCCGAAGCGGCCCATGAGGGCAAAATTGGTTTCCTCCTCGCCGAACGGCACCTGGCCGCCTGGCCCGATCTGGAAGTCATCCAGGACAAGCACCTCCTGCCGGTCGGCTGGTGGCAGATAGGAGTCATCCGGGGGCAGCACCAGCATGTTGCCGTAGAGCCCCAGTTCCTGCTGCGCCTCTTCCCGGTGGTGCGGATGGTACCAGTAGATGCCGGCATCGGGAAATGTGACTTTGTATTCGAATACCCCTCCCGGTGGTACCGGGTCCTGCGTCATGCCGGGCACGCCGTCGAAGCGGTTGTCGTGCCTGAGGCCGTGCCAGTGGATGGAACTGGCAAACGGAGCGTCATTCCTGAATGTAACTGAAACAGTTACATTTGACTCTACGGACAGCAACGGGCCTGGAATCTGTCCGTTATAGCCCAGCATGGCGAATTCGCGGCCGGCGATCCGTTTCCGGACGGGGTACGCATGCAGCTCGATATGATCGCCGTCGGCCAGGCTGAGCACTTCCCGCGGACGGGCCTCGGGGAGTCCGGACGGATCGCCGGCCGCAGCTGGCAACCAGTCTGGTTCGCTCGGACGCAGCGTCATCATCGCATCCATCATGGCCACGCCGGGATGCATGGCAGGCCCGGCCATCATCTGATGGTGCGCGTGCTCCCCACCGCCCGGCATGTCCGCAGGATCGGCAAAGGCCGAGACCTGGAACATGTCGTGGGGCTCGAGCCGGCTCGACGGCGAGCGGCCCCTCAGCACGATCGGACCCGTGCGCTCTTCCAGATCGCCTTCGGGTTCAGCCGTCAGCAGCAGCATGAACTTGTTCAGGCTGACCTCTCCCAACTCCTGCTTTCCATCTGAGACGTCGCCCGTATTGATCATGGGCCAGAGCGTCAGCGGCATCGCCCACAACACATACCGCGTGTAGGGCCCGAGTGATGACGGATCAGGCAGACCATCGACCTCCGCAATCAAACGGTACCGCACGCGCCCATCACGCGTCACCGCCAATCCGAACGCACTGGGCGCCCGCGCCAGATCAACGCGACCACTGGCGCTCCGGAATTCCGGGCGCGGTGTGAGCTCGATACAGTACAGGGACAGCGAGGCACACGGCTCGACCTGCGCCTGAACTGGCACGGCAAACAGGAGGGCCACAGCAAGCAGCAGGATCCGACGCATCATCCCAGGCTGTTTTCGATCTGGGCGATGGAGTCGCGAAGCTCGGCAGCCTTTTCAAACTCAAGGTTCCTGGACGCTTCGAGCATCTCCTCCTGCATCTGCTTGACGAGATCGCGCTTTTGATCGTCCGTCAGATACTTGATGATCGGATCGGCCACTTTCCGGTTCGGGTCCGGGCCGTCGTAATACTGGGAGGCCGGGCCACCGTCCTGGAATTTTTCGTCGGCGATGGCCGTGCCCTGGTTGATCTGTTCGATCGACTTCTTGACCGTACGCGGAATGATGCCGTGCTCCTCGTTGTAGGCTTCCTGGATCTCGCGACGACGGTCCGTCTCGTCCATCATGCGCTGCATCGACCCGGTCACGTTGTCGGCATACATCAGGATCTTGCCCTTGGCATTACGTGCCGCGCGCCCCGCGGTCTGGATGAGTGAGCGGTCTGAACGCAGGAAGCCTTCCTTGTCGGCATCCATGATGGCCACCAGGGAGACTTCAGGGAGGTCGAGGCCTTCTCGCAGGAGGTTGACCCCGATGAGCACATCGAACGTGCCCAGGCGCAGACCGCGCAGGATTTCGACACGCTCCAGTGCATCGATGTCCGAATGCAGGTAGCGCACCTTCAGTCCGTATCCGTCCAGATAGTCGGCCAGATCCTCGGCCATGCGCTTCGTAAGCGTCGTGACCAGTACCCGTTCGTTGCGGTCCGTGACCACCTTGATCTCCTCCAGGAGATCATCAATCTGGTTCTTGGTCGGCCGCAGGATGACTTCCGGGTCCGGGATGCCCGTTGGCCGGATGATCTGCTCGACGAACACACCGCCGCACAACTCCAGCTCGTACTCGCCCGGCGTCGCGCTCACATACACCACCTGATGCTGCTTGGCCTCGAACTCCTCGAACGTCATGGGACGGTTGTCCAAGGCTGAGGGCAACCGGAATCCGTGCTCGACCAGGTTCAGTTTGCGGGCGCGGTCTCCGTTGTACATCGCCCGTACCTGGGGCAGGGTCACATGGCTTTCGTCGACCACCATCAGGAAATCGTCCGGGAAATAGTCCAGGAGACACTTGGGGCGCTCGCCCGGCGCAGCGCCACTCAGGTGACGCGAGTAATTCTCCACCCCTGAGCAGTATCCGACTTCCTTGAGCATCTCCAGATCGAACATCGTACGCTGCTCCAGTCGGTGGGCCTCCAGCATCTTGCCGTTGTCCCGAAGCACCGCCAATCGCCAGTTAAGTTCTTCCTCGATGGTCTTCACCGCCTTCATGACCTGCTCCTTGGGCGTCACGAAGATCTTGGCCGGGTAGATGGTCAAATAACGCGGTTCGGTGATCGTGTCCCCGCTGATGGGTTCGAAAACCGTCACCCGCTCCACTTCATCCCCCCAGAATTCGATGCGGTAGGCTTCGTCTTCCGAATAGGCAGGAAAGACCTCCACCACATCGCCCCTCACCCGGAAGGCACCGGGAACGAACTCCACATCATTGCGGGAATAATAGATGCCTGAAAGCCCATGCAACAGATCGTTGCGGGGAATCGTGTCCCCGACCTTGACCTGCACGATCTGCTTCCGGTAATCCTCAGGAGATCCAAGGCCATAAATACAGGACACGCTGGCCACCACGATGACATCGCTGCGTCCAGAGACAAGGCTGGACGTGGCCTTGAGGCGAAGCCGGTCGATGCGCTCGTTGATCGACATGTCCTTCTCGATGTACGTATCCGAGTGGACGATGTACGCCTCGGGCTGGTAGTAATCGTAGTAGGAGATGAAGAACTCGACCGCGTTGTTCGGAAAGAACTGCTTGAACTCCGCGTAGAGCTGTGCCGCAAGTGTCTTGTTGTGGCTGAGCACCAACGCCGGTTTGCCATGCTGGGCAATGACGTGGCTCATCGAGAACGTCTTGCCCGTTCCCGTGGCTCCCAGAAGCGTCTGGTGTTCATCCCCGCGCTCAAGCCCCTCCAGCAGTTCCTTGATGGCTTGCGGCTGATCGCCCGTAGGTTCAAAGTCAGAAACGACCTCGAACGGCTGTTCAGCCTTCAGGAGTTCGGATGTGCGCTGTTCGGACATGTCGCAAGGTGTATTCCGTCGGCTCATCCGACAGATGCTTTCCTACCCGTGCATGGCCTTCTGGTTCGCGGGCGTGCGTTCCTCTTACTCCGTTCGAAGACACACAACGGGATCCTGTCCGGCGGACCGGGAGGCCTGCATGATGACGACCACCAAACTGGGAACGACCACGAGCACCAGCGCGATCACGACGTGTATGGCTCCCATGTCGATGCGGAAGGCAAACTCCTGCAGCCAGCGTTCCAGACCGACCCACGCCACAGGGAGAGCCAATGCGCATGCGAGAACCACAAGGATCATGAACTCCCTCGACAAACGGGAAACGAGATCCGTACTGCTGGCTCCAAGCACTTTCCGAACTCCGATCTCTTTACGTCGCAGGGCGATGGCCAATGCCGCCAGCCCGATCATGCCAAGGTTGGACACCAGCAGGGCCAACAGGGTGAAGGCGCTGAGCATTCTTGACATCCGGGTGTCATCGGCCCGCAGGTCGGCCAATCGATCGTCCAACCACGCCATGCTGAACGGGCGATTTGGCAACACTTCGTGCCAAGCCCGCTCGAGACCTGCCCTGACCGAGGCTTCGGACGCCGGGTTCATGCGAACGATGAGCATTCGCTTGAAGAATGTGAACTGACTGGAAGCATCGAGGATCAAAGGCTCCACTTCGTTCCTGGCGGATCCGATGTTGAAATCCTCGATCACACCGATGACCGGGACAACCTGGGGACTTCCATCCTCATTCTTTCCCGTGGTCATCGTTCCTTCCGTCAACGGATCTTCCCACCCCTTCGCACGGACGTACGCCTCATTGACAATTGCTGCCCGGTCTCCTTCTCCGGATCTTTCGGGATCCCAGAACCGACCTTCAACCAATCGCAGTCCAAGCGCTTCAGGATAATGCACGTCGGCCAGGATGCGGTGCACGGGGATTTTCTGCCCGTCGAAGTCGCCTTCCGAAACGAATCCACCGTTCACCGGCGAACCGGATGCGTTGCTTACAGATACGACGCCAGGGATGGTTTTGACCCGCTCCATGAGCGTCTCCACGGAAGAGCCAAGTCCGGACGTATTGATCAGGGCAATGCCATCTGAGTCGTATCCCAGATCGCGCTGCGCCAGGAACTGCAACTGGCTGACGATGACGGTGCTCGCGAAAATCAGGATGGCTGAGATGACGAACTGTCCCGTAACCAGCACGTTGCGAACGCTGCCGGCACGCCCTTTCGGCGTACTACCCTTGACAATCAAGGCAGCCTGGAAGCGGGAGAGATAGACGGCCGGATAACTGCCGGCCAGCAGCCCTGCGCCCAATGTGATGGCCACGAACCAGGACAGCGACTCAGGAGCAAACACCTGTGCTGCCGTCAGATCCACCGATAGTAGTTGTGCAAAGGATCGAAACGAAATGGCGACGATCCCGAGCGCCAGCAGAAAGGCGAGCAATGCCGTTGCCACCGACTCGGCTAGGAACTGGAAGATCAATTGTACCCTGCCTGCCCCTACGGTCTTGCGGACACCGACTTCACGCGAACGACGCAGCGAGCGTACCGTTGAGAGATTGGCAAAATTGGCGCATGCCAGCAGCAATACCAGGACGACGACAATGGAAAACAGGGTCAGACGCTTGATGTCCGAAACGCGTCCAGCGCCACTGACATCTGCAGAATACAGGCGGATATCTTCCACGGCCTGGAGGTGATGGGCCCGAACCATTTTCTCGAAGTTGAGCCACGGAATGATATCTCCAATATGCTCGTTGAGCTGCGCTTCTACAGCAGCAACGTCCGCGCCCGGCGCCAATGTCAGATACGACCAGCCTTGTAGATTCGAGTCCCAGGGTGACTCAAGCGACGCAAGCGTTGAAAAGGAGGCCAATGCTTCGTAGGCAATGTGGCTCGCGTTCCGGGGCTCCGCCAGGATCCCCGTTATTACCAGATCACCGATACCCTCGACTTCTATCGTCTTGCCCAAGGGATCTTCGTCTCCCAGCAGCCGGCGGGCCAGATCTTCCGTGATGACCACAGAGGAGGGCTCTTTCAAGGCCGTGGAGGGATCGCCGACAACGAGCGGAAAATCGAAAATGTCGAAAGCATGTTGATCTGCCCACATGAAGTCCGTCGAACGCACCATCTGGTCCTCGTGAATGAGCCAGGTCGAACGACGATGCAGCCGTGTCACGGTCTCCACAGACGGAATGAGATCCGGAATGACAGCCGTACCCCGGCCTAGGGTGATGGCTGAACGATTCAACATCGTTCCGATACTGTCCTCATTGACCAGACGATACGTACGATCGGCTTCAGGGTGATGTGTATCGAATGCGAGTTCGTACCGGATGAATGCCACTATCAGGAAGCAACTGGCCAATCCGATGGCCAGCCCCGTGATGTTCAGGACGCTGATGGCGCGGTCACGACGCAGGGATCGAAAAGCGGAACGAAGGTAGGATTGCAGCATGGGGGCGGGTAGATGGATCGCAAGTCCCTCCACTAACGGGCTCATCGGTTGAATATTGCCGAACTTCTTCCCTTGTCGTGCGTGTCTCCTGCTTCTGGCCCCAGTACTCCTGACCCCCACTGCTCTCATGGCCCGCTTCCTCCCGCTTTTCCTGCTTCTCCTCCTTCCCGCCTGTGCCACCGAGGCGCAGCAAGCGACTTCCGACGAGATCGGAGACATGACGGTGGAAGAATTCGAGCCGATCTCGACACTGGTCGTCGATGAAAACATCGTCACCCGGGCCAAATACCCGTTCGTGGACATCCACAGTCACTGGTTCCGGGCATCGACCATGACGGAAGGTGCCGTAGACACACTCATTCAGGAGATGGATGGCATGAACATGGCCGCGCTGGTCAACCTGTCGGGGCAGTCGGGAGAAACGTTGAAGGCGGGCATCGCCAACATGGAAGGCCGGTACCCCGAACGCTTCATCACCTTTGCGAACGTCGAATTCGACAGCGTGGGTGCGCCGGGATGGACAGAGCGGGCCGTGGCCCAGTTGCGGGCTGACATTGAAGCCGGCGCCCGGGGTCTGAAGGTGTACAAGAACCTCGGCCTGGACGTGATGGATGTGGATGGCAACCGCGTTCCGGTCAACGATCCTCGTCTCGACCCGATCTGGGCCCTTGCCGGAGAGATGGGCGTACCGGTGCTGATCCACTCAGCCGAGCCGGCGAACTTCTGGAAGCCACGCGACAAATTCAACGAGAAGTGGCTCGAGCTGAAGCTTCGTCCGAACCGCTACCGGGACCCGGCCACGAATGCGTCCTGGGAGCAGATCATGTCGGAGCATTACGACATCATGGCCAAGCATCGGGGCACCACGTTCATCAGTGCCCACATGAGCTGGTTGGGACAGGACCTGCAGCAGCTCGGTCAGCGTCTGGATGAGAACCCGAACATGGTGACCGAAGTGGCCGCCGTCATATACGAACTGGGACGTCAGCCGCGGGCGGGTCGCCAGTTCCTGATTGACTACAAGGACCGCGTGCTCTTCGGCAAGGACTCCTACAACGTAGAGGAATTCCATACCTACTTCCGCGTGTTCGAGACCGATGACGAGTACTTCCCGTACTACCGCAAGTACCACGCCCAGTGGAAGATGTACGGCATGGACCTGCCGGACGACGTGCTGCGGGCTGTATACTACGAGAATGCCCTGCGCATCATCCCCGGACTGGACGCATCGCTGTTTGAATAGACAACGCCGTCAGAACTGAGCGTCCACGTCAACGGAGATCGGGTACCCCAGAGCCTCGGCAACCTGGGGTGAGACTTCCCATTCCTCGCGGTGCAGGCCCATGGATCCGAAGATGCCATAGCCGTTGACAACGTTCGAGGCATATCCCGGCTGGGACAGTTTGACGAGATCGTCCTCGCCGAAGAACGGAAACCAGGCATCATCGATGATCCGGAACTGGACGCCCAGGGCGGTCAGCGTTACCGGCATGGTGTCGAACGTCTGGTTCTGCATGAATCGCTGCGCCCGGGCAATGATCGAATCCTGATCCGCCGTGATGTCCAGCTGATAGCGCCAGAGGCCGTCGTCAGCGGGACCACCCGGCGTCTGGTAGGGCACGAAGACCCGGTCCCTATACCCCGGACCCTCGACCAGGTAAATCGCCTCGAGATCCCACAGGGCAGGAATGTCCGGCAGGGCTATTTCCTGCACGACAGAGGAGTCGGCCCGTACCACGGGCCCGCTGGCCAGTACGAACTTGTCCGACGGTGGACGCGGCACGGTCGTCGTTGCCGAGGCCATCTTGTCGTCATTTCGGATGATGTCCAGGCGATATGTGTGACCTGCCTTGACCGGGAAGTCAGCGTGGTAGAGATGGATGAAGGACCCGTCCTCCTGCTCGGCCAGTTCGTGCTGCCAGAGCGTCGAGGTACTGTCCGTCAGATCCCGTGTGTAGACGCGGGCATCGATGAATGCCTGGTCCTCTGCCGGTCCCTGGATGTCCTCCGGAAAACGGGTAACCGGTATGATGCGGATGGTCTGCCTGAGCTGGAGCGGATCCAGGAAGCCGAACACGGTGAAATACCGTTGCTCATTGTCGAATGGGTCCAGAAAGGTCTCATCGCAGCCGGAAAACAGCAGCGCGACCAGAAAAATCAGAGCACCGATTCGGACCCCTTGCATCAACGCAGCTCCATCTTGATTCCGACGGAAGGAATGAGCGGCAACTGATCCACGCGACTGAACGTGAAGAGATCGTAGTAGAACAGGTTGGCCCGGTTGATCAGGTTGAGCACGCCGGCGCGAAGCGTTCCAATGTATCGACCCCGCTCGACCCTGCGCTCCAGCCACACATCCATGCGGGCATAGGTAGGCTGCCGACCGCCGAATGGCTCGGCATACACGATCCGGTCCACGCCGGCTTCGGTCGCCACGTCGACATCAGGGGTCAGCAGATACCACACATCGAATCCGCCCGATTCCGTGAACGGAAGACCCGAACCGTACTGCCACTGGATGGTCAGCCCGACATCACCCTTTTGCGCGTGCAGCAATGCATTGAGCTGGTGCCGACGATCGTGGGCCGGGTGATAGGTGTAGGGTCCCGCCTCGTACTCGACGGTGGACCACGTATAGGAGACGCTGCCGTCCAGCACCGACTCCAGCATGAACGGGCGGTTCTCCAGGTTCAGCCGGACGTCGGCCCCATACGCCACACCACTGGCTTCCTGCAGCGTGGTCGTGAACCGGGGAAACGGACTGAAAATAGGCGCTGTGATATGGTCGTAATCCTTGTAGAAAGTCTCGACGGCCCCGCTCAGCCAGGGCCGCACCTGCACATTCCACCCTAGGATTCCATGCATGGACTGCATGGCTTCCTGTCCTTCCGGGGTAGTGATCCAGGCCGTGAACAGGTTGCCCAGGTCGCGCTCATCCGTCAATCCGGTCAGCGCCTGATGATAGATGCCCCAGGAGGCATTGATCTGGTGTCGTCCTGCGCGGCCGGTCGGCCAGACCGACAGTCGCATGCGGGGTTCAACCCAGGATTGCGAGCGATCCGTCAGGGAATAGACATGGACACCCGGATTGATCGACAGGCGATCGTCCATGAAGTCGAGTGTCGTCTCCGCATACAACTGCAGTTCGGTCAGCTCTTCCTGTGAGGTCGTGAACTCCGTGAACAGGTCATCCAGGGTGTATCCCAGATCCGTCTGACGCAGGGTGGAGCCGATGGAAATGTCGCCGTTGTTGAGGAGCCAGCTCAGACGCATGCTGGCTTCCATGCTTTCCACGGTAGCCTCCCGTTCGGGATTCCCGTCCGGGCCGAACGCGTTGGTCATCTCCGACCGGCCTGCCGTCAGGCGGGAGACGATGGGAATGCGATTTGAGCGGTAGATCCAGGTCCCGCCGTACACCCGGTTTTCCCAGGCCACTTCGGTACTGTCATTGATGACGGTGGCCTCGGCTTCGCCGAAAACAGACTTCTTCGATCCGGCAATATCACCGCGATCGTCCGTGTCCAGAAAGGTGAAAGAGAGCTCGTGGCTTCCGCCCAGCAGGGCGTGGATCTTCCCGAAGCGATCCCCGAAGCGATACGGCATCCGCTGACCGAACAGATCCGGAATGAGTTCTTCGACGAACGATTGACGCGCACTGAAGATGGCGGACACCCGGCCGTCAACCAGCGGGCCTTCGATGGTGACCGCACTCAGGAAGGGTGCCACGGAAACGGATCCTGCCAGGTTCTGCTTGTTGCCGTTACGGGCCGTGACGTCCAGGATGGACGAGGTCCGACCGCCGTAGCGTGCACCGAAACCGCCGGTGTAGAATGCGGCGCGGTCGACCAGTTCTTCCGGAAACGCCGAATAAAAACTGAGCACGTGGAAGGGCATGTAGACGGGCAAGCCATCGAGCAGGGCCAGGTTCTGGTCGACCGCGCCGCCCCGAACGAAGAACTGTCCTCCACGATCTCCCTGCACGGTGACACCTGGAACGGTTTGCAGGTAGGAGGCCAGGTCGCCCGACACACCCGGTACGGGCACCCGGTTGATGGCCTTCGGCACAACGGTCTCCAGACCGGCTGCGACGGTGGTGATACCCCCGACAGCCTCCGCCTCGACCACCAGTTCATCGATCTCTGCCGCCTGCATGGCCAGTGCCACCCGGAAATCGCGCACCTGTCCATCGGACAGGTCGATCGCTTCCGTCCAGGAAGCAAATCCGACGAAGGAAATGACGAGGTCGTAGGAGCCCGGAGGAATCCGGTTGATGACGAAATAGCCGTCTCCGTCGGTTGCCGTTCCGGAAACCAGCGAATCGCCGGCCCGGATAGCTACCGTGGCCCCCTGCAAGGGTTGCTCATTCGATGCATCTGTCACGAATCCACGCACGATGGCCTGTTGGGCCAACGCCTCGCTCGCGAACAGGAAAAGAAAAAGAAATAATCCGTAGCGAATGGCTCGCATGCACAGGTCCTGAATGGCGGGAAATGGGAAGAGGAAAGTACCCGATTCAGGCCAACTGAAAAAAGGGAGCCTCCCCAATGGTACGTCCCCGTCCGCCAATCGGAATATCGCACCCGCGAACGGGCTGCGATCGCAGGGGTCAGCCGCCGTGGCGCTCGCGCAGGACGTCCGTCACATGCTTGAGGGAGATGCCGCGCGACCTGAGAAGGACCAACACGTGATAGAACAGGTCTGCAGTCTCTTCGGCCAGTTTCTTTTCGGTGCCGGCCGCGCCCTCAAGCGCGGTTTCGACGCCTTCCTCGCCGACTTTCTGGGCAACTTTCATGGCGCCGGCTTGCAGGAGCCGGACAGTGTAGGACGCGTCGTCACCGGACGCCTCGCGCGTTGCAATGACCTGTTCAAGAAGCCGCAGGAATGCGGCAGGATCTTCGTTCACCTCATCCCAGCACGTATCTGCCCCCGTGTGGCAGGTCGGGCCCATGGGAGCCGCTTTGACCAGCAGTGCGTCCGCGTCGCAATCGGCGCGCATCTCCCTGAACTGGAGGGTGTTGCCTGACGACTCCCCCTTCTCCCAGATGGCCTGCCGGGAGCGACTGAAGAACGTGACCCGGCCGGATTCGAGGGTCCGGGAGATGGCCTCACGGTTCATGTAACCGAGCATGAGAACATGGCCCGTCTCGATGTCCTGCACAATGGCAGGAATCAGACCGCTGTCATCGAATGTCAGCATGTCGAATCCGGTGGTCAGGTCGATGATGCCCGCAAAAGAGTCGCTCATGTCAGTCGTACCGGTATACCGGCGTTGTGGAGGTCCGATTTGAGGTCGGGTATGGGGACTTCCCCGAAATGGAAAATACTGGCAGCCAGAGCGGCATCGGCCGCGTCTGTCAGGAACACCTCTTCGAAGTGTGCGGGGCTGCCGGCCCCTCCGGACGCAATGACGGGGATGGATACCGCATGGGATATGGAAGCGGTGATATCCACGGCAAAGCCGGCCTTTGTACCATCATGGTCCATGGAGGTCAGCAGAATCTCTCCGGCTCCGAGGGAATCCATCTTCCGGGCCCATGAAACCGCCTCGAGCTCCGTCGCCCGCGTGCCGCCGTGCGAATGCACGTACCACGTTCCGCCCACCTCCTTGATATCGATGGCCACTACGACACACTGGCTGCCGAAGGCGTCAGCCAACTCCCGAACCAGTTCGGGACGGGCGATGGCCGCAGAGTTCACCGCCACCTTGTCGGCACCGGCCTGCAAGAGTTGGGACACATCGTCCACCGTCCGGACACCACCGCCCACGGTAAAGGGAATATTCACCACCTCAGCGATGCGCGTCACCAGATCGAGCAGTGTGCCCCGCGTTTCCAACGTGGCCGTGATGTCCAGAAAGACAAGTTCGTCGGCCCCCTGCTGCACGTAGGAACGCGACAGTTCCACGGGATCGCCCGCGTCACGCAGGGAAACGAAGTTCACCCCCTTGACCGTTCGGCCATCCTTGATGTCGAGGCATGGTATGATGCGTCGTGTCAGCATGCCGGATGTACCGGAGCCGGATTCGGGCGTTCCGTGAACATTCCCTGAGCATGCATCCCGATAGGACTCCTACCGGACTCGGAGCAGCCAGGCCGGGTAACCCATGGAGTCCCGGGCATCCAACTTCCGGTGCTCCGGCAAATGCTCGAGAACATGGGTCATGACCCGCTCCAGTGCCGGTCTCCGCTCTCCTTCGGGGCCGAATGCCTCGAAGGCTACCGTCCACCAGACGGCGGGGCCCACCGAGATGCGGGTCAGTTCGAACAGGGAGCCACGACCGACACGCCTGTCGACCAGTTCAAGGTCTGATCCATCCGCCGACCAGACTTGCAGCCAACGCTGTTTGTGTACCGCCGTCCATCCTGTGGAACGCAACAGGGCATCCGGGGGCATCACCTCCGTCAACGGAGCTGACCATTTCTGCCAGCGCTCCATCACGCCAGCACACCCTGCGTGGGCCACGGTTTCCACTACATCGGTCAGCAGTTTCGTCTCCAGTCTTCCTTCCCGCAGCTTGGTACCCGTTCCGGGATGCTCCACGGGGGCATACCAGTCCGTTCGAAGGTCAGGCTGCATGTCCGCGCCAAACACCGCCTCGATGGCAAACGGTTGTTCGATCGTGAACCAGCGGATTTCGTAGGTGGTGGTGGGCATGGGACACTCGGGTGATGATCACATAATAAAGACGACAAAGCATCCGTTACCTACATCGCATTACGACTTATATCCTGTCACGACGCAACCTATATCGCAAGGCGACGTATCTCGCTCGACGACCCTTTTCTGTTCGCCAGAATCCACGATTCAGGCCGGTTTTCCATTCCGGAGTGACCCCATGATCCCAAAAGCGCTTATCGCGGCCTCCCTGAAGCCGTTCATCCTGTCCGTCCTCTCGCGTGGTCCCAGCTATGGCTATGAGATCATCCAGCGGGTCGAGGATCTGACCGGCGGCGACGTCTCGTGGACGACTTCGACGCTCTATCCGGTATTGCACCGTCTGGAAAACGAAGACCTGCTGGAAAGCTTCTGGCAGGAAGTGGAAAAAGGACCGGCCCGCAAGTACTACCGGCTCACGAAGAAAGGGGCCAAGCGACTGGAGCTCGAAAAGCAGCAGTGGCTGTCGGTGCACGAAGCGCTAATCTCCCTGTGGGACATGCCCGGCCTGAAAACTGCGTGAGACCATGTTTGATCTGGATACAGCCATAGCCACCTGGCGCGCCAGTCTGACGTGGAAGCGATCCATCGACAAGCAGGATCGCGACGAGCTCGAGCGTCACATCCGGGATGCGGTCGAAGACGGCGTACGGGACGGAATGTCAGAGGAAGACGCATTCCGAACAGCCATCCGGCGGATGGGGCAGTTGCCTCAGATCGACCGGGAATACCGCAAGATCTATTGGGGCAAGCTGCGCAAGCGGCGGCGCCTCGGCGACGAACTGGCCTGGAGGGCCGCCATGTTAAAGAACTACTTCACCATCGCACTCCGTCTGCTCATCAAGCAACGCGTCTACGCTGTCATCAACATTTTCGGCCTGGCCGTTGGAGTGGCGTTCTGTCTGCTGCTCCTGCTGTACGTCCGTGATGAGATCACTTTCGATTCTGGCCACACCAATGAAAGCCGCATTGCGCGACTTGTACTGGATCAGTACGACGAGACCGGAGGACTTGAGGGCTCCTCGCCTTATCAGGCCTATCCTGTCGGAGAAGCGATGGAGAATGAGCTGAGTGCCATCGAAAAAACAATCCGGATGTACCGCCGGGACCTGAAGGTACGGGCTGGACAGGATGCCACGGACAAGGGCATCCTCTTTGCGGATCCCAGTCTGCTGTCGTCATTCACGATTCCCCTGCTGCGAGGTGACGTGGAAACGGCACTGCCAGAGCCGCATGGCCTGATCCTGTCTGCTTCCACAGCCGAGCGGTTCTTCCCGGACAGCGATCCTGTTGGACAGACCATCGACGTGCGTTTCAACGATACGTATGTCCCCGTCACCGTGAGCGGTGTGGCGGAGGACATGCCCACCAACAGTTCGATCGAATTCGACATGATCATGCCGTTCGAACGGCTGTCGGCAGAGTATTCCTGGATTGCCAGCAACCGGGAGCAATGGAATGCCCATTCGTTCTTCGTCTATGCCCTGCTGCAGACCGGGGTCGATCTTGAAACAGCCCATGACCAGCTGTTCCAGTTCCGTCGCAAGTATTACGGCGAGCAGGTAGACAACATGCGTGCCAGCGGAAGCTGGTCCGCAGATCATGAACCGTCCCTGTTCCGGCTGCAACCATTGCGCGAGATCCACATGGACCCTTCGGTGCCTGGGGGCCTGCGCGCACCTTCTGATCCGATGTACACGTGGGTCCTCGGGGGTATCGCCCTCATCATCCTGTTGCTGGCCTGCATCAACTTCACAACGCTTTCCATCGGACGATCCGCTTCCCGCACCCGTGAGATCGGTCTTCGGAAGGTAGTCGGGGCTGACCGCAAGCAACTCGTCCTTCAGTTTGGCGGTGAAGCGCTGCTGACCAGCACCTTGGCCACACTGTTCGGTCTATTGCTGGCCTTGCTGCTGCTGCCGGAATTCAACGAATTGGCCAGCAAGAGCATTTCCTTTACCGCAGCCAATCCACTGGTGGAAATTTCGGCTGCCTTGGGCCTGATTCTGCTGGTCACGCTTCTGTCCGGCTTCTATCCGGCTCTCGTTCTTTCCCGCTTCCGGCCGACGGAGGTTCTTCGAAAACAGTCCCGACTCATGGGATCGTCCCGACTGTCGTCCCTGCTTGTGATGGTGCAATTCACGCTGTCGGTCGCATTGGTCGCAGGTACGGTCATCATGCAGAAGCAAATGACCTTCATTCAGAATGCGAACCTTGGCTACGATCGGGACCATGTCGTTCGAGTCGAAACACTGGGGCTCGACTCCCAGCGTTTGCTGGAACACTATCGCGTTTCGCTTGAAGGACATTCCGGGATCGAGGGCATAACCGGTATGTCCAATGCCTTCTCCCGTGGATGGAGCAGGAATATGTGGGGGGACGGTGATGTCGAGCGAAGCGCCTACATGTATCGGGTCGAGTCGGATTTCGTCGACGTGATGGACATGAACCTGACCCACGGCCGAACCTTTCATCCGGACCGGGGCACCGATTCGACGGATGCCGTGATCGTGAATCAGGCCATGGTTCTGGATTATGGCTGGTCTGATCCCATCGGCCAGAAACTGACTGGATTCGGAGACGAGCCGGAGGTCATCGGTGTCGTGGAGGATTTCAATTTCCTGTCCCTGCGGGAAACCGTCGAGCCAATGATCTTCTGGATGAATCCTGACTGGAGCATCGGTGACATCCTCATCCAGGTCAATCCTGCATCGGTGGCCGGTGCCATCCAGGACATCGAGAATACCTGGGGCGACTTCGCACCCGAGGTGCCCATTTCGTATTCGTTTCTCGATGAGGACCTGCAGGCCCAGTATCAATCAGAGGCACGCTGGACACGCATCGTGCAATATGCCTCCATTTTTGCCATCCTGATTGCTGCCTTGGGGCTGTTTGGACTGGCGTCGCTGACCGTGACGTCCAGAACGAAGGAGATTGGCATTCGTCGGGTTCTGGGAGCGGGTACCCTCCAGATTGCTTCCCAACTTTCGTCCCGCTTCGTGCGACTCGTTCTCGCTGGCGTCGTCCTGGCCGTACCCATCACCTGGGTAGCAGCCAATCGATGGCTGGAATCCTTCGCCTATCGGGTCGATGTCAATGTAATGGTGTTCTTGATTGCTGCATGCATTTCGCTGGCCATTGCTGTTTTCACGGTTGGATTCCAGACGGTCCGGGCCGCCAACATGAACCCTGTTGACTCCATTCGCGTGGAGTAGGACCAGTCAGTCGGCAGCACTTCGACTATAGAATTTCTAGTTATATAGAATTTCTATGCAACATGGGTTGGGAATGTGTCGTAGCCCTCATGGTCTACCACTTTCCGACGCAGCTCCATGTCCAGCAAATCCCTGAACGGCGCCTCCATCTCCGCCATCATCCTCTCCATTCTCCAGAATGGGGACAGCTACGGCTACGACATCATCAATCAGGTCCGGCAGCGATCTGGCGAGCAGATTGAATGGAAGGCCGGTTCACTGTATCCGGTCATGCATCGCATGCAGACCAACGGCTGGATTGAGGACTACTGGCATGAACCCGAAGGCGAACGCCGCCGGCGCTACTACCGGATCACGCCCAAGGGCGGGAAGGCCCTGGAGAAGGAGCGCCAGAAGTGGATGATGTTCCACAACCTGCTGACCGGGTTGTGGGAAGAGGCTGGCATGGAGCCGGGGGCGACACGATGAGCAAGTCTTCTGAATGGACATTCGATTTCGAACGGGCATTGGCCACATGGCGACAGTTCGTTTCCCGCAACCCGGCCATCCGCGACGCCGACCTGGAAGAGTTGGAGATGCATCTGCGGGATGCCTATGACAATTTTCTGGCTGACGGAATGGACCCGGAGCGCGCATTCGAGGCCGCCAAGGACGATGTGGGCGACCTGGCTCTTCTCGATTCATCGTATGGGGAAGTCCATCGCGAGAAGCACTTTCGGCCTGCAACGCGAAGAAGTGAAATTGCCGCTCTGCATGCTACGGCGAGCAATTATGTCAAGAGTGCCTGGCGCAACGCGTATCGTCAAAAAGGCATTTCCATGCTCAATATCACGGGCATGTCCCTCGCGTTGGCCGCATCACTCATCATCGGGCTCTTCATCTGGCACTCGCTCTCCTTCGATCGATTCCACGAGCAGGCGGACAGCATTCTGCGCATCGAGGAAGATCGGGGCTCCTGGGGCAGGGTGGCCCGATCTCCCTGGGGTCTTTCGAACCTGCTCCGTGAGGAATGGTCCGGAGTCAAGGAGATAACGGAAGTGTCCGGCATGCGTCAATCACGTACCCAGTTCACGGTTGGACCCGTCGACCACCTGGTGAGCGACGTACTCGAGGTGGACTCTTCGTTCTTCCGCGTGTTTTCCCACACCATCCTGCGCTCCGAAACGAACAATCCGCTCGAAGCCCCGAACGCGCTCGTACTGACGGAATCCACGGCTCGGCAATGGTTCGGAACGGAAGATCCGCTTGGTGAAATCGTTCACTACGATGCGCAGCGGGACCTCGTCATCACTGCCATTGTGGAGGATCCTCCGGAAGCCACACACCTTCCGTTCGACGTCCTGGTTCGAGTACCTGTCGAAGGGCGAACCATCCGATGGAACAGCCTGGGAGGGTTCGTTTACCTGATTCTGGAAGACGATACGCAGCAAGATGACCTCATTTCCTTCCTGGATAACCGCAAGGCGGAAGATGTACCTGGGGTCGTTGCCGCATTCTCATTCCTGCCGTTGACCGACATCCACCTGCACTCCGAAGCCCAGGATGACTACCGAGCGGGTGGAGATGTCCAATACCTGTTGCTGTTCGGCATGATCGGTGTCTTCATTCTCCTGTTGGCCGGCATCAACTACGTCAACATGGCCACGGCGCAGGCCAATCGACGCACGCGGGAAATAGGTGTCAGGAAAGTGATTGGTGCCTCCGGTTGGAATCTGAAGTCCCAGTTCCTGCTGGAGTCTTCGATGGTGATCCTGCTTTCCGTGCCCGTCGCCTTACTGCTCGTTGTGCTGGCTTTGCCTACACTGCGGTCATCAACGGAGGTGATGTTTTCCAGTCAGCTCCTGCTGCAACCGGGGACATGGGTGATGATCCTGGTACTGGCCCTTCTGGTGTCCTTCGCCGCCGGCTTTTACCCTGCGGTGCTCATGGCACGCAAGCAGCCCGTACAGGTCTTCTCCGGCATGCGTACATCGGGTACCAGCAAACAACGTGTCCGCAAGGTACTCGTCGGTGTTCAGGTTGGAATCTCTTTTGGCCTGATCGTCATGACGCTCATAATTACTGCCCAGATGCGCCTCGTCAGCCAGACGAATCTCGGCTTCGATCAGGATCAGGTGGTCACCCTCTCACCACAACAGTGGTCCATGGATTCCTTCGAACGATTCCGTCAAGAAGTCTCCCGTCACTCGGCAATCGAATCGGTTGCCGTTGGATTGCCGCTTGGCATCGGGTGGCGCTATTCGGCATGGAAACAGGTGTTGGAGAGCACCGGTCAAGAGGTTGAAATGGAGTTGGTACCCATTGGAGTTCGCTTCGTGGATGCCATGCAGATGAATGTGGTTGAAGGACGTGGTTTCCGAGAAGAGGACCTGGGACTCGACCCGGCACCGTTGCTGGTCAGCGAGTCCTGGGCGTCGACATTCGATGACGGAACGCCCGTTGTTGGTCGCCATGTGAATGAGTATTTCGGTCCGATCGTCGGAGTGGTCCGGGACGTACAGAATCGATCCCTGAACACCTCGGCCCCCTTCACGCTCTTCCAATTGACAGGTGACAACGTACCGGGCATTGTCGTTCGCCTTGCCGGATCGCACATCCCGGAAGGGTTGAGCATTCTTGCTGACGCCTGGGACACCGTGTCTCCGGATCGTGCGTTCGACTATCGATTCCTGGACGAGCACATCCAGTCCCAGTACCTGGTCGAGCAACGCCTGCAGCGTTTCTTTTCCTGGTTTGCCGGACTGAGCATCGCCATCGCAGCACTCGGCATACTGGGCCTGGCGGCTTTGTCTGCCCGGCAGCGGGACAAGGAAATTGCCATCCGGAAATCATTGGGCGCCAACGTTTCCAGCATACTTCTCCTGCTGAATCGGGAATTCCTGGCCATCGTGCTGGCCGGCATCGTGATGGCATCACCCGTGGCGTGGATCTATGGCAGTCGCTGGCTGGAGTCCTTTTCCAACCGAGTTGACATGAACGGGACCTACTTCCTCGCGGCAGGTCTCGTGTGTCTGGTATTTGTCGTCGTTTCGGTAACCGTGCAGTCGTTCCGTGCGGCCCGCGCCAATCCTGTGGATGCGTTGAAGTGGGACTGAACGGACACGTGAGAGTCTGGACTTCGCACCGCGGGCACTATTCCACACCCGTTGGCCGTTCATGGCGAAACACATTTCCTTGTTGACGCCATGAAATCCTTCGCCTCATTTCTCCTCCTTCTTTGCTGTCTTGCCATCGTCCCGCCGGGTTCCGTTGGCCAACAGTCCGTACTTGGTGATGACAACGCGATTCGCATAGCGGAGGCTCGGCACCTGCTTTCTTTCCTCCGCAGCCAGGACGCGTGGCAATGGGACCATGCACCGTTTGCGATCCTGCTCCTCACCGAGGAACGGGATTTCCTGATGGGGCACCCCTATCCCTCTTATGATTTTGAAAGCGAGGGCATCGACCCGATTCTGGGTGTCGAGGTGTTTTCGCGCCCGCGAACGGAAGCATGGTCATTGCAATTTCTGGCCACCTTCCCAGCGGTGAATGGACTGTCAACCGTCGTTGTCGGGACGGCCGAAGCAACCGGTCGCTCGTCGACTGCATGGGTCGTGACTCTCCTGCACGAGCATTTCCATCAGATCCAATATGCGCAACCCGACTATCAAGACAATGTGGCCGCGCTGGACCTGGATGGAGGTGATACCAGTGGCATGTGGATGCTGAACTATCCTTTCCCCTACGACGAGCCGGGCATTGCATCGTCGATCGGGCAATTGGCAGACGTGATGTTGAATACCGAAGCGACCACAACTGATATCGCTCAGGTTCTCCGTTCGTTGAAACAGGGTTTGCCGGCCCCCGACTACCGCTACCTGACCTTCCAGTTCTGGCAGGAAGGAACAGCCCGGTACATGGAGCACCTGGTATCCCGCATGGCGGCGCAGACCTACGAGCCGACAAAGGCATTTCACGCACTGAACGATGCGGTATCCTATGCCGACCATGCCAGAGAACTTGATGCGCAACTGCGCAGCGAACTCAAGTCCCTGGACGTAGCGTCCCAGGGACGGTTTGTGATGTACCCGCTCGGCGCCATGATTGGAATGGTGCTTCAACGGGAAGATCCGGATTGGATGTCGGGGTATTTCAATCCCCGACTGAGCACGTTGCAGTTGCTGAATGCTGACTTCTAGTCAGATTCCTGATGCCGATCCAGCGTTCACTCATTGCCATGTGAAACCAAGAATCTCGTAATCAGGAAAGGCGCTTCGGATTGGAACTGCAATGCAACGGTGATCGGTTCTGGCCCTTCGAAAGACATGCTGATGTCATCCCCGGCCCGGGATACGCCGATGCCCTGAGCGGATCTGGCGGCTTCCCGCATGCCTCGCAGTGTCGAGAACAAGGCGAAGTCACCTTCGCGGTTGCGCAGGGATGGACTCAGGTGTTCAGCGATGAACTCATTTATCGCTTCGTCCGATTCCGAAGAAACCAGTGATTCCACGGCCCGGACGTGTGATTCAATCGCCACGTCCATCGGACTTCCTCCACCTATCGGCCCATCACCTACTTCCATGCGCAGTCCGGCAATGAGGGGAGGATCATTGTCCGTCAATGCAACTCCCAGACTGACCGTTTCCCGACCGCGCAGGATGAATACGTGCTCCCCTCCATCGTGGGCAAGGACAATGTCCCCAGCTTCCTGAGCAATGCTGTGTGCCTGGGTCAGAACGTCGCGGAATCGATCGACGCCAACGGCGGCCAGTCGCTCGGGATCGATGTAGGAGGACATGAATGCATCAAGACCATCGGTTGATGGGTTCTCGAGCATCATTCCCAATCTGGCAATGGCTTCGGGAGGAGCTTCTTGTTCCTGGGACAGGGCTCTCAAAGGAAATAGCGTTGCTGCAATGATCAGGCAGAGTATTGTCCTCATCACGTTGGACGATGCAGGTGAAGGGTTCAAGTTCATGGTGATCAGATGATTGATGGTTGATGCTTGGAGGATATCCGGACTACCGTCACGGTGTCTGGAGCCGAGCGGAATGAAGTCCACAATTCCACTAATTATTTAGTTCAACGAATGACATGCCTGCATATTGTGCTCTGTCCGGTGCAATCATTCACCGATCAGCGGAAAGGTCCGAGTAACCTCCACTGTTCGGGTCCCATACATCTCTTGTGTACCGGCCTGCATGCCATCGCGCATCCCCGTGAACCACAGCGCGCATGCAACAAGAGCAAAGCCCAACCACCATGAGGAAGCAACGCGACTGGGCGCCTCACCCGCCGAAAGGAGCTTCCGTACCCGCCATGCCAATTCGGAGGTAGCCCCGATCACTCCCACAGGTGCCATCGGAGTCGGAGCATCATCGCTGAATCGAACCAACATGCGCGCATAGTCACGCTCAGCCTGGGCGTGGCTGGATCCCAAAGCGTACCGATCCGCTGCCAGTTCACGCAACCTCTCCATGGATCTCGTCATCATGACAAACATGGGGTTCCAGGCGTGCGATGTCAGTGAGAGGGAAATCACCAGTTTGCGGAGCGGATCCAATCGTTGCACATGCCATTTTTCATGCCGGAGGATCCATATCCGTTGACGGGAATCAAGATTGTTGCAGAAGGCAGAAGGCCAGACGATGACCGGCCGCCACCATCCTGCCACGAAAGGAGACACGCTACCGGGCACTGAGGCGAGTCTCCGGCGGGACTGACCAGAAATCAGGGCGCGAAGCCGGTTGACGCGGGCAACGCTGCGGGCCGCGGAAACCCACCGGACCAGCGTCCAGATCATCAACCCGATGGCCATCAACAGAATGGGCCACTCCCACCAATAGAGAGCCTGAAGTATTTCTGCAGACAAGGCCGAAAGGCCGGCAAACGGCTCCGGCATGCTCATCCCTGCAGTGAGTACTTCGCTGTTGATCTCCTCGATCGTGTGGATTGCTATACCGTGCCAGGCGCGCACTGCCGCAAAAATCGGTGCCCACATCAGGATCACAGCTGCCAACTCCAGTACAGGCAGTAGTCTGGATTCAGGTATCGAAAGGCGCGTCAGACCTTTGGCCAGACTGAGCCCGATCGTGCCCGCCATGATGCTGGCGGCAAGAAACCACAGCGTCGCAATCTGCAGGCGATGCAGAAAGGGCAGCCAGTCCATCATTGGTCGCGCCCTCCGTCCTCATCGTCATTCAGCAGTTTCTTGATCTCTCGGCGTTCATCATCAGAAAGGGATCCTTTGCCAACGAGACGGGAGATCAGATCCAGGGGAGAGTCCTCGAAGAACCGGTCGAGCACGAATTCGAGTGCTTGTCCCTTGGCCTCATCCTGGACCATGGTGGCCTCGTACACGTGCGCCCGGCCATCTTTAACATGAGACACCAAGCCCTTGTCTTCGAGAATCCGGATGGTGGTCGAGATGGAATTGTACGCCAGATCCGTTTCGGGAAGCAGCACTTCCCGAATGCGCGAGACCGTAGATGGTCCATGCTCCCAAAGCACGCGCATCAGCCGCAGTTCCGCTTCATTGAGTATGGGTGATGGCTTCGGAGGCATATCGGATGCTGGGATCGTCGATCATTCTACCCAACAACGAATCAACTGGGTGAAATGTTGTTGTGCCCCGGCATGCTTCCTGTCAGGCATCGCATCAATCATCATTTCCGGATTCAAGATCTTCGATCAATGAAACCAGATAGGCCCTGAAATCGGATCGGTCCCGGTCCTGGGAATCGACCATTTCCAGCGTTTCATTGAAGATCTTGACCGCTTCTGTGGGCCGACCTGTTTCCATGTAACCTTCTCCCAGGGTATAGCGTGCGCCCACGGATTCTGGAAATCTGTCCACGTTGTAGTGCAGCAGCACCATGCCCTCATCGAATCGCTCCATGCTCCAGAGTCTTCCCGCCAGGAAATCAATCTCTGATTCACTCAGATAGAACTCCTCCGGATACATCGAAAGCGAATCAGCAAGGGAGACCACGTCAGTGGATGCGTCCGCCACGATCACTTCGGAAAGCAATTCCGAGATCGATCGCTTCGGCATGACCGGGTCCTTTCCATACATCACATTCGTGACAGCGTCCGTGATGCCTGTGGTATAGAGCACGTTCGCGTTGGACAGCACGATGATCGTGCGATGGGTATCGATGTAGCGCCGAAATCGGGCTTTCAAGCCAGGTTCGCCACCATTGTTATACACCAGTTTTCCGAAAGCTTCGGTGCTGTCCAGTTGGAATCCCATCCCGAGTTCGAAGGGATTGTGATTGACCTCAACCCCGGCACTCGTTGATGTGAATGCTTTCTCCAGCGTGCCCGAAGAGATTAACCGGTCTGTATAGAGTGCCTGATCCCATTTCAACAGGTCCCGAGCGCTTGCATACACCTTGTCGTCACCCACTTTACCATGCAGGTAGTGCATCTCCTTGTTTTCGGGGAGTGAAGCTGCGTGAACAAGCGTTCCAGATTCAACTGATATGTCATGCTCGACAGTCAACCCTTTCGGTGGCGCCCCTTGCAGCTTCGTGTACACACCCGATTGCTCCATTTCGAGGGGATCGAAGATGCGGGTGGAAAGGAAATCCGGAAAGGTTTCTCCCGAAACGGTTTCCACAATCTCGGCGAGTACCACGTAGCACATGTTGCAGTAGCTCTGCTCGGTACCTGGTTCGAAGAAGAGCTCCGGCTTGTGCTGAAGGTACATGTCCAGCACATCATCGTTGGAGGCGATCCTTGTCTTGTCTTCCCAGTACTCGGTAAACAACGGATTGTAGGGGTACAGACCGGCGGTATGGCTGATCAGATGGCGGACAGTCACTTCGGGATAGGGAAAGGAGGGCAGGAAGTCAGTAACCCGCATGTCAAGGTCCAGTCTACCTTCCTCCATCAGGATGAAGATGGCTGCTGCCGTGAATGTTTTCGATATCGATGCAACCTGAAATGGACTCGCTGTAGTCAAAGGAATCCCGTTCGTCACATCTGCCATTCCAAAAGCGCCTTCATAGACGACTTCGCCCTCCTCGGCTACGAGCACGACACCGTTGAACAGTCCTTTCTGGTAGGCATCTGATAGAAAAGCATCGATGTCCGAGGCCCTCTGGTCGTCGTGCGGCATCGAACAGGCGCCAAGAAGAATGACGGCAATGAACAGATACGGCAATTGTTTGAGTGGGGGCATCGAAGCAAAGGAATGGTGGAATCAAGGCAACTGGATATTTTCTCTATTTCGTAGAATAATTAAGTTTGTTGCAGTTGGTCCGAAAGAATCTTCGTAGGGTTTGCGGCTCGCTGACGCTCGCCATGCTCGCCTGCCAGAGGGATTGACTTCGCTGACGCTCTCGTGCATCCTGCCCCCCCTTCTCAGGAGTGGGGGCTTTCTCGCTTCGCTCAAGCATTTCAGGCTCCCCCTTTGGACGGGGGATTACGCTCGCTGGCGCTCGCGTGCATCCCCTGGTACTCCTTACTAATGCAAAACCCCGGCTCGCTCCGCGAGCCCCCGCTTTTTCATTCCGTCCGTCCGGAAGCAAGCTTCCTTCCGTCCAAAATGAAAAACCCCGGCTGCCATTCGGCAGCCGGGGTTTCGCTGGATGCGGAGAGGGGGGGATTCGAACCCCCGATACGCCGTGAAGCGTATGCCGGTTTAGCAAACCGGTGGTTTCAGCCACTCACCCACCTCTCCTGGTGAATGCGAAGCATCCCTTGGCCCGCTCGAAACGGGGCAAGGCGCGAAAAATACGTTCATCACGCACGCAGGTCAACGAAGAGCGTGTCAAAAGCAACGCCGAGTCGGCTTAATTGAGGGCGGTTTATCCCCGATACCGAGACGGATACCTTTTCATCCCTCGTACGGTACCATGAAACCCGGTTTTGCACTCATCACACTACTGGCTGCCCTGGGCGGTTGGTTGTACATCGAATTGTCCCCGTATCCGGCAGACAAGCGTCTGGAAGAGTTCAAGCGCCTCCCCGGCGTCGAGCAGGTTGTGGAATGGGGTGACATGCGAGACGTGCGTCAGGCGTTCGAGCAAGCTGAAGACGGTATCGTTTCCATCACGCGACGCGGCGAAACAGCCAGTTGGTCGAGTTTCGACGAGTGGAAGGCCGAGTTCGATGCCTACGATCGGGACGCGCGATATTGGTTCAACAAGGTCCAGAATGCCGACCGATTCGCTAAGGTGAAAGAGAAAGCCCAAGAGGATGCCGACGAAGGATCACTCAGTGCCCTTCGATCACTCGCACTCATGGGTGTCGGTCAAACGAAGAGCGGAGCCTCCGTGTCCGATCTGCTGAGAAACAACGGCAGTGCTACGGCTCAGATGACGCTGCAGCAGTTCGTCAATCAGAACTTCGACATGGGTTCTCGACAGGGAATGTTGCTCAGCGCCCAATCCATGCAGGAGAACTACCGCTGGGAAGGCATGACGGATGCGCAGTATGCTCTTTCTTCGGCATCAAACCAGCGCGGCCTGCAAACCCTGCAGCATCAGGCAGAAGCAGGCGACCCGGACGCACAGTGGGTCTGGGGCAAGCTTCACGGCGACACACCGGTCCGCATTCGCGTAGACAACTGATCTTCCATGTACCCTTTCAAGTTCAGCACCCTGGTTGCCATCCTCGCCATCTTCCTGATCGGCGAAGTGACCGTCGTGACATTTGGTCCTTACTCGCCGGCAAGACGCAAACACATGGTTCAGGACCTTCCCGTCATCAAGCAGATCCGATCGTATCAATATCGCAATGAAATGCGCCAGGCTTTCAGCGAACTGCCTGGTGGCGCATTGCACTGGTCCTTCGGAAACATGTCGCAGTCCTGGACCGATATCGATGCCCTTCTCGAGGAGGCAGAAAAGGGTTCATGGCAGGCGGGAGCCGCGCTCAACAAGCTGCGACGCAACACGGAATTGCGTCGAGACTACGACCATCTGAAGGAAGCAGCACAAGAGGGCGATCTGTTCAGCATGATCGAATACTACCAGTCGGCCATCTGGTTGAACGAGGCAGCTGATTCTTCGAAGGCAGCGGCGATGTTGTTGGCCCATCCCTCGGCTTCGGCCCGTGCTGCCGTGACCTTCCGCAATCCCGACTTCAAATGGGACACAAAGGAAGGCATGTTGCTGCAAGCCCAGGTAGCAAGAGAGAGCGTGCGTCATCCCAAGGCCAGCGATTCCAGCTACCGGTCAACTGTCAAGTACAATATCGAGTTGCTGCACAAGTTGAGGATGAATGCCGCCGAAGGAGATGCAGACTCCCAATGGGTGATCGAACAGCTGGCGACGACACCGGTCTGGCGGGAGCCTGCAATCCACTGATGCTCAATTCCAGCGTATGAATAGAGCCCGGTCCGATAAAAGAAACGGGGCCGCGTGCGAATGCACGCGGCCCCGTCCAATTTTCCAGCATGCTCATTCCGATCAGCCTGCTTCGAGCGCGTCGGCGCCGGACGTGATCTCGATGAGCTCTTTCGTGATGGCGTCCTGACGGGCGCGGTTGTACACGAGCTTGAGATCCTTCAGGAGGTCGTTGGCATTGTTCGTGGCGTTGTCCATGGCCACCATGCGAGCGCCCTGTTCGGCAGCATTCGAGTCCAGCAAGATGCGCCAGAGCTTGTAGCTCAGGTACTTCGGCACGACCACATCCAGGATGCCCCGGACTCCGGGCTCGTAGATCGGATCGTTGTCGAATGCATGGTCGTCGTCTTCGAGATGCTTGAGCTCCGACTCCATGACCGGCGTCAGGAAACGATCCGCCCGGATGGGCAGGTACGGCTCCACGATGCGGTTCTGCGAGATCGTGTTTTTGAACTCGTTGTAGATCAGGTGGACTTCATCCCAACGGCCATCCAGGAAGCCTGCCTCGGCATCATCGGCAATCGTGTTGGCCGTATTGAAGCTGAGCTTGTCGAAGGTACCCCTGAAATCGCCAACCAGCTGGTAACCACGACGCGAGAAGTGCTCGTGACCCTTGCGGCCGACGCACATCAGGAAGAGACGCTTTTCGTCGCGATGCGTGCTGAAGTTCTCCTCAATCTCCTGCTCGGCCCGCTTGATGACGTTGGCGTTGAAACCACCGGCCAGTCCACGGTCTGCCGTCACGATGACGAGGAGGACATTGGTGACCTCTTCGCGCTCGTGGAACAGGGGGTGGATGGCCGGGTCCAGCTGATCCTTCAGCCTGGCAATGATTTCAGACAGCTTGTACGCGTAGGGCCGCGTGTTGAAGATGTTCTCCTGCGCACGACGCAGCTTGGCGGCCGCCACCATTTTCATGGCGCGCGTCACCTGCTGGGTGTTCTTCACCGAGGAGATGCGGCTGCGTAAGTCTCGAAGGCTGGCCATGATTCAGTCGACCGGGTGCGATGGCAGATTCTGTGGCAGGATCAGGCGGTGTACGTCTCGACGAGCGTCTTGGCCTCGGCGGTCAGGATCTCGGCGACTTCGTCCGACATGGCACCGGCAGCGATCGAGGTCAGGGCCTCGCCGTGCTTGACACGCAGGTTCGAGATGAAGTCCTCTTCGAAGGCGCCCACTTTCTCGGTCGGTACGGCGTCGATAAGACCCTTACCGGCAACGAAAATGATGGCAACCTGCTCTTCGACCGGCTTCGGAACGTACTGTCCCTGCTTGAGCACCTCGACCAGCTTCTCACCACGGGTCAGCTGACGCTGCGTGGCAGCATCGAGGTCCGAACCGAACTTGGAGAAGGCTTCCAGTTCGCGGTACTGAGCCAAGTCAAGACGAAGCGTACCCGATACCTTCTTCATGGCCTTGATCTGCGCGTTACCACCTACACGGGATACGGAGATACCCACGTTGATGGCCGGGCGAACACCGGCGTTGAAGAGGTTCGATTCCAGGTAGATCTGACCGTCGGTGATCGAGATCACGTTGGTCGGGATGTATGCGGAAACGTCACCGGCCTGTGTTTCGATAACAGGAAGGGCCGTAAGCGATCCACCACCCTTGACCTTGCCTTCGAGCGACTTCGGCAGGTCGTTCATGTCCGCTGCGACAGCGTCTGAACCGTTGACCTTGGCCGCACGCTCGAGGAGGCGTGAGTGCAGGTAGAATACGTCACCGGGATAGGCTTCACGTCCTGGAGGACGACGAAGCAGCAGCGAGAGCTGACGGTAGGCGACAGCCTGCTTGGAAAGGTCATCGTAGATGACCAGAGCATGACGACCCGTGTCGCGGAAGTACTCACCGATGCAGGCACCAGCGAACGGCGCGATGTACTGCAGCGGAGCAGGATCGGAAGCGCCAGCGTTCACGATGACCGTGTACTCAAGGGCTCCATTCTCTTCGAGAGCGCGCATCACCTGGGCGACGGTCGAGTTTTTCTGACCTACGGCAACGTAGATGCAGTAAACCGGCTTGTCCGTCTGATGCGTAGACTTCTGATTGATGATCGTATCGATCAGGACCGCCGTCTTACCGGTCTGGCGGTCACCGATGACCAGCTCACGCTGACCCCGGCCGATCGGAATCATCGAGTCGATGGCCTTGATACCCGTCTGCAACGGCTCGGTAACCGGCTCGCGGTAGATGACGGAAGGCGCCTTGCGCTCAAGCGGCATTTCAAACTGCTCGCCCGTGAAGGAGCCCTGACCGTCGATCGGGTTTCCGAGCGGATCAATGACGCGTCCGAGCATATCCTCGGAAACGTTGATCGATGCAATACGCTCGGTCCGTCGGACTTCGTCACCTTCCTTGACCTTCTCGCCACCGCTGAAGAGAACAGCACCTACGTTGTCTTCTTCAAGGTTGAGTACCATACCCGTGACGCCGCTCGATGGAAAATCGAGAAGCTCACCGGCCTGCACTTTGGACAGTCCGTAGATACGGGCGATACCATCACCCACCTGAAGTACAGTACCAACTTCGTACACATCGGTACCCGCCTCGAAGCCGCCCAGTTCGCGCTTCAGTACGGCGGTGACTTCATCCGGTCTGATTGCCGTTGCCATTGGATTCGTTTGGTTTCGTGTGATGCGGGCCGCGCCCGCCTGATTCAACTATTCAAGCGTGCGCTCCGCTCTGGAGCCGTTCACGCAGCGTAGCCAACTGATTGGTGATACTTCCGTCGTACACCGTGTCACCTACACGGATGACGATGCCTCCCATGATGGATGCATCGACTTTCGTTTCGAGACGCACCTGCTTACCCGTAAGGGATTGCAGTTCGGTTTCGAGAGCCGCACGATCATCAGCCGAAAGCTCGTACGCGGTGCGCACGGTAACAGCCGTCACGCCAAGCTGCTCATCCCGCAATTCCCCGAAGCTGGACACGACGGTCGGGAAAATCCCCTCCCGACGTTTGTCAACCAGCAGAGTCATGAAGGTCATGGTAACTGCTTGGATGTGCTCTTCAAACAGGGCCTTCACGACCTGCCCCTTCTTCTCACGGGAGATGATGGGACTGCTGAAGAACGACCGCAGTTCACGGGAATCGGCCAAAGCATTGCTGATCAGATTGATATCGGCATCAACCTGCTCGAGGACGCCTGCCTGAGCGGCTTGCTCATTCAGGGCCTGTGCGTAGCGTCTGGCAATCGTGATTTCGCTCATGATGGAAGCTCGTTACGCGCCAATCAGTTCTTGGGGAGATCGCTGAGGAAGTCGTTGACGATCTTCTTCTGGCGATCCGCGTCCAGGTTGGCACGCAGGATTTTCTCGGCCGCCTGGACCGCGAGGTCGGCGACTTCGGTGCGCAGGCTGTCCAGAGCGCTCTGTTTTTCACGCTCGATTTCAGCCTGTGCCGATTCCTGCAGGTGCTGGATCTGGGCACGGGTCTTGTCTACTTCCTCGCCGCGCAGACGCTCGGCTTCTTCGCGGGCTTCGCGGAGAATGCTCTGTGCCTGGGCTTCGGCTTCACGACGGGCCTTCGTATTGTCGGCCTGAAGCTGCTTGGCTTCGGCCAACGCCTTCTCAGCCTGCTCCATGGATTCACTGATGGTCGCTTCACGCTGCGCGAGGGCAGACGTAATGGGACCCCAGGCGAACCTGCGCAGGAGGATGAGAAGAAGGGCAAACGTGATACCGATCCAGACGATCAGTCCGAGATCAGGAGCGAGGAGGCTTGCTGCGAATAGGGTCATCGTTTCTCTGTTGGATGCGAACCCGCAGGTCAGCAGGGCAGGCATACAGCCCGCCTTGCCGGTATCCGTTGGATCCGGTGGGGTCGATCCTGGGGATCGACCCTACGATGAATGCGGCACGCAAGCGCGCCGCATCAGCTTACTTGGTAGCCAGGATGATGCAGATAACCAGGCCGAAGAGAGCAACACCCTCAATAAGGGCAGCTGCGATAATCATCGACGTACGGATATCGCCAGCAGCTTCCGGCTGACGGGCAGAGCCTTCCATGGCCGGACCTGCGAGCTTACCAATGCCGAGACCGGCACCGAGAGCAACGAGACCAGCACCAAGACCTGCACCGAGGAATGCGAGAGCAGTGGGTTCCATGTTGTTTCCTGTTATCGTTTTGGTTGAAGGAAAGGGTTGTTTGGAAAGTCGATCAGGCCACGGACGGAGCGTGCTCGGCGTGGTGGTCGCCGTGGGCTTCGTCGTGGTCATGATGATGCTCCTGTACGGCCATGCCAATGAACAGGGCGGAGAGCATCGTGAAAACGTAGGCCTGGATGAAGGAGACCAGGAGCTCAAGGAAGTAGATGAACAGCGCGAAGGCGATGCTCACCGGAGCGACGGCGTAGCCCACACCAGGACCGAAGATCTTCGCAAACGAGAAGATCAGGCCGATGAGGCTCAGGATGACCAGGTGGCCAGCCGTTAGGTTGGCAAAGAGTCGGATGGCCAGGGCGATGGGCTTGGTGAAGATGCCCAGGATCTCGACCGGCATGAGGATTGGCTTGACGAACGCCGGAATCCCCGGAGGCCACAGGATGTGCATCCAGTAGTCCTTCGTGCCACCCAGCTGCGTCAGGACGAACGTGAAGGTGGCCAGTACGGCCGTGACCATCAGGTTCGACGTGGCGGTGGCGCCGAAGGGCACGAGGCCAAGCAGGTTACAGGTCAGGATGAAGAAGAACGCCGTCAGGAGATAGGGCGTGTACTTCTCGGCCTTGTCGCCCAGGTTCGGACGCGCGATGTCGTCGCGGACGAAGAGGATGAGCGTCTCGAACAGGTTCTGGAAAACCCCTTTCGGAGCGGTGTCGCGTCCCTGGCCGCGCTTGTACATGCCGGCCATGCGCGTCATGATCAGTACCACAACGAACATGCCCAGCCAGGCAAATACCAGATGCTTCGAGATGGACATGTCCAGGACGACGTGACCGCCACCCGGGGGAACGAGGTGACCTTCGAGCTGGGCCAGCGTGATGCCGCCGTACGGTCCTGCTTCCTCCACGTGGCCGTCACCGGCGTGCGATTCTTCCTCGGCGTGCTCACCCTCCTCTTCTCCGTGCGGCTCAACCTCGGCTACCCAACCGCCTTCCAGAATGGCTGCTGCCGTCGAACGGAACAGTTCAAGACCATAGGAACCGTCTTCGTGCTGCACGACGAAGATGCGGGGCAGCTGCAGCTTCCCGATGGGCGTGAAGTCGAGGTAGTACGCGTTGGCACTGTGGTGCAGGGCATCCAGCTCACCGTCCTCAGCAGCAAGCGCAGCGGAGGGCATCGCAGCAAAGGCGATGGCGGTAAGAAGCAGGAATGCTGATGCTCGTTTGATCATCGGTTGGTCCGGCGTTCATGCGGCGGATTCGCCCTCTCGGGCAATCGCCTGCTGTTGTCGGTGCAGCGTGACTATTTCGAAGGTCATTCCGATCATGAACACAACGAAGAATCCCAGCAGGAATGCCACTTTGTGGATCGGCACGAAGACCAGTATGAGTGTCAGGATGAGGAGCGCCACGAGCATGCGGGCAACCATGCCCCCCATGACGATTATCATGAACGTCTGCCGGGAGGACCGGAGGGCGGCACGACCCAGGACGTAGGCGACAGCGCTGTAGACGATGGCCAATCCTGCGCCGGCGAGGGCACTGATCAGGATGCCGTCACTCATGCTTGGCTGTGCTTTTTCCCCGTGGGCTCCGGGCGTTGGTTCAAGGACGGGAAAACTACGGCACCCGCCTGCGGCCGCGTGTCGGGGAGGGGTGAATAATGATTGAAGGACCGGGGCAGGGGGGTGAAAAGTGCATGAACCACCCCGAAAATGCTTGCTATCCCGTTTTGCCGTCCTTCGGAGTACGCTTCCGGTTGCGCGCAGACAGTTCCTTCGATACACGGATCAACTGCACGAAAAAAGCGACCATGCCAATGACACTCCCGACGATCAGGAAGATGGGCGTCGTGTCCTGCCACCTGTCGACAAGCCAACCCAGGCCGACGTACACCACCATTGTGGCCGCCAACTGAACACCGATGCTCAGATAGGGAGTGACCTCTCCCAGATCATGCCGCCATTTGTTCTGCTCAGTCACCGGAAAGCAGGGAGAACGAACCCTGTTTCTTGCCTTTCTGGGACGGCTGAGGAGCGGACGAATTGCCGGCGGCACCGTCTCCGGATTTGAGGGCCTCGGCCCGCTTCGGATCCAACTGCCCCATGCGGCAGGTCCCGTCGATGACGGCCCCTTCCTCCACGATCAGACGCGTCGTCTTGATGGTACCGTCGATGCGGGCCGTGTTCTTGAGCACGAGCCGTCCCTTCACGGTGATATCTCCTGTGAGCGATCCTGCGACATCGGCATCGGAGGCAAACACTTCGCCTTCAACATGTCCTTCCTGGGCGATGATGGCTTTCCCCTCCACTTTGAGGGTGCCTTTCAGCTTTCCACTGACACGGATGTCATCGGTAGCGGTCAGGGTGCCTTCGAGGGACGTGCCGGCGGCAATAAGGTTGATCTGCGAAGGAGCGGACGGCGTGGAATCGTTGCGTGCCATGGTATCAGCGGAGCGGGAGGGGAATGATGCGGGTTACCAACCAAGTACGTAGGCTCTCGGATCCTGAGCCAGTCCGTTCTGCCACAGTTCGAAGTGGGCGTGGGGTCCCGACGTTATTTCGCCCGAGTTGCCTGAGAGAGCAATGACCTCCCGGTCCCGGACGCGGTCTCCAACCCGCTTGAGCAGGCTGGAATTGTGTTTGAACACCGAAATATACCCATCGGCGTGCGCAATGGCGATGACCTGCCCCCCATCGTTCATCCAGTCAGCCAGGATGACATACCCATCCCCGATACTCCGGATGGCACTGCCTTCCTCAAGAGCGATGTCAACGGCAAAGTGTCCCGTGCGGGCATCAAAGCCCCTGGTGGCAATGCCGGATACCGGCGGAAGCACCGGAAATGACAGGGCAGACAGATAGGCGCTGGCCGGCGCAACGGCCGGGGGCTCCGATGGCGGCAGGATGTCCAGTTGGTCAAAACCGAAGGCTGGCTGCTCATGCTCTTCCCAGTCGTCGGTGGCCAGCGGAAGGGGCATGGATTGCAGATCAGCACCGCCTGGATCCGATGTGGCCGGCTCTTCCGAAGCGATCGATTCCAGCGGTATGTTACCGAGAAACATGTCCCTGAGGCGCGAGACGTACTCCGTCTGGATGCGCAGGGAGTCCTCCATGGACTCAAGACGGATCTGGTTCTCCACTGCCTCCCGGCGCATCTCGAGGGAGCCGTACCCCGGCAGGGCATACCGGATGGGGGTAAACAGCAGCAGGGCGAGCACTACGAGCAGGACGCCGGCCAGGAGGCCCACCAGCCCCCATACAGCCCGGCCGGGCTCCACCATGAAGGAACGCGGCTGTTCCATGTGGTCCTTGTCCATCACGATTACCGTGATGGTGTGACCCACATTGCGTATGAATTCAGAGAGAAGCGCGAACATGAGAGGGAAAATCGCCGCGAAAAGGCAGGATTCGCCGAAACCGCAGCCTGTCGAATCGGTTCCTCCGAGCCCTGCATAATTGACCGATGCTTGGAATAAGCGTATATTTGCAGGCTCCCGTTTTATTTCTTAGAACCCCGTATCACGGCACGTACAGCCATGCCACAGCACAAATCAGCCATCAAGCGCGTCCGCCAGAACGAGCGTCGCAACATCCGCAATCGCGCCTCCCGTAGCAAAATGCGGACCTTGATGAAGAAGCTGCGCGCCTCTGAGGATGCACAGCAGGCCACCGAGATGCTGAACGACGTGAAGTCCTATCTCGACAAGATGGCCTCGCGCAACATCATCCACAAGAACAAGGCCGCACACTACAAGAGCCAGCTCGAGAAGCACGTAAACTCCCTCGGCTGATCGGCTCTGCACGACCTTTCAGGGCGCGGCTCCGCATGGAGCCGCGCCCTTTTTTTGATCCCGAAAAACGACAGAATACCGGGTTTTTGTCCCACAGACCCTATATTCGGCCGATTCCGAACTCCGGAAACTTCACAACCCCACGCTTCTGACATGACGAAACGCATCTTTTCCAATTCCTTCGTGCTGGCTTTGCTCGTAGCCGGCCTGACCATGACCGGCTGCAAGAGCGTGCCCGTCGACATCATGTCGATGACGGCCCCTGACAGCCTGCAGACCAACCAGAACGGCTCGTTCGTCGTTGAGACGAATGCCGACGCCAAACAGCCTGTTCTCGTCAACTGGGAGTTCGGCGATGATGCCAATGCATCAGGAGCCTCCACGACGCACTCCTTCTCCGAGCCGGGCACGTATACCGTTACGGCCACGGCATCCAACCGGAAAGGAAAATCGACCGACATGGGCTCTGCGACCGTCGTTGTCGTCAACCCACCGGTTCCAGCACAGATCGTGAGCATCCGTGCTTCCGACAACTCGCCTGACACGCAGACGAACGTCACGTTCTCGGCCACGGTCAACGGCGACTCTCCAATCTCCTACGCCTGGAATTTCGGTGACGGCTCGAGCAGCAGCGACGCTTCTCCTTCCCACACCTTTGCCGAGCCCGGTACCTACACGGTGCAGCTGAACGCATCCAACAAGGCCGGTTCGGATTCGCGCTCCATGAGCGTATCCGTGGACTGGTACGAGGCCGCCATCTGCCGTGAAGTCACCGAACTGAGCGGTGCTTTCTTCGATCGCAACTCCTCGGTACTGACGGATGACGCCAAGATGGCACTGGCCGACAACCTCGAAATCCTCTCCGAGTGCCCGAACATGAATGTTCGCCTCGAAGGTGTTGCCGCCCCTGGCGAGCGTCGCCCGCAGGAGCTTTCCGAAGACCGCGCCCGCGCCGTTGAGCAGTTCTATGCCGACAGCGGCATCTCGGCCAACCGCATGGTTACGGTAGGCAACGGCCGCGCTGCCGACCTGACCAGCAAGAAAGACGGTCTGGCACAGTACCGCCGCGTGGACACGATCATCGTCCGTTAGGTCAACCGATCCAACGCTTGAGGCGGACCGTACCGGTCTGCCGATGGATACCCCGAAAGGGCCGCCCGATTCCGGGCGGCCCTTTTTTGTTGGCCCCTTCCAGGCAGCAGCCACACGCTTTTCCACGGACCGACGGCTTGAGATATCCGGGAAAAGGACGATAACGAAGGTGATGCCCCGCATCCATACCGTTCCTGCCACCATGCAACGGGACAGAATGGCCCTGTGGAGCCCATACACCAGTAATCCAGTGGCTACCCCCTCATGAAATTCCGCCGCTACCTGATTGGATGCATGCTGGCCATCCTGATGGCCATGCCGGCATTCTCCCAGAGCAACCAATTCCGGGACACCAAGGCCCACCTCGGCCTCGGGGTCGGCATGTTCACCTACCATGGCCCCATCGACCTCCTGCAACCGCGTGGAAGGGCCAACTTCGTGCGTGAAAACGACCCGGCGGTAGCCATCCTGGGCTCGTTCCCCATTACCCGGGACCGTTTCTACTTCCGCGGTATGCTGCTATTCACCAATTTCAGCACCAAGGATGGTCGTCGCCTCGTGGGCAATGGCGTCAACGAATTCCTGACCAAACACATCTTCCTCTTCGAACCGGAGGTCGTCATGACCCTCCGTCCGGGATCGAAGTCACGCGTCCTGCCCTACATCTTCACCGGGTTCGGGGCGACAACGGCCGACATATTCTCCAGCAAGTCCAAGGGCGGGGTGGATCTGCCCGACACCGGGGTTCCGGGTCCGGAGCGTTCCGTGTACCACCTCCCTGTTGGAGCCGGTGTCGACATCGCCTTCAACGGGTGCTGGTCCATGTTCGCTGAGGCCAGCTACCGCTGGGACCTCAACTACGTCTGGCGCAATGAGAAAGAATACGATCCGCACAACACCTCCCTCATCATGGGTGGCCTGCGCGGATGCCTGCGTCGGAAGCCGCCCGTGGCTCCGCCACCGGCACCGATTCCGCCACCACTCACGGTGCCCGGATACGATCCGCCGATGCCACGCTCACCCAGGGTCTGTACGCTCATCGAACTCAACAGCGTCTACTTTGCCGAGAATGTCATCGACCTGAGTACGGCATCTCGTGAAGCGCTTGACGAGAACATCGAGGCCCTTCGCCTCAACCCGACCTGCTGTGTCAACATCATCGGCTATGCGGCCGGTACCGATGCCGATATCGCAGCCTTGCGCCTGGCAAGACAGCGTGCCGAGACGGTGCTCAACTATTACGTGGGCAACGGCATCAATGCCGACCGATTCCAGATCGATACGGAAGTCGGACCGAACATCTGCCCGAAAGGCAAGGATGGCAAAGGCTGCGTGGAAGAACAGCAGGTAGCGACCGTACCGTTCGACTGTACGCTGCTCTACCGTTGACCCTCCCCGGTTGATGCTCGATCGGCTTTCCCGGCGTCGCCTCCCTTTGTAGGTTGCGTCACCATGGCAAGCACGCCCGAAACATCTCCCCTCTCCCCGTCTGAACTGCGCCGCGCCGTCAAACGGAAGGCACGCGAACTCGGCCTGGACGCCTGCGGCATCTCACAGGCCGGTCCTCTGGACGTGGAAGCCGAGCGACTGAATGAGTGGCTCGATCGGGGCCATCAGGCCGACATGGAATGGATGTCCAGGCATGGTGCCAAACGGACCGATCCCACGTTGCTGGTGGAGGGCGCCCGCTCGATCATTTCTGTCCTGCAGAGTTACTACACGCCGCACGAGGCCGTCAATGACCCTGCCATCGGCCGCATCAGCCGGTATGCCTGGGGCGATGATTACCATCTGAAGCTGAAGGAACGACTGTTCGCGCTTCTGGAATGGCTTCAGGAAACGGTCCCCGGTACGGAAGGTCGAGCGTTCGTCGATTCAGCACCTGTCATGGACAAGGCCTGGGCGGCACGCGCCGGTCTGGGATGGATCGGCAAGCACAGCAACCTGATCTCGCGCGAGCACGGCAGCTGGGTATTCATTGGCGAACTGGTGGTCACCACCGCCATTGAGCCTGACGGACCCGTGACGGATCACTGTGGCTCCTGCACGGCATGCATCGATGCGTGCCCAACCAACGCCATCACCCAGCCCTATGTCGTGGATGCAAACAGGTGCATCTCGTACACCACCATCGAATTCAGGGGAGAAAGGCCGCCAGACGATATTTCAAGTGGCCACGGCAACTGGATCTTCGGCTGTGACGTGTGCCAGGAAGTCTGCCCGTGGAACAAGTTCAGGACGGAAACCAGCGAGTCAGCCTACGAGCCGCGCCCCGGTGTCCTTGATACTCCGCTCGAGGAATGGCGTCAACTGGACCAGGAGGCTTTCAGCAGTCGTTTCCGCCGGAGCGCGGTCAAACGAACCAAACTCAAAGGATTTCAGCGCAATGTGGACATCGCCCTGAGCAACAAGGATGGATCAGAGGGCGAAGGGGAATGAAGATCCATTCCGTCCGGCCATCCCGTCTCCCCCGCTTTCGGGGAACGAGGGGCGCTCCGGACGAGCATTCCTGTCGACCAGCTCGGAGGCCGACGGGAACGTGATGCTGAAACGGGACCCGAATCCTTTCCGGCTCTCGACATCAATGCTGCCATCCATCAATTCCACGAGGCGATTGACCAGTGCCAGACCCAGCCCCGTGCCTTCAAAGCGTCTGTTTTTCCAATCCTCCTCCTGCGAGAACGGATTGAAGATGCGCTCCATGTAGTCCTCCGAGATCCCGACTCCGGTATCCTCGACGGTCAACCGCAGATCCGTGCCATGGCGTTCCACCAGGACATCGATTCGCCCCTGCTCGGTGAACTTGACGGCATTGGAGATCAGGTTGTCCAGGACCTGCGAGAATCGACGCTTGTCGATGCGCACCGGGCAGGGCTCATCCGGCAAACGGACACTGATGTCCAGCCCCTTCCCGACGGCAGCATCCCGGTGGGTTCGGGTCACCTGCTCCACCAACGGCAATACGTCGGCCGTCTGCATCTGCAGGGTGGCTTTGCCCATTTCGACATTGGACAGCTCGAACAGGTCTTCCACCAGTGCCTGCAGTTTCTGGGAGCGTTCGGTAATGGCCGTCACGAATTCGCGCACCTGATCGGGCAGGTCGTACGGAAGTTCTTCCTCGAACTCGTCGAGCTCCTTCTCCAACAGCTGCGCAAACCCGTTGACCGCACCCAGCGGCGTGCGGATCTCGTGGCTCATGGTGGCGATGAAGGCCGTTTTCGACCGGTCGGACTCCTCGGCCTCTTTCTTGGCCTGGAGCAGTACGATCTCGGCAGCCTTCTGCTCGGAAACGTCGGTGAGGATACCGTTTACAGCAATCATGCCGGTGGCATCCGTTCGCGGGGTGGCGTGCTCGCGCAACCAGCAGATGCTTCCATCCCGATGCCGTACACGGTAGCTGATGCGACTTTCGTGACCGTCCTGAAGGGTCCGGTGGTGTGCCCGGACGCGCGGAGCGTCCTCGGGGTGCACGAGTTCCTTCATCCAGTCAACGCCCATCTGGACGACACCCTTCACTTCGGAATGGTGGTAGCCGGTCAGGACTTCAATCTGTTCCGTGATGAAATGGTATTGGCGTCCGCCTGTCGACGTGAATGAATATCCGAACAGCGCATCGTCGATGGCGGAGACCGTCGTGCGGTACCGGGCAGCCATCTGGATTCCGGAATACAGCGCCTCGAAAAGACGGAACGTCTCATTCAACTTGGCCTCGGTAGCCCACTCATGATCGCGACGGCCGGGTGCCCAGTGAAGCAGGAAGTACCCCGCGAATTGCTCGTTGTCGCGGATCGGGTCCAGCCAGATGTCGCCATCGGAACAGCCCAACCCCACCTTCTCGTCACCATGGAGGAAACGGCCGAAGCGTTGATCTTCACCTGAGGAAAGGTGATCACGGGATACGGATACAACACCTTCATCGTGTCCGGATGAGGCCCATGTGGAAACAGAAACGAGGCGCTCCTTGGCCATCGACACTCCCAACAGGATTCCTGTTTCGGCTTCGAAGGCCTGTGCAATCAATGCCGTGGCCTGGTCCCTGAACTGGACAGGTTCGGAATGCTCCGTCGACAGCTCGCGAAGCTCGGATTTCAATGCTTCTGTGCGCTCGAAATGCGCAAGGACGTTCCTGCTGTTCTCCAGATCCGTGCGGTCCTCAATCATGAGGGCGGCACCGATCCGGGATCCATCCGGGTGATGGATGGGCGCTGCATGGATGTGGAGGTGCCGACGCACGGGGCTGTCTTCCCGGTCACGCAGGGAAGCAGGTCCCGTCCAGGATTCTCCTTCCTGAAGGTGTTCCTGAATGCGCTGCGCCGAGGCCGTATCCAGAACCCGAATGGCGGACAACGGGAAACCGAGCCACGAATCGGAAGAGCCTGTACCGACTATGGATCGGAAATGATGATTCTCGAATGTGACGCGGTTCTGCGCATCGAGGTACACGATACCGACGGGGCCCTGCTCGAGGAACGACTGATAGAAAGTCTCAGGCACCACGCTGGCCTCAGGCCGACCAACTTCTCCGGACAAGGGCAGGATGATGGCGTGGTACTCGTCGGGAACGGACTGGACCAGGTGCAGCACGCCCGTTTGTCCGGCGTGACCGAATCGAACCGAGGTGTGCGAAGAGCCTTCTCCTGCGGCCAGTTCAACGACTTCAGCCAGTTTCCACCGGTCTTCAGGGTGGATCAGTTCGGCCAGAACGGGCTGTCCCACCAGAGCGGCGGATGAAGACCCGAGGACGGTGGCGGCGGCTTCGTTGACATACTTGGCCAGACCGGCCGTATTCAAACTGCAGGCCGGCATGGGAATCCGGTCCATCAGGGATCGGAAGCTGACCTGCTGTCCTGTCTGGGGGGCCTGTTCCGGCTCGTATCCGATCAGGAACCATCCTTCGCGATCTCCGAATCGCATGCCGCGCAGATACAGGCCGCCGGCCATGATGGGCAGTTCCTCCGGTACATCCGACGTCAGCCCTTCCAGGGCAAAACGCAGGTCGCCTTCGAGTTCGGTTCCGGTACGCCATCCCCACGCCAACCGACCGAACGGGTTGATGCTGGTGATGCGTCCTTCGGCGTCGACTTCGGCAAAGGCGAGGTCGGATTCTTCGTGCCGGCCGGCGCCGGACGAGGAAATGAAATGCAGGAGGGAGTCGAGAGACATGAAGCAGGCGCTGAGTTCGATACCTGCCCTACTGCGAATTCAATGCCAGAAATCAGGATTCCGGAATTTTTCCGTCCCGCTGGTCCCTTTTTTCTGCGGGAACGACAAAAAACAGCCACATGGCCCCTGCCAGGACGGATATCGATCCGAACAGGACCACGACCTGAACCAATGAAAGGAGTCCCATTTCCAGAATGAGACTCGCTACGAAAATCGAGATGGACTCCATTCCCATGACCAGGAGCCATTCCGTGGCAAAGACCCGGCCCCGGTACTGATCCACAACGCGCTGCTGCAACAGGACCGTCGAGTAGACCCAGTTGGCTCCGCCGGCCGTGTGCGCAAGCATGACCGGAATGGCGACCAGGAACGAAGCCGTGAACACGGCCGCCATCCAGCCCGCGACGATGTACCCGGCCCCGGTCAGCATGATGCACGCCCCGATGACCGGTGGCCACATGCGCGCATCCCTGAACCAGGAACGCACGGCCATCGGTCCGATACCCGTACCGACGCCACGGGCTGCGAACAGGATGCCGATCGAAACGGAAGCCGAGTCGGGATTGACCGACTCGCCCAGAAGGGCAAGCAGGAAGACAAGCGCTCCCCCACCGATAGCCCAGACGGCCTTGGTCGTTGCCATCCGGCGGATGGCAGGAAAGCGGCGGATATGACGCAGGCCGTCCATGACTTCCTTGTGGGCGGTCCGGAAAAGGGAGGAATCCGATGAGACGTACGTGAACTGTGGAATGACCGTCCGATAGATGAACCACGCAGAAATCACATAACTGAGGCTGTCCATGATGAACACGGCCTTGAGTCCCAGGTACTCGACGGCAAACCCACCAGCGGCAGCCCCGATCGCCAACAGTACCGACCACGTGGCCGCCATGATCGTGTTTGCGGTCACCAGGTGTTCACGCTTCACGATGTTGGGGACCGATGCGCTCTTGGCTGGCTGGAATACCGAGCCCAGTACCACCTGGGCCGTGGTCAGGACATAGATCAGCATGACCTCCGAAGGCTCGTCGATCACCAGGAATCCAAGGACCACGACAGCCCTCAGGAGGTCGGAAATGATCATCAACCGACGCCTGTTGAAGCGATCCGCCAGGATGCCGGCAATCGGAGAAGCCAATGCCCACGGAAGCATCTTCGTGATGAACACGGCTCCGAGGGCGAACTCCGATCCTGACAGCTTCAGGATCAGACTGTAGAGGGCGATGGTGTTGAACCAGTCCCCGAAAAGGGAAATGACGGTTCCAGTCCAGAGCCTCCGGAATGAGGCGTTCTCCCGGAGCAGCTCAAGGTATCCGATCTGCCGGGGGGGAGTCGACATCAGCCTTCCGCCGGCTCCTCGCTCGCTTGATCATCCTGGGCTTCTTCAACCTCGGGACGAAGCAGCGGGAACAGGATGACGTCCCGGATGGAGTCGGAGTTCGTCATGAGCATGGCCAGACGGTCGATGCCCACGCCCAGGCCTGCCGTTGGTGGCATGCCGTATTCGAGAGCCCGGAGGTAGTCCTCATCGAGCTGCATGGCTTCCTCGTCGCCGCGTTTGCCCAGGCGGACCTGTTCCTCGAATCGCTCGCGTTGATCGTCGGGGTCATTGAGTTCGGAGAATGCATTGCAGATTTCCTTCCCGTTGCAGATGGCCTCGAAGCGCTCAACCAGACCTTCCTTGGAGCGATGCTTCTTGGCAAGAGGGCTGAGCTCGACGGGATAGTCCGTAATGAAGGTCGGCTGAATGAGATGAGGCTCGACGAACTCCCCGAACACCTCGTCGATGATCTTGCCGGTGCCCATGGAATCGTCGATCTCGAGCCCCAGCTTCTCACCGATGGCGGCAAGCTCATCGCGGCTTTTGCCGAAGAGCTGTTCGCCTGTCTTCTCCTCGATGGCTTCGAACAGGGGCAGCCGTTTCCAGGGTGCCTTGAAGTTGATGGTATTCCCGCCCACCTGCAGTTCAGTCGTCCCGTGCAGCGTGACGGCCAGATGCTCCACCATCTCCTCCACAAGAGCCATCATCCAGTCGTAGTCCTTGAAGGCTACGTACAGTTCCATCATGGTGAACTCCGGATTGTGGAAGCGAGAAAGCCCCTCATTCCGGAAGTCCTTGGAGATCTCGTACACGCCGTCGAATCCACCCACGATGAGCCGCTTCAGATACAGCTCATCCGCAATGCGCATATAGAGCTTCATGTCCAGGGCATTGTGGTGCGTCGTGAACGGACGGGCTGCGGCACCTCCGTAAATCGGTTGCAGCACAGGCGTTTCCACCTCCACATAGCCCCGCTCATCAAGGAATCGACGCATGGCTGTTACCATGCGCGCCCGCTGGCGGAAGGTCTCCCTGACTTCGGGGTTCACGACCAGATCCACGTAGCGCTGGCGATAGCGGAATTCCTTGTCCGTCACCTCATTGAACGCCTGATCCTCCGTTTCCTTCACGATGGGGAAAGGTCGGAGCGCCTTGGCCAGTACCTGGAGCTTTTCGGCATGGATGGAAATCTCCCCGACACGCGTCCGGAAGACGAACCCTTCAATGCCCACGATATCCCCTATATCGAGCAGCTTCTTGAACACCGTGTTGTAGAATCCCTCCGGCAGATCATCCCGGCTGACGTAAATCTGGATCTTGCCGGATTCATCCTGCAGATGGAAGAAAGCCGCTTTCCCCATGATGCGGCGGGACATGATCCGGCCGGCTACGGAAACGGTGAGCTTCTCGGGGGCTTCTCCGTCTTCGCCTGGCACATGCTTTTCCTCGTCGAACGCGGCAAGCACGTCGGTGGCATGGTGCGTGACGTCCCAGGAATAGGCGTACGGATTGACGCCGGCTTCCTCCATGCGGGCCCGGGCATCACGACGGACCTGTTCCTGCTCGGTGTAGACTCTGCTCATCGTCGGTGCCTCAATTGCCGGGCTGATAGTCCGGCAGGTGCGTGATCGTCATTTCGATTCGCTCAAGCGGCATGTCTGCCAGCCTCGGATCGCCCTGTCCGGTTGACCGGGGCGTCGGGGCCGTGGCAATCGAATCCAGCACGGCAAAGCCTTCGACGAGTTCTCCGAAAACACTGTATTGCATGTCGAGCCATGGAGCACCGCCTTCGGTCGTATAGATTTCGCGCTGCTCATCCGTGTAGGAAAACCCGCCGCCAATGGCCTGGTTGATCTCCATCTCGGAACGAGTCAGCATTTCCTCGGGCATGGGCTGCCCCTGAACAATGTAGAACTGGCTTCCGGACGAGCGGCGCTCAGGATTGACCTGGTCCGGCTGGCGGGCTGCCACCAGGGCGCCACGACGGTTGATCAGGGCTGGCGTGATTTCCGCTTCGAGTGTGTATCCAGGACCACCCATGCCGTCGTTGTACGGATCGTCGTCCTTGGAATTCGGATCGCCGCCCTGGATCATGAATCCTGAGATGACCCGGTGGAACGTGGTGCTGTCGTAGAACTGCTCGTCCACCAGTTTCTTGAAGTTGTCCCGGTGGATCGGAGTTTCATCATACAGTTTGATGACAAGCCGTCCTACGGTCGTGTCAATGGCGTAGTAGCTGGGCATGGGCTCAGGTGGGTTCTGCGCACATCCTGGCAGGATGGCCACGGAAAGGAGCGCGACGAAGACGAAAATGAAGGTCTGCTTCATGGCAGTACAAGCCGTGTTGCTGGACAATCCGGGAGGTATGGCTGCGGCGGGACGCTGTTCCGGTCGGAACGTCCCAATCTACATCATTGACGGTCAATTCACGCCGGACCGGCCCTGCTGCCACCACGCATGAATCGCCCCGGCATCACAGGGTCAACCATCCATGTAACTGCGGGCCTGCTCCAACAGGACATTATAGTGCTCCCTGAGCAGGCGCTGGGCTTGCGCCATCAGATCACGTATGGCCGATCCCTTCTTCTGCTGCTTGACCAGGACAGAAAGTTGGTCGATGCTCTCCTCCAGCACATGCGTGGCCTCCGAGAGGGCAAACCACCACGACGACTCTTCTTTTGCCGGCACCTTCTCGAGGGACACCCGCTGGGGCAACAACGTCCCGAGCGTCTCGATCATCCCCGAAAGCTCGGAGCGCATCTGCTCCAGCTGGGTCTGCTGCGCCAGTGAAATGGCTGCCTGATGGGCGGTTTTCTCTGCAGAAAGCACCCTGCGCAGCACGCTGCCCACCACCGTGACCACCGAAATGAACCCGGCATCAGTGGATTCGACCCGCTCCACGATGGCGCGGATTCGTTCCAATGCATCATTCCTGGCTTCCATCAAGCGCCTCCCTTGTTGGTCAACGACACTTCCTTCGCAACGACATCGAGTATTTCCACAGCCTTCTCCGTGGAAAGACGACCGGATCTCAAAGCCAGATGGACGGTCTCGGTGATGACAGCGGAATACATGGGCAACAGATGTTCGGCGTGCTGGTGCAACGCCTGCAAGTGGCGCTCCACAGTGGCAAGATCTCCCCGGACCACCGGGCCCGTCAGTGCGGCATCTGCACCCTGGGTGAGCGCATTCTCGACACTCTGGCGCGTAAGCGGACCCAGCGCCTCCCGACCGCCCTGGGGATCAGAGGTTGCCCGTTCCCACAGTTCGACTGCGGTGGCCAGCATGGCAATCGCATGATTCCCGGCCGTCACGGCCGCAGCATGGTAGAGGGCTTTCCGGTCCGACGGAATGAGCACAGCAGTCGCCAGCAGGTCATCTGCCAGATGACGCCCGACCTGTACAGCTTCCTTGGAGCCTTCCACACCGATGGTGATTCCCCGGAAACGTTCCTTGCCCTCCTGGCCCGTGAATGTCTGCAACGGGTGGAAGGAACCGGTTTGCGCACCTGACCTGGACAGGGCATCGAGTGCGGAGGCCGAATGTACCCCGGACGTATGCAACACGACCTGTCCGGACTCCAGAGGATGCTCAGCAAGCAACAACGCCACTTCTTCCAGCGCGTCGTCCGATACGGCGACAAAAACCACGTCACAAGCAGGCAAGGCGCGGGATCCCACGGACGCCGTCTCGGCAGGGTCGAACAATTGTTGGCACTGCGACAGGGCTTCCGCGCTGCGACCCATGATGGCGCGGCAACGCATGCCGTGCTGGAGCAGGGCCCGGGTCAGGGACCGGGCCAAGGCCCCGGTACCAACCACCGCAAACGAGTCCAGCCAATCTGATCCCCGCGGTGGCATCCCCCTGGATGGGTTGCCCGCACTCATCTCAGCGGCGGCCGATCAGCGCACCGGCAAATCCGGGTCCCCCGTCGTGCGGAAGATGCATGCCCCGGATGGCTACTTCATTGGCGCGTCGGTACGTGGATGCCATCATGGCAACCAGCAAGGGACCCTTGCCTTCCACGCGGATGCCGTTCTCCTGATTGAGAAGTGTCATCATCCCTTGAACATCGAGTTCCGTGAGCAGACGCCTGAAGTTGTCCAGTCCTTCCTGCGTGGCTTCGACGATGTCGACACAGGCCACCACAAGCATCCGCTTGTTGGCCATGACCTCGCCGACCGCATGGCCCAGCTCGTTGCAGAATTCCGGCGTTTCGCTCCCCATCACCAGCGGAACGACATTGAAGTCGCCGAGGGTTTTCTGAAGGAACGGGAGATTGATGTCGAGACCGTGATGCAGGAAATGACCTCGATCGTCCAGGAAAATGTCATCGTCCTCGTCGCACAGTTCGTTCCGGATCTTGTCGTCGACCGTCACCTCACCCAGCGGGGTATTGTACGTGTCGAGCGAACAGACCGTGATCCGCTTGAACTCCTCTCCCGAATTGGATGCCACGGAAACAACCGTGTCGATCTCGGCAGAAGGAAGGGACCGGTACACGTCGGCAGCGAATGGTGCGCCTTCGAAGTGATCCGATCCAGGAACGATGACGGACATGACCCGGAAATCAACAGGGGCGGCATCCGACTCGGAAAGCAACGTACCGATCTGTTGGTCGAGCGGCTGACGTTGCGTGGCGTAGGTTAACGCACTGGTATATGTCATGTGGCTGTTTCATGCGATGCAGACGGTGGGCTTCACTGCAAGTCGGGATCATGATGACCCGGACGGGAAACCTGCTCGGCGGCATCGCCAGCGGTAATGATTGGTTGATGGTGAAATTAGGGCGCAGGGGCCAGCGTCACAACCTCATTCAGGGTTTGCCGGCTCGGGAGGCGATCAGACCTGCCTCGGCCGGATCCTGTTTTCAAATCGCGTCTCCCCGGGCCGCGACGTGATCATTGAAATCGGCGCCCGGGTCGTCTTTGCGCTTTTCGACGAATGACTCGATACCGAAAATGTCGCCCAACGCCTTGCCGGCCCTGAGGCGGGAAACGAGATCTTCCTCTTTCCTGAGGGTCTCCTCTGCTTTCTGCAGGATGGCCGGCAGATCTCCGGCATTCAGGACGATCAGGCCATCGTCATCACCCACGATCCATTGACCAGGCTGAACGCTGGTGTCTCCCAATCGGACTTCCACGTCCAACTGGCCGACGCCCTTTTCCTCGGGCGCCAGTTTGAGTGGACCCACAGGAATCCGGCCTTTGGCAAAAACCGGCTGTCCTACACGCCGGATTTCCGCCGTGTCCCGAACGAACCCGTCGGCTGCAATGGCCTCGATCCCCTTGCGTCGTGCTTCCGTGGCGATGATGTCACCCGTCAGGCCGGCGGGTCCATTGACCTTGTTTCCGATGACGAGAACCTGTCCCGGCTGCGCCCGGTGAAGGGCCTGCAGGATGGACACGAGATCGTTGTTGGCATCGACGGTGAAGGCCGGGCCGGCCACCCGGTATCCGTCAGCCAGCGGCATGACGGTGGACCCCACGACACCCACCGAAACGCCACAACGATAGGCTGAGTCGGCAACGAGCGGTGTGCTCAGCGCCGTGCGGAATGCCGTGCGGAATGCGTCCATGTCGAAAACCCGGTGTCGGATCAGAGATCCAGTTCGCGCTTCTTCAGGATGAAGAGGCCTTCCCGTCTGGAGTTGACCAGGATGTTGCCTGATTCGAAGTACGGATAACTGCTCCAGGTACCGTCAAAACCAGCCACATTCAGATTGCTGGGCGTCGTGTCGAAATACCCGACTTCGACAGGATTGGCCCGGTCCCGGATGTCAATGATGCGCAGACCGCTGGCATTGTTCGTCTGGTACATGTAGTCGCCCTTGACGTACAGATTGTGGTCCGTCGAATTGGAATCACCGAAATACTCGGCAATCATCTCGGGTTCGTCCAGATCGGTGAGGTCCCAGATCATCGTACGGGTGGCTTCGGCCATGCCGTTGAGTTCATCGGCCTCGTCGTTCTGGTAGAAGTACCGATGATCGTCTGTGAACCAACCCTGGTGGACGTAGGCCGAATTCGGATACGTGCCCTGGCTGATGGCGATCGGGTTTTCCTTGTCCGTGACATCGGCAATCGAGATGGCCGTGCCGTTGGAGCCGACACAGATCTCCTTGCCGCGATGCTCGGCATCGGGGCCATCATACACGACACACTGCGCATCGTGCGTAGCGCCGGATCCGTTGTTTCCAGTCTCCGGATCGTTGAAACATCCCACGAACGTGGGGTTCTTCGGCTCGTTGATGTCAATCATGTGGAGCGCACCGCCACACGTCTCGCCGCCGCTGCTGTTGCCCACGGCGTAAGCATATCCCGTCACTTCGTTGATCACGATGTTGTGCGAGGAAGCAATACCGGTGTAGAGCACATCGGGCTCATAGACCTGGAATTCTCCCGGCCAGTCACGCAGGCGGCGCAGGTCGAAAACCTGCATGCCATGCTGCTGTGCCCCATCGGCGACCACGAATGCATGGTCCTTGAATACCTTCATGTCACGCCAGGTCGATCCCGGTGACCCTTCGGTCCGGGGCAGTTCGCCGAGCACGACCGGATTGGCGGCGTCCGTGACATCGACGAACACCATGGCCTCCATGTGGCCGATCAGGCCGTATTCCCGTCCTGTCTCGGAGTCCGTCCATCCCCAGACATCGTTCAGTCGCACGCCGCGATTCATCCGCAGGTCTTTGAGGGAGATGAACGATACCATGTCCACATTCTGACAGGCAAACTCATCGGCCTCACCGTCTTCGCACTCCACCGGACTGTCCGTCATGCTGGGGAGATCTGCTACAGGGCGATTGTAGGCCGCGATCTTGACCCACGCTCCTCCCTGCCATTCGAACACGGCAGCCGATCCCAGACCGTAGTCATTGCCAGGCATCCCGATGGCAGCCGCTCCGGCACCGACCGCCACCGCGCTGCCAAAGCCGGTCCGACCTCCTTCAAGATCGTTCGTGATCTCCCCGAGCAGTTTGAACGAGTCGGCATCGAATCGATAGACGACGCCGTTGGCATCAGCATCCAGGGGTGCGGAAATCCACACCTCGTCTTCCGATGCAGCCATCGCCGCCCCGAAGAAAGCCCGGCCACCTTCCGACTGACTGGCCAGCGTCCGTTCCACACTCCAGTCTCCACCGCGCTGACGGTAAACAAGCACGTGGCCCATACCCCGTTCCGCACGCGGGTTGGCCGTCAGGAGACGCTCGCCGGCCACCTGGAGCGATGTGCCCAGACGAGCATCCTGCTGTTCGGAAGTGGCAACGATGGCTCCCGACGCCATGAAGTCGGAAAGCCGGAAGAAGTCGATGCGACCACTGTTGTCATCGGCACCCGGAGCGCCGACCACCAGCGAGCCGTCCATCACGGTCAGGGAAGAGCCGAACCGGATTCCCTCGGCATCCGCAGGGGAGGAAAGAACCGAAGTCTCGGCCCAATTGTCCGAACCGGAAAAAACGTGAACCCGACCCGCTCCCTCGTAGCTGCCGGATGCGGCAACGAATACATGTCCATCCGCTACGGCAATGGCACTGCCAAACCCATCGCCCTGGGCCGTATCCGTCGTCAAACGGGACGCATACGTCCATCCACCATCCATTCCTTTCGTGAACACATAGACGGCACCGCGACCCTCCAGCGCTCCGGGACTGGAAACAGCCAGAATGTCACCATCCTGTGCCGTACTCATTCCGAATCGATCGGAAATGGCGGCATCAGGTGACGTAAGCGTCTGCACTACGTCCCAGGACCCACGGTCATTGCGGCGCAGGACGTGGACCATGCCGGTGTTCGAAAAGCCTGAGGTTTCTCCGACCAACAGGTCGTCTCCTACCATGAGGAGCGAACTACCATATGCATCCCGAAGAGCGGGAGCATCGGATGAAGGGGACGATGCGGCCGAGGTCGGCAGCGTCAGCAGGACAAACAGGGACAGGACAGCGGTCAGACGTGCCATGGGTTCTGTCAGGATATTGATTTCCGGGATGGGACTCGGTGTATCCATCCCGATCCGGGTTTGTTTCAGAATGGCCGCCGGTATCGCGCCAGAAGCGCCCGGTCAGACAGGGCACTTCGATGTGTCAGGGCCGCTTCTTTCAGGTGTAGGGAACTGCCTTGCACGGTTTTAGGAAAGAAGCGGAACGTTCGGGACACCCGGCTCGGATATCTTCCGACCTTGTACGGGTGCATCTCCAACTCACTTCATTGCATGATTCGAGCGCTTCTTTTCCTTGTCGCGACGGCCTTGCTGTTCGGTTGCTCCGCTGGTGCGGTAGGCCCGGAGAATGACCTGTCAGCGCCCCGCCTGCTGACGCCGGCGGAAAATGCCCGAACGGCTGACGCCATCCTGCTGACCTGGTCAACAGAAGATTCGGCCCAGCGATATCGCGTTCAGGTGGCCGAGGATGCCGAATTCAGCCGGCTCCTGATCGATGAAGTCAGTGGCACGCGTCCCTATCGCGCGCTTCGGGACCTGCCGATGGATGCGGACCTTTTCTGGCGGGTCCGTTCGGAAACCGACACCGCCGCCTCGGAATGGAGTGGCGTCCGTCACATCGAAATCGTTTCGCATGCCCGTCCACCCCAGTCGCCCCGGTTGACGCTCCCCGACGATGGAACGCTGGATCTGGAACGGACGGTCCTGCTGGAATGGGATCCCGTACCGGATGCGTACGCATATCACCTGGTCGTGACGATCGATGAGGACATGTTCCTCTACCAGGCGGATCTGGAGAACCTGAAAGATCCATTCTTCGAACTCAACGGGCTCATTTTCACCTACCCGTACTGGTGGAAGGTGCGAGCCCTTGGACCGGCCGGGTATTCGGAATGGTCACCTGTGTGGATCTTCCAGGTGCGGGATGGTGAATAAGCCCTTCAAGGCTCTTTTTGCCTCTCTGCTCGTCGTGCTGATCGGGTGTTCGAGCCCGTCGGCCGTGGAAGAAGGCGATGGCCATCCAGATCTCGATGAACAGCTCACAGCCCTGATCACGCTGGATGGACAGCGCAGGCTGGAGAACTTCATGTTGCCCGAGAGCGACGATTTCGCGGCCATCCCGCAGGATCCCCGGAATCCGCTGAATGCCGAGAAGGTGATGCTCGGTAAACTGCTCTTCCACGAGCCGGCGCTGTCCGCAGCTACCCTGTACGAGCAGCAAGCGGGCACCTTCTCCTGCGCCACCTGCCACCATGCGGCGGCGGGCTTCGAGGCGGGTGCCGCGCGTTCGATCGGGGAAGGAGGCAGCGGATGGGGCACCCGCGGCGAAGCCCGCCGCCCGGACCCATCCATCCTGCCCGCGGACGTGGACACACCCGGGCTGAAAAGCCAATCCATCCTGAACAAGGCCTACCAGCGTTTGCTGATGTTCTCCGGAGCCGCCGGTAACGGTGGTCCCAACGAGGGACTCGACGATCGTTGGTCGGCGCATCCCGACGCCGCCGCCAACGACCTGGGATACCTTGGCATGGAATCCCAGGCCGTTGCTGCCCTTGGGAAACATCGCATGTTCGAGGCGTCGACCGCCGATCAACTCATCCACACCCACGAGACCTACGATGGTCTATGGACCTCCGTCTGGGGAGATCAGCCGGTTACCGCCGAGCGGATCGGCCTGACGATAGCCGCATGGGAGCGTACCGTCTTTGCCAACAGGGCGCCCTTCCAGCGCTGGCTGCGGGGCGAGTCAACAGCCATGAGCCTGCAGGAAAAGCGGGGAGCCCTGGTTTTCTTTGACCCACAGTCCCGATGCACGGAATGCCACACGGGGCCGTCGCTTTCGTCCATGGCCTTTTACGCCCTTGGAATGCCCGATATGGCCGGAGCGCCGCCGGACCCCGGCCGCGGCGGCCTGACCGGCCGGGAGGAGGATCGATTCACCTACAAGGTGCCCCAGCTCTACAACCTGTCGGACGCTTCCTTCCTGGGTCATGGCAGCACCTTCCGCTCCATTCGCGACGTCGTGGACTACTATGTCAATGCCGTTCCGGCCGTCAACCTGCCGCCCGGGCGGGTGACCGATCAATTCCAGCCCCTGGTGTTGTCGGATCAGCAGATTGAAGATCTGATCGCCTTCCTGGAAACGGCGCTGAATGATCCTGACCTGGATCGCTACCAACCGGAAAGCGTCCCGTCCGGAGGATGCATTCCGGCCAATGATCCGGCTTCACGGCGCGACCTCGGCTGCGACTGACCCGACCTAGAGATCGATCTCTTTCTTCTTGAGGAAGAACACGCCCTCACGACCTGAGGTGACGACGATGACGCCGCTGTCAAAATACGGATAGCTGCTCCAAGCTCCCAGGACCGGTGAATTGTCGTTCGGACCGTAGGGCACGGTATCGAACGATCCCACTTCGACCGGATTCTCGGGGTCCGAAATGTCGATCAGTCGCAGTCCGGCCAGGTAGTTGGTCTGGTACATCAGGTTGCCCTTGATGTAAAGGTCGTGATCGATGGCGCTGTTGTCGGCAAAGTACTCCCCTGCCAGAACCGGTTCGTCCAGATCCGTCAGGTCAAAGATCATGGTCCGCGTGGCGTCCACGATCTCCGAGGCTTCGTCGCCTTCGTCATTCAGATAGAAGAAGCGATGATCCTCCGTCAGCCATCCCTGGTGCGTATAGGCCGTATTTGGGTAGTCGGCTACCGAGATGCCAACCGGATTGGCTTTGTCCGTCACATCTGCAATCGAGAGCGCGGTGCCGTTGGCACTGAGGCAGATCTCCTGACCGGCATAGTCGGTGTCTGGTCCACGATACACAACACACTGCACGTCGTGGGTCGCTCCGGATCCGTTGCGGCCTGTGCGAGGCTCGTTGAAGCAACCGACGAACTGCGGATTCAGCGGATCCGTTTTCAGATCCATCATGTGCAATGCACCGCCACATGTCTGCCCACCCGAGTCGGACCCGACAGCATAGGCGAATCCGGTTTCCTCGTTGATGAACAGGTTGTGTGAGCTGAAGACGCCCCTGTAGATGGCGTCTTCGGTGAAGGTCTGTGGGCTGGACACATCCCGAAGTCGGGTCATGTCGAAGATCTGCATGTGATGGGCGCCCGCACCATCGGCCACGATGTATACATGATTGCCGTAGGTCTTCATGTCCCGCCACAACGACCGGTTGCCACTTGCCGTGTGGGGAAGGTCGCCCAGATAGCGCGGAGCCTCCGGATTGGCCAGACTCACGAAGCTGGTTCCATCTGTCCGGCCGATGATGGCATATTCGATGCCTGTCTCGGGATCGGTCCACCCCCACACGTCGCTCATCTGGATGCCGCGCTTGGCCCCGACGTCCCCTCGTGAAAGGAAGGACAGCATGTCGACTTCCTCACAACCGAACTCGCCGGCCTCGCCCTCGAGGCAATCCACCTTGCCGCCCGTGACGGAGGCAAAAACGCCGGAATCCGAGAAGACCTCATTGCCCTGCTCCCACATTGCCATGTTCCATGCATACGGGAATGCAGCGCCCTCGAAGTTGTCGTGTCCCTGTGAGCCGACCACGGCCACACTGCCATGTACCGCAATGGCTCCGCCGAATCCGCTGCGGAACTGCAGGTTGTCGGGCTGCACCAGTTCGGTGGATCCCATGCGCATGGTCTCAGCGTCAATCGTGAAGCGGTAGACGGCTCCGTTCTGATCGCCATAGCCTGGGGCGCCAACCCATACGGTGGTACCACTGAAGGCCAACGCCGCTCCGAACTGCTCATTGCCGCGGGAATCGAACGGCTCCAGTTTGTATTGATAATCCCAACCACCCGACTCCGGACTACCGAAGAAGATGGCAGCAGCGCCTTTGCGACCGTCATGACCGGGCATACCGACCACCATGTGACTGTCTTCCAGGATGATGGAAGCGCCCAATCCATCCCCTTCGATGCCATCATCCAATGTGACGATGGACTCGGAGGTCCAAGCACCTTGATCAAACGAGAATACCTCGACAGCTCCCTTGCGCCCCTCCGTCATCGACGCCCCCACGGCCGCGCGACCCCCACCGAGATCCAGGGCGGACCCGAAGCCGGTCCTGCCTTCCAGCGCGCTGGCAAGATTGCCTGATGATGCCCAGCCGCCGGATGAGACATGCCAGGCATGTACCGCCGGCGAACCATCACGACCGCCGGTTGACGAGGCCAGAATGTGTTGGCCATCGGTCGCTACACGCGTTCCCAGTCCTTCTGCATCCTGGGCGGTCAACCTGGCCTGTTCCGTCCAATGTCCGTCGGCACTCCTCCCGAAAACATACACGGCATCCACAAGCGGTGCGCCGACCACCATGAGATCTCCCTCAATGGCGATGGCCCGACCGAATCCGTTGCCGGATTCGATGGGATCGGACGCCTGCACCCTGCCATCCATGGCCCAGGACCCGTCGGCCGCCGGACGGTAGATGAACACCGATCCGTTCTGGAGCAGGTTGCGACCTTCGCCGACATGGATGGCCTCCCCATCGGAGGCTACCGAGGCACCGAATTGGAGAGCATACTGGGCATCTGCGTCAGCAGTGGACAGGAAAGAGAAAACGACCAGGACGGAGAATAGACGTCTCATGACGGGCCTGCTGGTTTGGGTGGAAGCATGCGCTGACCCCCATGATCGACGTTCCGGAGGATTATTTCCAGCGCGCTGTAACCCGCATTGGGGTATGTCGTAATCGGACCTACCACTAGGTAAATTTTCGACCTACCTCTTTTCCCGCATGCATCCATCCCGCAAACTGGCAGCGGCTTCCCATCGCCCCCTGATCCTCTCCTTGCTCGATCGAGGGCCCAAGTACGGATTCCAGCTGGTCCACAGTATCCAGATCCTGTCCGACAATGCGCTCGAATTGCCCAACAGCAAGCTGTATCCCCTGCTGCACTCCATGGAGGCGGATGGCCTGGTCGAGGCCTATTGGGAGCCTTCCGAGTCCGGACCGGACCGGAAGTACTATCGTCTGACGGCCCGGGGAGCCAAGGCACTCGACGGCATCCGATCCGAGTGGCACTGGATGTACGGCATGCTCAATCAACTCTGGAGCGGGGAGGTAGCGCTGCCATGAATCGATTCAATCTGGAATGGGCCATTGCCGCCTGGCGGCGTCAGTACGATACCCGCCACACGTTTGGAAAGAAGGACCTCGATGAGCTGGAGAGGCACCTGCGTGATCAAACGCAATGGTTTGCCGAACATGGCATGGACGAAGAGGCTGCCTTCAGGAAGGCTGTTTCCGAACTCGGATCCGTCTTTGAAGCGGAGAACGAATACCGGAAGGTATTCTGGAAGAAGCTCCGCCACCGAGGCGAGGCAGGAGGTGAACTTCGGTGGCGCCTGTCCATGCTTGGCCGGTATGTCCGCTCCGGCATCCGCTCGCTCCAGCGTCAGAAAGTGGTTTCCTTCATCAACATCTTCGGGCTTTCGATTGCCCTGGCCAGTGCCATCTGCACGTACATCTTTCTGGATTCGTACGTCAACATGGACCATTTCCACGAAAAGGGCGAACGCGTCTATCTGGTCAACCACACCATCTTCCAGGATGGCGAACCCCAGTATTCCGGCCGCAACCCCTTGGCGCTCGGCCCTGCCCTGAACGATCAGGTAGCAGGTGTCGAACAGGCCGTCCGGGTCAATTGGGAAGGCGGGCGCCTGTTTGCAAACGATCTCAACCACGACTCCAATGTCCTGTTTGTCGATCCCGGCTATCTCGACATCATGACCTTTCCGATCCGGGAAGGAGCACCGGATCCCCTGGCACTCGGGGGCATCGCCATCACGGCGCCTGCGGCCGAGAAGTATTTCGGCCTGGAAGATCCGATTGGCCAGATCGTCTCTTTCAGCATCTCCGGCATGGAGCGGTTCACCTTCACTGTTGAATCCGTTCTGGAACCATTGCCCGGAGCCTCTGGAACACGGTTCGAAGTGTTGGCACCGTTTTCCATGTTGACCTCGGTACGCGGATACGATGATGATGACTGGTCCCGTCGGGTGGGCGGCACCATGATCCTGCTCGAAGAAGGAGCTTCCCCGGAGGCGGTCGAAGCGCAGTTGGATGGCTTCCTGGAACGCCAGCGCACGGCGGAGCCCCAATGGGAAATCGCTTCGTTTTTCCTGGACAATCTCCGCACTCCCCACGAGAATGCTTACCAGGTCGGCAGCCGTTTGATGGAAGTCCCGCACCCGGTGTTCATCCTCATGCTCGTCCTCGTTCCGGTTGCCATGCTGATGCTGTCGGTGTTCAACTATGTGAACATCGCAGTCGGATCGGCGGAACGGCGCCTTAAGGAGATCGGGATCCGCAAGGTTGTCGGAGGCCAGCGGCGGCAGTTGATCGCACAATTCCTGGTAGAGAACCTGGTCCTGTGCTCCATCTCCCTTGCGATTGCCGGAGTGATCTCGTGGGCCTTTCTGCTGCCCATGTTCGATCAGATTTTCGTGTATGCCCTCACCTGGGCTCCAATCACGCATGGTTCGTTCTGGATGGTGATGGTGGGCCTGCTTCTCGGCACGGCCATCATTTCCGGTGCCTACCCGGCTCTCTACATCTCGTCCTTTCAGGCTGTCACGGTTTTCCGGGGCGCCATGGCCCTGCCCGGAAGGAAACTGCTTTCGCACGCATTCCTGACCATGCAGTTCATCGTGGCGTTCATGTGCATCCTGATCGGCCTGTACATGGCATTCGGGAACGACATGCGTTCGACCGATGACTGGGGATATGACCCTGATCAGATCGTCTCGGTGGCCATCTCCTCTCCACAGCAGATCCGTGTCCTGGAGTCACGCCTGGGTGTTCGTGCCGATGTCCGCGCCTCGAGCCCGGCGCGCAACCACATCGGCTTTGGACAACCGGGGGCCATGCTGTCCATCGGTGAGGAGGAGCATCAGGTCCGTCACTTTCAGGTAGGCGCTGGTTATCTGGAGACCATGGGCCTGGCCATTCTCCAGGGCCGCGGCTTCCCCGAGGAATACGGAGCAGACGAGGGCAACTCGGCTGTCGTTAGCAGGTATCTGGCCCAACGATTGGGCTGGACTGAACCCGTTGGCAAGGCGTTCCGTGTGGGTGGGACCGACTACCTCGTGGTCGGTGTGTCCGAAGATCCGGTCCTGCATCCACTGCTCCGGTACGGACCGGTATTCTTTTCCAGAGGACCGGATGAACAGGCCACCCGACTTGTCGTGGCAGGAGCTGGTATCGCTGGGGACGATCTCCTCGACGTGGTCCAACAGGAATGGGCTTCCCTCTTTCCCGACCAGCCCTTCGACGGTGGCAAACAGATCAGCATTTTCGATCTGCACCTCGAATCCTGGACGAACCTGACAAACGCCATGATCTGGCTGGGCATGCTGGCCCTGATCATCTCCTGCATGGGACTGTTCGGTCTGGCCTCGCAGGGTGTTTCGGCACGCTTGAAGGAAATCAGTATCCGGAAAGTGCTGGGAGCAAACGCCGGCTGGGTGGCCCTGCGCGTCCACGCCCGGTACCTGATCCTGATCTCGATCGGTGCCGCCATTGCCATGCCCATCGTGTATTTCGGCATAACCACGCCGCTGCGGATCTTCGAGATCGACTACATCACTGTTGGCCCAGGTGTGTTCGTGGCTTCGTACGCCCTTGTCATCGGCATGGCGTTCCTTTCAATCGGCAAACATGCCTTCACCTTGGCCCGGGTCAATCCTGCATCAACGCTTCGGGGACAGTAACGTCCGGTAAGCCCTACGGAGCCGATGCCAACTGGATCGTGCTCCAGCGAATGGGGTCAGCAGAGGCACGATGATACCCGATTGGCGACATGTCGATGGCCGGCAGTACGGTGGCTGTCCCCATGACGGACCACCGCGGGGGTGTGTTCATGGCCTGCTCGAGCGGCACGGAGCCAACGGGCATGTGCGGTGCATCGGATGGCAGCGCCATGGAATCCTGCAGTTCCATCTGACCCGTGGCTGTGAGCGATACGGGGCCCCGTGATTCAACGGTAGAGATGGTGGCCATCATTCCGAGGATCAGGAAGAGGCTCACCACGGAGGTGGCCATGGCCGCTTTGCCCAGGCGGGAAAGATAGGTAGCCTCCAAGCGGCTCTTGCGATCGAGTTCGAACGCGACGCGATGCCGGATCTGGGCCTCGAGGGAGGCACGACCGTGGCGACCACCATAAGAACAGAGCATGTTGCGTGTGCGACACAGGCACCGGACATGGTCGGCCAATGACGGATTGGCTTCGAGGAATTCCTCGAAGGCTTCCCGAACAGCAGGATCCATCGTACCATCGACGTATTCGCACAGGAACTCGTCGAGCTGGTCGTCTGGCTGTTCGAAATGATCCGGGTAGTATCCGTCGGGCATAAGCACCGTTGGCGTGGCTGTTCGTTTTCCGTACACGTGGACAGGCAGCAGGTTCTCCACGTCCGGAATTTTTTTGGCCCGAACCCACGAGGACTGGAAGTGATCCGGCATAACAGAGTCCACGAAAAAGGGCGGCTGCGCATCCGCGCAGCCGCCCTTCAATAGGCTCGGTCAATGTGACCTGGCTCAGTCTGTCTTGGGCGTGTAGACTTCCTTGAGAAGCGCCTGCAGTTTGGTACGACCGCGGTTGATACGGCTCTTGACCGTTCCCATAGGCAGACCCGTGATTTCGGCAATCTCCTCGTAGGCCAACTGCTGCACATCGCGCAGTACGACGACCTCGCGGAACTCCTCGGGAATCTGACGCAGGGCCTCCTGAATGAAGAAGTCCTGGATGGTCGACTCGGTGTGCTTGTCCGGGCTGAACGTTTCGTCCGGAATTTCCACTTCGTACTCCTCATCGTCCCGGTTGACAGACTGCAGGGAGTAGAGGCGACGACGCTTGCGCTTGCGGTATTCGGAGCGGGCCAGGTTGCCGGCAATGGTGTACAGCCACGTCGAGAACTTGGCAATGCGGCGGTAGGAGTGCCGGTTGCGGTAGACGCGCAGGAACGTTTCCTGAAGGAGGTCTTCGCACTCCTTCATGTCTCCGAGGAAACGGTAGATGTAGTTTGTCAGCGGATCCTTGTACCGGCTGACCAGGATATCGAAGGCCTCGACCGTTCCCATCTGGAACTGGGACATGAGGTCCTCATCGCTCATCTGGCTGAGGGCATCAAAGTGCCTGTTGTTCGGATTCAGGTTTCCCATCATGCCGAACTCAGACGCTTTTACCGTAAGCGTCCTCTTCTTGAGCTTTCCTGCGTTTTCTGTTTCTGTCATGGAATCAGGTAATCAACGGGCAACTCCCCGCATATCGTATGTAGCACTGACAATTTGTCTGTTACAAGATGGATGTCGGGTGTGCCACCGGTCTGTCACCGGTTTTCCACCCATTCAGCGAGGCGGAACATCACCGTTCAATGCGGGTGACATTCGCCACACATCCAATCTGGATCAGGCTGCCAGTATGTTCCTGACCAAGAGATTCAGGATCAGCCGATCGCTCCGCTGACTTCCGCCCTTGAGCTCGAAATCAGCCGAGAGGAGCGCAAAAAGCGCCCTGTCGATGGCCTTTACGTCATATCGACGTAAGCAGGAAAGATAATCCTTGAGAAAGAAGGGCGAAACCCCGATGGCCCGTGCCATCTCTTTTTCAGGAATTCTTCCTGCCTGCAAGGCTGTCAGTTGCCACAGTTTTATAAAGAACGCCGTCAGGACCCCAACAATCATGTTGCTTTCCCCGGTCGGGTTCGAAGATTGCTGCAACAACCGTTCCGTAATGTGCATGGCCCTGCCAATCTGTCGTTCGCCGATGGCCCGCTGCAATTCGAAGACATTGAAGTCACGGGTCTGACCACTGGCCTGGACAATGTCCTCTGCCGTAATCACTTCCCGGTCCCCGACATAGGTGGCCAGCTTGTCCAGTTCGGCCCCGACGGACGCCAGCGATGAACCCACGAATTCGGCAAGCATCTGGACGGCCTTGGCTTCCAGCGCAAAACCCCGCTCCTTGGCCAGTGTGTCAATCCACCGGGGCACCTGATTGGGATAGAGTGCCCTGAACTCGACCACCTTTCCGCCCGACTTGATGGCCCGGTACGGATGATGGGACATGTTCGGCTTGCCCGCGCACACAAGAAAGACCACGCACGACGGGTTCGGTTGCTCTGCCAGGCCCTTGAACAGGCTGTTTTCCTTCATCCGGTCGAAATCCCGGATGACGACCACGCGACGCTGCGCCATCATGGGGTAGGCCTGACACGCCCCGAGGGCAGCACGCGCATCCGTTTCGTGCCCGTAAAGGATGTCGAGATTGAAATCTTTCTCATGCGGTTCGAGAGCCGTCTGAAGCAGGATTTCCTGCAACCGGTCGATGAACCATCGCTCTTCACCGTGGAGCAGATACAGCGGCTGGTAGTTGCCGCTCTGGAAAGCGGTTTTCAGTTCGATGTAGGGATTCTCGCGTGCCATATCGGCGACTGACTCCTACTTCTGCTTGAAGACCAGCTTGACGGGTACACCCTCGAAGCCGAAAGACTCCCGCAGGCGGTTCTCCAGATATCGCCTGTAGCCTTCCCGAACGCCTTTCGGCTGATTGGTGAAGAACTGGAACACCGGGGGCGCCGAACGGACCTGCGTTACGTAATTGATTTTGATGCGCTGATTGCGATACATCGGCGGATGGTGGCGCGCGAGTACTCCCTTCAGCCATTCATTCAGCTTGGAAGTGGTGATGCGCTTGTGACGCTCCTCATCGACCTCCAGAACCGTATCGAGGAGTTTGCGAACGCGCTGCTTGGTCATGGCCGATATCGTGACGATGGGAATGAAGTCCAGCGTCTGCAGACGGTCCTTGATGGAGGCGATGTAATCACGTGCGGTGTTGGTGTCCTTCTCGATCAGGTCCCACTTGTTGATGCCCAGGACAAGACCTTTCTTCATGATCTCGGCCCGCTTTAGCACCTTGATGTCCTGCGATTCCAGGCCTTCCACGGCATCAATCAGGAGAATGGCCGTAGTGCAGGATTCGATGGCCCGTTCGGTTCGGAGCGCCGAGTAGAACTCAACGTTTTCCCGCACCTTGGCCCGCTTCCGCAGGCCGGCCGTGTCGACCAGGACAATTTCCTGTCCGTCCACTTTCATGACGGCATCGATCGAGTCGCGTGTCGTGCCCGAAATCTCGGTCACAATGGAGCGCTCCACACCCAGCAAGACATTGGTGAGCGATGACTTGCCCACATTCGGACGGCCGATGATGGCAAACCGGGGACGGTTGTCTTCCATCTCCGGCGGACCTTCAGGCAGATTTTTGATGACCTCATCCAGCAAATCGCCGGTCCCCATGCCATTGATGGCACTGACAGGAAATATGTCGTCAAATCCGAGCTGATACAGGTCATTGGCTGCCCAGCGGCGCTCTTCATTGTCAGCCTTGTTGGCAACGACCAGTACGGGCCGATCGCTGCGGCGAAGCGTGTTGGCCATCTCCAGATCCAGATCCGTGACACCCACGGTCACGTCGTTGACGAACAGGATCAGGTCGGCCTCATCGATGGCCAGATGCACCTGTTCCCGGATGGCTGCTTCGAAGCGATCCTCCGAGCCGGACACGAATCCACCGGTATCCACGATGGAAAACGCGCGTCCACCCCACACGACTTCGCCATAGATACGATCCCGGGTAACGCCGGGCTCGTCGTGTACGATGGAGCGGCGTTCCTCGGTGAGGCGATTGAAAATGGTGGACTTGCCCACATTCGGGCGTCCCACGATGGCGACAAGCGGCATGTCAGGATTACCGGCAACAGGACCGGCAGAAAAAGAGGTGCGTCAGGATCGTTCCTTGCGCTCAATATACAGCGCCCGGAAGAGCATGAACGCCGACTCCGCCGTCTCGGTTGTGAACCAGTAGTTGATTCCGGCGCCGATGGCAGCACCCGCGATCGGAATCATCTGGGCAATCTTGCGCCCGCCGATGTTCTTGGCGATCTCCCGGGGCAGGTGACGATTCTGGTCCCTGAACGTCCCCGACACACGACCGCGGTACTCCGAAAGGTGAGCCAGGGCAGCTGCCGCCACGGTGATCTCACGGAGCGCCATGTTCTTTGACTCCCTGGACCCGCTGGCCGCCACGTTGAAAATGGACAGCACCAGCGGCGAATATGCCGGTGTGCTCACATCGAACCCGTAGGATGCTCCGATCTGCTGGATCAGGCGCAGGTTGATTCCGAAAAGCAGCGGGATGTCAGCAGCAATCAGGACGGCACCACCCAGGCCGGTACCACCGCCCTCAATGGCGGCCAGGATGGCATTCTCGGATACGTAGCTCCGGGCAATACCGTCGAGGGTTTTCAGATCGTGATCCCGCAGGTCCGTGATGTCGTCTGCCTCGATGCCCTTGCTGCGCGCCGCCCGGAGCACTTCCTTGGGCTCATAGGTCCAGGTGGAGGCATCGTTCAGGAGCGAGAGGAACTGGGAGATGGACTTGTCGGCCTGATCCACTACTTCTTCGGGAACGACGCGCTCAACCACCCAGTCCATGGGCGCCATCGCCCAATTGAAGGCCTGGGCCAGCAGGGACACATCCCCGCTCTGCCACTTCTCGATTTCCTTCTGTACGGATCGTTCGTATTCGGTCAGTCGCATGTCCGTCCTCTGGTAATGAGGGAAGCGACGCCGAAGAACGCGGGAGGCCGAAGCCGCTCGTCAATCCATGATTTGCCAGGCTAAGCCTGTCAATCCATGATTTCGAACTTCTTGAGCAGGCGGTACATCGTGGCTCGTCCGATGCCCAGTTCAACGGCTGCACGGTCCACATTCCGGTCACACAACCGGTAGGCCCGCTCCACAGCGCGCTGCTTGAGCTCTTCGAGCGAAACAATACCACCGTCTCCGTCCCCAAGGGGCACATCGGCTTCGGGGAATTCGGAATCGTCTGCGTCGTTTCCTGAGGTCGGTGTACTACCCGAAGTCGTTTCAGGTTGCGCCTCGGACGCACTCGCGGCCACTGCGGCTCTGGACGGTGCAAACGATGTTTCTGCTGCCTCAGCCAACGTCAAGCGGTCGGCCCAAGGCGAAATGGTGTTCTGGTCGGCGATCATCAGGTCGGCAGCCGTGATCTCTGCCTCATCCGAGAGCAGGATGGCGCGTTCGATGGCGCTCTTGAGTTCACGCACGTTGCCCGGCCAGGTGTAGTTCTCGATGGCCCGACGTGCCTGCGTCGACATCTTCTTGCCCTTGAAATCCGGGTGCTTGGACAGGTAGTCGCGGAAGAAGTAATTCGACAACAGCAGAACGTCGGCTCCACGCTCGCGCAACGGCGGCAGCGGAATCGGGAACTGGAACAAGCGATAGTACAGGTCTTCACGGAACTTGCCGTCGCGAATCATGGTCACGACATCCCGGTTGGTGGCGCTGATGACACGGGCACTGAACTCAATGACCTCACTGCCACCGACACGCGTCAGTTCGCCTTCCTGCAGTGCACGCAGGAGTTTGGCTTGCAGGTCCAGGTCCAGTTCGCCAATCTCGTCCAGGAAGATCGTACCGCCATCGGCCTGTTCGAACTTCCCGATTTTGCGGGCATGGGCGCCGGTGAAGGAGCCTTTTTCGTGCCCGAAGAACTCGCTCTCCATCAGATCGCGCGGAATGGCCGCACAGTTGACCACCACGAACGGACCTCGTTTGCGGTTGGAAGCATAGTGGATGGCTTTGGCCACCAATTCTTTCCCTGTCCCGCTCTCGCCCTGGATGGCCACCATCAGATCGCCCCGGGTGGCTTTCTGGATCTTGCGGTATACCTCCTGCATGGCCGGCGATTCGCCGATCATTCCCTTGATCTGGTACTTCTCGGTAACCTCCGTGCGGAGCGTTTCCACTTCCCGCTCGAGGGATACCTTCTCCAGGACGTTGCGGACGATGGAGTCCAACTTGACCAGGTCGTCCTGTCCTTTGGTGATGTAGTCGTATGCTCCCAGCTTCATGGCTTCGACAGCCGTATCGATGACACCCTGTGCGGAAACCATGATTACGGGCACATCGGGCGTGCGGGTCAGCATCTGACGCAGTACTTCCACACCGTCGATGCCGGGCATCATGATGTCCAGCAGGACCAGGTCCGGCTTGTCATCGAGCGCCTTGAGCACATCTTCCCCGTTGTGAAAGACCTTGACGGTGTAGTTGTCATTCTTGTCGAGACGATAACTGAGCATCCGGGCGTAGTGCCGGTCGTCGTCAACAACATAGATGCGATAATTCATGACTGCCTGCCGGGAGAGGGACGTGGTGGAAGGTATGGGGGATGCGCTCCCCCTCCGATGGTCCTGTCAAGAGGGCCTTCTTTCGGGGTCTTCGCTACCACGTTATCGGGCGAGGCGAGGAAATCTTAAGGGCATTTTTATCAAAATGAGACGGTCTTTCCGCTGCTGGAAGGCCGCCCGAACCCTCTTTGGCTCCGATCAGATGAACAGCAGGCCGATGATGCCGATGGCGAAGCAGTAGACGGCAAACAGATGGAATTGCCCCCGCTTCACGAAGGTGATCACCAGCCGGATGGCCACGATCCCGGAGAGGAACGCTGCCACTACACCAGGCAGCATGACACCCCAGGCGGCTCCATCGAGCGCGCTGACGGCTTCGCCCAGTTTGAGTACGGTGGCTCCCACGACCACCGGCAACAACATCAGGAAGGAAAAATCCGCGGCCTCTTCCGGATCGATCTGTTGGTACATGGCCGTGCAGATGGTGGCCCCCGAGCGGGAAATACCGGGAATCATGGCGGCGGCCTGCGCCAGTCCGATCAGCAGACTGTTGCCAGCACCTACCCGGCGTTTCCCTTTGTTGCTCCACATGGTCAGAAGGAGCAGGGTCCCGGTGACGAGAAGCATGCCTGCAGCCAACCGTGGTGACCCGAAAGCGGCCTCGATCCGGTCTCCCAGAAAGACATAGACGAGGCCCGTCGGAATCATGGTCAACAGGATGTGGACGCCCATCCGGAAGTTCGGCTGATCGGAGTAACTGGACTTCCAACTGCCCGGCTTCATCGCGTGGACCACCACATCGCGGATCAGCACGCCCAACCGCCGGCGATAGACCCAGGCAATACTCAATACCGTTCCGAAATGCACGAGCACCTCGAACAGAACGCCGTTGCCGCCGGCCTCCAGGCCCAGCACGTATTGCCCCAGGACCAGGTGGCCCGAAGATGAGACCGGAAGAAACTCCGTGAGGCCCTGGACAAGGCCCAGTATGATGGACTCCCACCAACTCATGCTGGTCTACGCGATTCGTAGTTGAAACGAGGCTGCAAACTACGACCTGCCGGGCCGGGGTTCACCCCAAGTGAACCGGAACACCACCCGTCATTTGCCTGGGAGTCCAGGCTCGATCAGGATGACATCCTCCCGCTCCACGCGCACGGAGCCGGCCGGCGCCTTGCGAGGTTTCCGGACGTACTTGCGTTGCGTGACGATGACTGGAGCCATGGATGATGTGCGGGCTTTCGAAAACCAGGCCGCAATGGCTGCCGCGCGCTCGACGATGTGTTTGGAAGGCGTGTCCTTCCTTCCCTTGACCCGAAGAACGGTATGGGACCCCGCCACACCACGCGCGTGCATCCACAGGTCGAATGGTCGCGCATCCCGCAGGGTCAGATCGTCATTCTGTTTGGCGTTCCTCCCCACCCAGACCTCATACCCCTCCGGTAGTTCGAACCGGCGATAGGGAATTCCCTCCTGATCCGAAGACGCTTGTTGCAACGTGGACAGCAGATCAGCATGCTTCTTCTTGAAGTCGGACACATCAGAGGCATCAGCCAGGCCTTTCACTTCTTCAAGGAGCGAATCCAGTCGGAGCATCTGGGCCTTCAAGCCCTCAAGCCGGTCTTCAGCCACTTCCCGGGATGCCCGCGTGGATTTCGCCTTTTCATACATGCGCTGCGCGTTCTCGACGGCAGACAGTTTCGGGTCAAGGCGAACGGTGACCATCGATCCATCACCCAGGAGATCCGGCAGTTGGGTGACTTCTGCCCCGGCTTCCACCATGTGCAACTGGGCCATCAGCAAATGGCCGAGGTGTTCATAACGATCGGCCCGGGAAGGCTGGGCGAGTTCCTGTTCGACACGTTCCAGCGAACGACTGGCCTGGGCATGACGCTTCCGGATGGCCTGCAACAGGGGTTTGAATGAGCCCTCGAACCGATTCAGTGCCAAACGTCGACGCGCACATACACGAACCGCTGCGTCTACAGTATCAAACTCCTCCATCTCGACATCATCCCGCTCCGCCAGATGGTGCAATGCGACCAACGAAAGTGTCGGCGCTCCATCCTGGTCCCTGTAGATCCTCGGTGACGGGTGCTCGAGTTCTTTCAACAGTGCCGCGGCCGTTTCAAACAACCGACCCGGATCCTCGGTACCCCCTACCCTGAAAAGCAGTTCGTCCCGCAAGGGACCCGACAACATGGGCCAGAGACGGCCTGCCGCCGTTCCCGCCAGCAATCGTTCTTCTACTTCAGCAGGCGATCCCGGCGCCCGGGCCGACTTGGGTGTTGGCGGGTTGACCGGAGCGTTTCCACGGAACGAATCCTCAACACGCCCATCTCCTGCCACCAGCAATGCGTTGGCCTGCGCTCCGAACGGGATCATGACGAGATCCAGATCATCCTCGAAGTGCATCGACACGAGTCGGTCGCCTTCCGGCATGGACAGGCCCAGGAGGCGTCTCCGTCGCAGACGCGGAAAATGATCCACCACGTTGCGGCGCGATCGATTCGAACCGTCGTATCTGAACAAGTGCCGGGTCGGAGCCTGCAGCGACAGGTTGATGGAGTGCAGCTCTCCCGTATCGCCTTCGAGAACCAGAATGAGGCTTCCCTTGTGCTGGGAATAAGCGTCAACCAGAACGGCTCCCACAAGGAGCGGCTCCCACTCCCTTGTCAGCGCTCGGAGCGTGAAATAGTTGGTCAGCACGAATAATCGGGATCAGGACGTGCGCTTGCGGGGACGATTTCTCGATTCGGCAATCACCGAAAGTAGCCAGATGACCGCCCAGCCCGCGGCGGCCCAGTAGAACAGCCCCACCAGCAGGAGGACCAGGTTGGCAGCGTACAATACGTGGTAGAACCAGACCGGGACCTGGTCAGACTTCTGCTTTACGGCCGCTGCGGCCCCGGAAAGGGCAAACAACTTCAGGAGGACCATGAGGGGCGTGTAGATGGCAATGATCCACCAGCTCCAGGTTGCGCCGGTAAAGGCAAAGACTGCAATCACGGCCGTTATGGCCAGATCGATGATGGCATTCTTGATCCAGGTCATACCAATGGAGATGTGTGCGGGGGAAAACGCAAGATCTACAAATGGCGGGCAGGGATCAAGAATGGCAGCCCGCTTGCATTGTTGCCGGAGTGATGTATATTGGTAACCATATGGTTACCATTTCATCCGATACTGACCGACAGACCTCTGACCAACTGGACCTCACGTTCGGCGCGCTCGCGGATCCCACCCGCCGCTCCATCCTGGAACAGTTGGCCATCGGTCCCTCCACCGTCGGCGACCTGGCCGCGCCGTTCGAGATGTCCCGTCCCGCCATTTCCAAACACCTGCGGGTACTGGAAAAAGCGGGGCTGGTGGCACGAACACGTGATGGTCGCGTGAGTCGATGCCGGCTGGATGCCCGTCCCATGGTCGTTGCCGCCGAATGGGTAGAGCACTATCGGGTGTTCTGGGAACAGCAGCTGGACTCCCTGTCGAAATACTTCGAATCACAGGAAGATCAGCAAATACCCCCGTCAACCACATAACCTGAGAGGGACCTGTCGTGAATCAAACCGAAACCACCGCCACCTCACTGCGCATGACGCGCATCATTCCGGCACCGATCGACAAAGTATTTGAAGCCTGGACCACACCGGAAATCCTGTCCAGATGGGCTGCGCCTGAAGGCATTGACCACATCTCCTACGATGTCGACCTGAGGGTAGGCGGCGCCTACACCCTCGTCATGGTCAATCCAGAGGGTGGCAGACATACGGCCGTCGGAGTGTATAAAGAAATCGATCCGCCCCATCGCCTGGTGTATACCTGGGACTGGAAAGAAGACGAATACCGCATGGACGTGGAAACCGTTGTCACGGTGGAGTTGATCTCTGTCGGGGACGCTACGGAAGTCGTTCTGACACATGACCTTTTCCCGGTTCAGGAGGCCACGGACGGACACACGGAGGGATGGGAAAGCTGCCTCAATCGCCTGGAAGGCATTTTCGGCTGAGCTTCACACTCTCTTTACAATGTCGGATGAATTGTCTACCGTGTGGGTGCGCGCGGCGCTCGGCGCCGCGCGCACCACTCATCGGACAGACATATGAAACGCCTCCTCGCCGTGCTGGCAGTGATAGCATTCCTCGGAGTGCTGTTTGCCAAGCCATTCGATTTCATATCGCATTATTCGCAGCACGCATCCCATGCTGCGCATGCGGTCAATACGAATCCGGACATCACCCCGGATCAACACATCCTTACCGAGCTCGCGGACGCCCGCATGGATGACAGCCACATCGGAGCCGGACTCTGGCTCGTGCTGATCAGCGTCGTGGGCATTTCAGCCGTGGTTGGCGGCGTGGTCCTCAAACGCGAAGTAAAGCGTCGCACACGACAGCGCGGACTGCTCTAGCCTTTCCGCTCCGACAGCATGTTGAGCTGCCACAATTCCTTGCTCGACCACCGCTGAATCGGATCGATGGCCAGCATACCGGCCTTTCCGATGGAATCTTCCAGATACTCCAATTCCTTGAATTTGGCCTGGACCGATGCATCCGGAGGAGGGGTGAAACCGGCCTCCTGCATCATCAACAGGCCCTTCGCGCGGATCGAAAGCTCCACCCGGATCCGGATCAGACACAGCATGTCCGCCACGATCGGCCCTTCGAAATGCTCCCGCAGGGATGACAGATACTGACCAATGCGGGACGCTCCGAAGTCTCCGCTCATCAGCAGCGTCATGAGCTCCTGATCGGTATCAAAACCGGTTCCCAACCACGTACGCGTCTGTCGTTCACTCTGCTGGAACAGGCCCATCAGTACCATCGGGGATGTGATGACCAGAACGGCCGTGGACACCATCGGCGTGAACGGGAAGTGGTTGTACCCGCTGTGCAGGATGACTGCCAGAACGAACGCGGAAGTCGTGCCCACCAACCGGCTGCGTGCCGAGGAGTGTGCAAGCGTACGCAGCATGACCGCAAACACGGTGGCGGTAACACCATGCATGATGGCCGTTCCGAAGCCCCGGATCACCCAGGTCTGGGTGCCGGCATCCAGCGCGCCCAGGAAGTAGATGTTTTCCAGGACGGTAAAACCGGCGCCAACCGAGAAGCCGATGATGGCTGCATCGACGCTGAATCCCACCCGGTCCGAAAACACGACAAACAGGATCCAGAAGGCCTTGAGGGACTCTTCGGTCAGCGGGGCCACGTAACGGCTGAACATGACCCGGTCGACATCCAGAACGTCGACCAATCCGTTGTTGACAAACCAGGCTGCACCAGCCGCCATCAATCCTGCAGTAAGGGCGGCACCTACCGAGCGGAAACGGACGAGCTTGTAACTGTCAACCAGCACCAGGCCGGACAGGAAAAGCACGACCGGCAGGATGCTGATGAGAATGTGAACGGCGATCATGCGCCCAATCTAAGGCGGGCAGCCGTGGGGGTCAGGGTGTGGAGACGGGAATCGTGATCTGACGGCCGTCGGGAAGGGCGACGGTCAGTGACGTCATCGCATCCCCGGGAATCGAACCTTCGATTCGGGTTGTCAGGCCGGCTTCATCCTCCCAGATGGTCACTTCGACCAGGTGGTCGTCATCGATGACGATATCATCCTGGAATATGGGTGCATTGTCCGGGGACATCATGGTCCCGCTGACCCCTTCGAAAGAAGCCGGATCGGGCTGCAGTGCTGACATGGCAGCAAAAGTGACGAAAACGCCGACGACGAGACCGTACGCGAGATTGAGCAGCGGCCGCCTTGTAAAGATGCCGGTCGTCCGGGCGGATCGTGCGGCGGATCGATCGGGCGCAACGCGACGATTGCGAGCCCACGCCGGTTCATCCGGCAAGGCATCCATGATCCTGGCAGCGAAGCCATCCGGTACCTGTGCATCGGACAGCGTATCCAGCGCCTTTCCGACAGCAAGGGCGGCATCCAGCTCTTTTCGGATGTCCGGATCCTGGCGGCTCATTTCTGCCAGTCGACTGGAGACTTCCGGCGGGTTCTGGCCGTCCACTTCGGCCTGAATCATTTCAATGATGTCGTTTGTCATGCCTCGATCCTGATTCCGCGTTGTTCAAAAATCTGGCGCAGTCGCTGACGTGCGGTATAGAGCCGCGACTTCACTTTCTTCTCCGTGATATCCATGATGTAGGCGATATCCGGATATGGAAAGTCCTGATAGTGACGCAGAATGATGATGGCGCGATCTTCCGGCGTGAGCTCCATGAGGGCTTCGCCGATCCGGTCTTCCATCTCGTTTTCAACTGTCAGATCATCAGCCGTGCGTTGCTCGACAGCCTGGGCGTGTTCGACGCCCGTAAGCGGCTTTTTCTTGCGACGCAGATTGATGGATTCATTGACAGCAATCCGGTACAACCAACTGAAGAACTTGTAATCGGGCTTGTACCGATCCAGGTTCTCGTACGCCTTGAGGAAAGCCGACTGGGCGGCATCTTCCGCATCGGCGGTACTCTTCAGAACGTTGTAGGCTACGGAATACACAGCAGTCTGGTATCGCTGAACCAATTGGCCGAAAGCCATCCGCTCACCCTGGAGCGTTCGCTCGATCAACTGGTCATCAGTCTGTTCATTCATGACACTTTCCGTAGCAATTACACGTGAGGTCTTCCAAAGTTGGAAAGGTTCAGTCGCCGCATTCAACCCATGTCGAAAATCTGATCGAAACCGGCGTATTCAAACACCAGACGGACATGTGGATTCAGGCCGCGCAGTTTGAGCAGGCCGCCATCGCCCGACAAACGCTGCTGCGTATGCAGCAGGACCGACAGTCCGGCACTGCTGATGTACTCGAGCTGCTCGAAATGCACCGTCACTTCTCCCGACAGCTTGTCGAATTCCTCGAATGCCATCTCGGATTGTGTGGCGTCCAGCCTTCCCTTCAGCCGCACCGTCTGCGGTCCCTCTTGTAGTATTTCAAGCATCTTGCGTGAGCCGTTTTCCCAATCGGATGGTGGTTTTTCGGTCTTTGTACTGGTACATGACTTCGTCCATGAACCGCTTGACCAGATGGATGCCCAGACCGCCGGGCTTGCGCTCGTGGAGCGACGCCGAGGTATCCACGTCGCCAGCCTCCGAATAGTCGAACGGCTCGGAATCGAAATCCACCAGATCAATCGTCAGCCAATCCCCTTCCCGTTCAACGGATACCATGATGTGGTCGGCACCGTTGCCATTGTACTTCACCATGTTGGTGTAGAGCTCCTCCACCACCATGTTCAAGGCAAACGACGTTCCCGTGTCCAGGTCATACCGTGAAGCGGCTTCCTCGAGAAACGGTACGATGACCGACAACTCGCTGATGTCTCGTTTGAAATGACGCTCCATGGCGGGAAAAGGCAGGGTTGGTCCGGGATTCCCAAGGATATCGGTTAGCGGCTGACGGGGCAAGCCGCACTGCCCTGTTTCGTGCCGCCGACGGATATGAAAAAAGGGCGGCTCCCATACGGGAGCCGCCCTTCCACGTCGAGGCAAAGTGCCTCAAGAGTGTGACCTCACAACAAGGCCGGATGGATTTTGAGTCGGATCAAGGCGGACAACTGTCGACGAGGGAGGCGTACTCACGTACGCCGCACCGAGGAGATCAGGAAGTCCAACGAAGAGCAGGCTCAAAAGACACCGGCCTAGCCGATGTGCATCTGGAGTTCTTCCCGTCTGTGCTTCTGACGAAGCTTGCGCAGGGCTTTCTCCTTGATCTGACGAACGCGCTCGCGCGTCAGGCCGAAACGCTGACCGATCTCCTCAAGCGTAAGCGGGTGCTCGCGACCGATACCGAAGTAGAGGCGCGTGATCTCGGCTTCACGGGGATGCAGCAGGCTCAGAGCACGCTCGATGTCGATCTTGAGCGACTCGTCCATGAGTGTGTCGTCCGGCTTGATGTCCTCATCATCCGGAAGCACGTCGAGCAGGCTGTTGTCATCGTCCTCGTTGAACGGTGCGTCCATGGAGAGGTGACGTCCCGTGTGCTGGAGGGCTTCACGGATCTTGTTGACGTCAACTTCCAGTTCGGTGGCCAGCTCCTCGATGTTCGGCTGACGCTCGTGGATCTGCGCCAGCTTGGCGCTGGTCTTGCGGATCTTCGAGATCGTACCGATCCGGTTGAGCGGAAGGCGAACCACGCGGCTCTGCTCGGCAAGCGCCTGCAGAATGGCCTGGCGAATCCACCAGACGGCGTAGGAAATGAACTTGAATCCGCGGGTCTCATCGAAGCGCTGGGCGGCCTTGATCAGACCGTAGTTGCCTTCGTTGATGAGGTCGGCAAGCGTGAGGCCCTGCCCCTGGTACTTCTTGGCAACCGAGACCACGAATCGCAGGTTGGCCCGGGTCAGACGATGCAATGCATCCTGATCGCCCTGCTTGATCTTCTGCGCCAAATCTACTTCTTCATCCGGAGTCAGCAACGGGATCTGACCGATCTCCTGAAGATACTGATCCAGCATGCGCTGCTGGCGTGGGACGTACATATTCCCCTTCCTCTGTCCTGATTCTTGGTAGCTGTAGGGTACCGGCGTTACCGGTGTGGCCGGGGTGGTGGGCCGGCGGAATGAGCGTGGTTTTTTCGAGTCGTTTCTGCAACGGGGTCCGCAAAACCTGGCGGACCTGATTCACGCCGGCCCGGGGTGGTTGTTCCCCCGTGTTCCGGCGTAAGTCCTTATTACTTCATTGTTACGGATTGTTTCCGGAAATTTTCAGCAGCGCTTCGGCAATTTCGCGTGCCTCACTCATTCTTGGCACTTTCGTCTGGGCGCTGACCCGCTTCTTGGTCTCGCGCAACCAGGCAAAGAATGTCCCGCGTCGCAGGGACGAAACCTTCGGTGGCAGGAAGGCCTGGGCTTCCCGCCGGATGACGTAGTGGCGATTGATTTCCTGCAGGTGCTCGTCAATGACCCGGGAGAACGTTTCCATGTCCGAAGGAGGCTCGTCAAACTCGATGAGCCATTCATGCCCCGGCAGAGAGGCATTCGATGCCGGTATGGGCGCGATGTGGTAGTTGGTCGTTTGCGCACCCGTGACCTCACACGCCTTCTCGAGGGCCTGCCGCGCCTCGTCTCCATAGACGGCTTCCCCGTACGTGTCCAGCACTTCGTTTGTCCGACCCGCGACAACAAGGCGGTACGGATCGATCGAGGTGAACTTGATCACATCACCGACCTCGTACGCCCACAAACCACTCACCGTGGAAACGAAGACGCGATATCGCACGCCGGTCTCGACGCCGTCGATGGAAACACGGGGGCCGCTGCCATCCACCGGCTCGAACTCCAGGAATACACCCGTGTCCAGATGGACCAGCATGTCGTCGGCATTGGGGATGTCCTGGAAGGCGATGTAGCCTTCGCTGGCTCCGTAATTCTCGACAAAGTTGACCGGACCGCCAATCTGTTCTTCCAGGAGCGTGCGGTAGGAGGAAAGGGCAACACCGCCGGAGAAGAACACCTCCAGGTTGGGCCAGATCTCGGCAACGGTGGTCGCATTGTCCTGCCACACCTTGTTGTGGTGCGCGATCAACTTCCGGAAGAGTACCGGAGCCCACGATGGCACCATGGCTATGGCCCGGATGTTCATCTTCAGGGTATGCTCCACAATGGCATCCAGCTTCTGCTCCCAGTTGGGAAGGAAGAGGATGTCTTCCGGAACGGCCTGGTAGAATTTCTTGATGATCTTCGGGGCCACCAGATATTGCAGGCCCGACACTTCGCCGATCCACGAACCCGGATACTTGGGATCGTCCTCTATCCGACCGGGCACGGACAACAGACGACCGAACAGGAAGGACGGGTCGGACTGGGCCTCGAAATAGGACATGGCCACCGTCAGGGTGAACTTCCGGTTGATGTCCAGCATCTCTTTCGAAAGGGGGATGATCTTCCCCGCAGACGCCGTTCCGGAGGAGACAGCGTAGTGCTTGAACGTTCCTGGCCAGATGATGTCCGGTTCGCCTTTCCGGATGCGGTCCACGTCCGCCCGATAGTCCTCATATCCATGAATGGGCACGCGCTCCTGATACAGTCGGACCGGGTCGGACGCATCGGCAATCTCCCCGAATCCGAAACGCTTTCCCCACTCGGTATTCGCCGCCCTGCGGGTCAACTTGCGCAACATGCCGTGTTGCGTACCCACTGGATCCTTCTTGAATGCCCGGATCACGCTCAGGGGCGAAATCGGAGGCGGCCAGCGAACCTCGTCAATGGCCGGAAAATTGAACGGCATGTGGGTGCGTGCGAAGGTGGTGGGGTCTTCCGGTTCTGCGATCACTTCTCAGGCCGATCCTGAGGGAAGCCGTTCCGATGCATGCCTATCTTGGCCGGCATCGCAGTGTGGCCGAAGGTATCATTGCCGAAGCGCCGCATTACTGAATCATTAACCCGACGCGAGGCCCCCGGTTCTCCGATTCCCGTCACTGCCGTCGGCTTTCACCGAATCAACCATGGACCCCCACGTTCTGACGGCCGGATCCCTGCGGCTGGATTGCCGTCATCCCGTACAAGGCGGAGCCCATATCATGGGAGTCCTGAATGTGACGCCCGACTCCTTTTCAGATGGAGGATTGTACCTGGACGTGCGCAAAGCCATTGATCGCGCCGTCACGATGGCGGAGGAGGGCGCGGTCATCATCGATGTGGGTGGCGCCTCCTCGCGGCCGAAGGGATCGGCCTACGGTGAGGGAGCAGCCCTCATTCCAGCCGAGGAGGAATGCGAGCGGATCCTTCCCGTCATCGCCGGCCTGGCAGAGCGTCTCCCTGATGTCTGGATTTCGGTGGACACGTTCCGCTCCGATGTGGCCAGGGCCGCCCTGGATGCGGGCGCGCACATGCTCAACGACATCACGGCCCTCCGATTCGACCCGAATCTGGCTCACGTGGCGGCCGAAGCTGACGCTCCCCTCGCGCTGATGCATTCTGTCGGCATGCCCGGTGACATGCCGCATGTCGTCGCTTCAAAGGATATCGTTTCCGAGGTGACGTCGGCGCTCTCCAGCGCGTTGGAAGAAGCCCAAAGGGCAGGATGTCGCCAACTTGTTGTCGACCCTGGTTTCGGTTTCGGGAAAACCACGACAGACAACCTGCATCTGATGGCACGCGCGGATCGCTTCCTGGCGTTGGGCCATCCGGTGCTCATCGGTGTATCACGGAAAAGCAGTATCGGCCGGGCTGCTGTCGGAGAAGATGCAACCACAGCTGATCTGCCACCTCCCGGCAAGCGCCTTTCGGGGTCCCTGGCGGCAACAGGCATTGCTGTTCAGGCGGGAGCCAGCATCGTTCGGACCCACGATGTAGCGGCCACCCGCCAGTACCTGAACGTATTTGACGCAACCATTCGCTCGACCGGCGGTCAGATGTAGACGGGAGAAGCCGTATACTCCATTACCTGTCCGCTGAGACCCGGCTGGCCTTTCCTGCTTCCGCCCCTGAGTGGCGTTGGCGCACGAAAGGAACCGCCAAGAACCTTCCAACCGCGTGACGCTGATACCCTGGGTCATACCCATTCGTGTCGTCGATCTCCTGGAGATCGGCCTGGTGGCGTACATCCTGTACAAGCTCTATCAGCTGATGCGGGGTACCATTGCGGTCCAGATTTTCGTTGGCATTCTGGCGCTCTACCTGATCCAGTTGATCGTGACCGCCGCCAACATGACCATCATGCGGGCGCTGTTCGGATCCATCTCTGAAGTGTTTGTCCTGGCCGTGATTGTCCTGTTCCAGCCGGAGATCAGGCGGCTGCTTCTGCTGCTGGGCCAGAACCCGCTGGTTCGTCGATTCATGCGATCCCCTGCCCAGCAAGAGCGCATCGAAGAAATCGTAGGTGCCGTCAAGGACCTCAGCCAGCGGCGTATCGGGGCATTGATCGTGTTTGAGCGCTCCACAGGCCTGCGCAGCTACATCGAAACCGGAGCCCAACTGCATGCTCAGGTCAGCCGGGACCTTCTGGTGACGATCTTCTACTCCCAGAACCCTCTGCATGACGGAGCGGTCATCATCCGGGATGCACGCATTGAGGCCGCACGATGCATCCTGCCCATCTCCACCAACATGAAGCTGGATTCCAATCTGGGCCTGCGCCACCGGGCGGCGGTGGGTCTTACGGAAGTATCAGACGCCTTCGTGATCGTGGTGTCCGAGGAAACAGGGCAGATCAGTACGGCCAGCAACGGTGAGCTCCGACAGCATGTCAGCGTCGACCTTCTGGACAACTACATCGTGGAGGCTCTGGCCCCCAGTTTCCAGCCCGAATCCGAAACCGCCCCAGCCACCGCCTGATCCATGACGGAAGATTGGAAATTCCAGCGTCGCCGCGCCCGATTGGTGGAGGAACTGCGCGAGAAGGGCATCACCAACGAGCGTGTGCTCAAGGCCATCGGCACGGTTCAGCGCCAGCAGTTCGTGGATCCAGCCTTCCTTTCGCGGGCCTATCACGATGAAGCCCTGCCCATCGGGCTGAAGCAGACGATATCACAGCCCTTCACGGTAGCCTACCAGAGCCAGACGCTGGACCCCAAACCCGGCGAACGCATCCTGGAAATAGGCACCGGAAGCGGTTACCAGGCAGCCGTACTGTGCGAAATGGGGGCGCGGTTGTACACCATTGAGCGGGTCCGGGGCCTGTATGAGCATACCGCCCCTCTCCTCAGAGGTCTGGGATACCGGGCAAACTGTCGCTATGGTGACGGCATGGCCGGATGGGAGTCCATGGGGCCCTTCGACGGAATCATTGTGACAGCGGGGGCGCTGGACGTCCCGGATTCCCTGCTGAAACAGCTGAAGATGCCTGAGGGCATGAAGCCCGGTGGTCGCATGGTCATCCCCGTCGGGGGCCGGGAGCAACAGACCATGACGTACATCGTGCGCATGGGTGAGGATGCCTTCGATCAGGTCGAAATGGAAGCCTTCCGTTTCGTCCCGCTGCTCGGAAAGACCGACTGACGATTCAGCCCTTTGGTGCGGGCGTCCAGGTGCCCGTCTTGTGGTCCACTCGGTCCACGATGCCCACGATGGTGGCGTCCGTGGGCGTGGGTTGTGGCTTGAACGGCACGGTGGCCTCCGTCGACGACACATACATGACGGTGTCCCCGGGGCCTGCGTCCATGGTATCGAGGGCGACGATTCTTCCCCCTACGGGTTTTCCGCTGAACGTCTGTGGCTGGACGAACAGCATCCGCTGACCTTCCAGACTGCCATCCTTGCGCGTGGCCCACACCCTCCCTGTCACTTTTCCCAGATTCACGAGCGTCTCAGGGGGTGTCGAGTTTGTCCACGATAGCGGTTATGACGGCATCGACCGGCTTGTTGCGGGTCAACTCGGTCTGACGGGCGCTCGAGCCTTGGGCGAACAGGACCGTCTCGCCGACGCCGGCCCCGACGCTGTCTACGCATACGACCACGCGACTCTTGTCGCTTCCATCCTCGGAAATCTCCCGGACCAGCTGCAATTTCATTCCTTTGAGCTGCTCGTCCTTGCGCGTGGCCCAGACGGTACCGATGACTTTGCCGAGGATCATGTGTTCTGTCCCGAGAATGATTCGAAGGGCACTCCGCCGAACGAAGCGTCCGCGCCGAAATAGGCTGCCACGGTGGCTGCGTGATCGACGAAGGATGATCGCGTTCCGAGATCTGCCGCGGGCGGTCCGCCATAATACAAAAGGGGCACGTATTCGCGGGTATGATCCGTACCCGGGTAGGTGGGGTCGTTCCCGTGGTCGGCCGTCAGCAGGAGCCTTCCGTCCTCGGGAAGCGCATCCAGAAGCCGGGGAAGGGCGGCGTCCAACTCTTCCAGGGCCGCCGCAAAGCCTTCCGGATTATTCCTGTGACCGAATTCCTGATCGAAATCGATGAGATTGGTCCAAACGAACGTCGGTCCATTGGCGGTCTGCATTTCCTTCAGGGTGGCCTCGATGCCGTCGGCATTGCCGTTGGTCTTGGTCGTCCGATCAAAGCCGACCCCTCCGAACAGGTCGGCCACCTTGCCGACGGAGATGGTGGCAACACCCCTCTCCTGGAGAATGGCCTGCAGTGGAGGCCGTTCAGGGAGCCTGGAAAAGTCCCTTCGTTTCGAAGATATCCGGGACCACGCGCCGGGCGTTCCCTCGAAAGGCCGCGCAATGACGCGTCCCACGCCGTGCTGACCAATACACACCTGATTGCGGGCGATGTCGCACAGTCGATAGAGTTCTTCCAGTGGAATCGTGTCGACGTGGGCTGCAATCTGGAATACGCTGTCAGCCGACGTATACACGATGGGATGACCCGATGCCTGGTGCGCTTCCCCGAACTCATCGATGATGACCGTTCCCGATTCAGGGCGATTGCCCAGGACATCATCAACGCCCGCAAGGCGACAGAAGGCGGCTATGACATCCTCCGGAAATCCGTCGGGATACACCGGAAAAGGTGCATCCAGCATCAGTCCGGCCAGTTCCCAGTGTCCGGTGGTGGAATCCTTGCCCGCCGAGCGTTCTTGCATGCGCCCCCACGAGGCGACCGGAAAAGATGCTGGCGGCGCGCCCGTCAGGTCGCGGATGGATCCGAGTCCGGCCGCCGTCAGATTCGGCAGGGATGGTCGGCACGTGGCCAGAACATGACCCAACGTGTCGGCTCCCTGATCTCCGTACTGTTCGGCGTCCGGCTGCCAACCGATACCAACGCCATCCATCACGATGGTTACAAAGATCATGGGGAATACGGGACCGTTTCGTTCGGAAGTTCAGGCAGTGTCAGGCGAGACGGCTTTCATCGCTGGAATCATCCGACGATGACACACTCCCCGGACTGGAAAGATTCCTGCAGAGCCGCCGTCGCCTCTGAGCGGAGTTCGTCGGCTGCATCATGACGCTCCTGGAACGGGGCCACACCCACACTGACCCCCCCTTCGAAGGCACCGTCTTCTTCGGGAAACGCCTCCTTGATTCCGGACGCCCATTCGGCCAGGGAATCGTGCGAACCGTGATAGAAAATCCCGTACGTCAGTTCGCCGAAACGCTCGACGCGGGCATCGAGCGCCACGGAGCGCAAGCGGGATTCGAACTGGTCCTCCAGGTCCTGTACATCCGCTGAACCATCTCCCGAGAGCGCTTCTCCCCGATTGAGGTACACAAGCGCCAGGGACAACGGATGTGACAACGTGCGTGCCTGTTCCATTTCGTCGGCGATGATCTCCCGACGGGGCCGGGGCGCATCCGGAGCTTCGTCCGCATGCGGACTCGTATCCAGCGTATCCAGGATGGTCGTGACGAGACGGGCGTACTGCTCAAGCAAGACGCGAACAGAGGCGGCCTCCAGACCGTCCTCGTTGACGGTGTCCACCACGAGCAGGAACAACTCGTCGTACTGTTTCGGGACGACCGGTACGATGGCCACTTGCCGTACGTTGATCGGCTCGTGGTAATACCCCAGCTTGGCCTTCGGAAATCCATTGGGACCGACGCGCGGGTAGACGACCGGAACCAGAGCACGGTGGCCAGACAACATGGGCTCCTTGGAAGAATAGGTGCCTCCACTGCGTGCATAGGAATTCTGACTGATCATCACCTCCACCTCGTACCGGAGGGGCACATCCTCCTGGCGCAGGAGGCAAACGGAGTAGGCGTCGAGGGATGCCCGCAGGGAGCGCAGGCAGGGAATGAGAACATCGGCCTTGGTTTCGGAAGAGGCTTCCGAAACCATGATGCGGGCCTTCTTGCGACGCTGCCGAGCCTTCGAGACTCCGGCCACATGAGCCTGCGCAGCCGTCGGGGAAACAGAGCGGTCGCGGGTCGGGGCGGGCTTTTCTTCTGCGTTGGAGGGGGCTTCCGCCGCGGTGGATACCGAGTCATCTGCCATCTCATTTTCGTCCGAGGGCTCCCCTTCGTCTGCTCCTGCCCCGCGCGGCTTGATGTCCAGGATGCCTAGGGAGGCCAGATCTTCATCGGGCTGTTCCGGAGCCTGCATGAACGTCTCGGGGACGTCCTTGTGGCGGCGGCGCATTCCCAGGGTAACCAGCAGTCCCGCAGCAATCAGAAGTGCCAGGGCTACCAGGTACAGCAGCGGTTGACCAAGCACGATGGCCAGGGCGATGGAAACCACGGCCAGGATGATGAAAAGGACTCGTAGCATGCCCTCCGGGGGAGCGTGGAAACGGTACTCTGCGGCAATCGGGCCAAGCTATCGGCATCCGGTCCAAAAGTCAATGACTGGGGATAACCCTGCTCCCGGAATGCGACACGGCGGATCACATCCCGTACAGGATTGAGAATCACGCCCATCCCCTGGAACACCCAAACTGCTCTTTTGAAGCATTTTCGAGGGTTTCGTTTGTTTTGGCACGCCCTTTGAAAGAAGATACATCACGTTACGCGGGCTGCCCCGGAACCGCGCACACATTGCCTCCTCGTGCGCTTTCCGGACCCATATCCGAGCAGCCCAAGTGACCGTTTTCATGCGACGATCCAACTGCCTCTCTGGAGAGTCCCTGGTGCGGCGCCGCGAGCCTCAGCTCGCGGCGCCGCACTGCATTTCTGCCTCTCCCACGATGCACACCAACGGTCGGGACGACCTGCTCGCGATGGTCCCTCGTGCCGGGAAGACGGCCGGTCGAACTGCAGGAATGGCCAAGACGGTCGATGACCATGAGTCCCGGATCCGGATTTCACGTCTCGAAACGAAGCAACGACCCCGCGCAGGAATCGCCCAATGAAGCCCCCATTCGCCGTTTTGAGTGCTTCAAAATGAGACTGGCACGCCTTTTGACAAACAGTACCGCGTGCGCCCGACGGCGCTTCCCTCAAAAAACCAAGACCACAATGCGACACGCTACGACCCCTCAGACCACCCACCGCCCTGCCACGGGCTCCGGTCCCTTGGCCGCACGTGTCGATACCATCATGCGCTTTCCATCCCTCCTTTCTGGAAACATGCTTTCTTCCCGTTTCATGACCGCACTCATGCTGCCGGTCATGATGTTCGCCTTGCTCGCACCGACCGCTCAGGCCCAGTCCTCCGAGGATTGCGCCATCTGCACACAGGACAAAGCCAAGGTGACATCACTCACCTTCCTCTATAATGGGGATTCGGCCCAGTTCGTCCTCGTTCAGGACGCCAAAAACGAAAACACCTACTTCGCTGATACTGTTCAGCCCGGAGAGGAATTCGTCGTCAACGGCACGGATACCGACGGAAAGTTTCATCAGAATGATCTGGATATCGTCATTCTTTCCAGCGACCCGGGCATGCCGTACACCGCCAAGTACGACGGTGACGACGAAGATGTGATCACCATCCATGTGAGCTGCTCCAAGCCGCTTTTCTATGGTATGGATCTGGCAAATCAGGAAGGCAAGGAAGATCCCAATCCAGAGGATCTCGGCAAGTTCACCCTGGTCGGTGGACTGGATACGAAAGGAGACGAGATCTGCAAACCTGCCGATCCCGAGGATGCTTTCTGCTACCTCGTTGCCGACAACGACGGCCGCAGCGGAAGCCTTGACGGCTTTTCGTTTGTTACCGACACCTTTGCAGAGTCGGCCATCGGCCTGACCGGAACGGACCATATTGAGGGAATCACGCGCGTTCCGGCCACCAACACACTGTACGCTTCAGACGAAGACGCCTTCGGTACGATTGATATCACGACCGGCGTTTTCACCCGTATCGGTTTTTACGGCACGGGCAACGGTACCCAGGGCTCCGTCGCATTCGACGACGTGGATGGTCTTGCCTGGGATCCGTTCGAGCAGATCATGTACGCCTCGGTTCGCCGCGGTGGGGACGATGTCCTCATCCAGGTGGACATCACCACCGGACAGTATGTCCCCGGCGCGTTTGCTGGCGACGACTACGTAGTGGTAGAGAAAATCAACGGACTGGATGACATCGATGACATCGCCATCTCGACGCGCGACGGTCTGATGTATGCCATCCAGAACAACAGCGGCAACGACAGCCGTCTGATCACGATCGACAAGGCAACGGGTGCCACGACCGATATCGGTGACCTGGACGTCCCGAACGTAGAGGGTCTCGGCTTCCACCCGGACGGCCGCCTCCTCGGTGTCAATGGCGACAGTTTCCGCAGTGTCATGGAAATCCCGCTGGCTCCGTTCACCGGTGTCACGCTCCCGATCTCGGACCTGGGTGTCAACAACTGGCTCGATTACGAGAGCATTGCCTGTCTTACGGAAGACGACAACCGCATCGAAGGTTCGGTCATCATCGATCCCTCGCTCATCGACCTGAACCTGATCAAGTCCGCTGAAGTCACCCCGGGTGCCAACTCCGATGCCATTGAGTACACCATCACGGTAACCAACGACAACTCCAACCCGATTGCCGGCCCGAACGCCACGACCGGCGTGGCCGCTGCAGGCGTTTCCGTATTCCTGTACCGCGACTTCGGTACGGTCGGCGTCTATGACGACGGCGTGGATGTGTATCTGGCCGACGTTGTGACGGCAGGAGATGGCTCCTATGCCTTTGACGTCTCCTCCACCGGCAACTTCATCGTTCGTGTGGATCTTTCCTCGATCGTGAACAACGCCTACGAGCCAACCGACAACGAGGAAGCCATCTCCTTTGCGGGCTATGGCGAGACGTCATCGAGCAACGACTTTGCCTTCTTCACTTTCACGGACGCTACCAACGTATCCGTCAAGGACTACTTCCCGGCCGGCGCCTCCTATGTCTCGGATACGCCGAGCCAGGGTAGCTACGACGAGATCACGGGTATCTGGGATCTCGGTTCGCTGGCTCCGGGTGTTACTGCCACGCTGGTCATCAACGCAACGACCACGGTCAACGGCACGCTGGAAAACTGCGCTGAAGTCATGACGGCCGACCAGGAGGACATCGATTCCACGCCTGGCAATGGTGTCAAGAACGGCGAGGACGATCAGGACTGTGTGCCCACTGATCACGACCGCCCGAAAATCGACCTTGAGCTCGACAAGGCCTTTGATGGTCCGACCGACGGTCAGATCACGTATACGATCGACCTGGTGAACAACGTCGAGAACGCCACGACGGACGCCACGGGCATCACGGTCGAGGACGTCCTGCCGGCCGGAGCAACCTATGCTTCTTCCAGCGCCACGCAGGGCAGCTACGACGAAAACACCGGCATCTGGACGGTCGGCTCCCTGGCTCCGGGCGTTTCGGCTTCCCTCCAGATCATTGCCGACGTTACGGATGCTGCTGACCTCGACAACTGTGCCGAAGTGAAAACGGCCAACGAGGACGACGTGGACTCCACGCCGGGCAACGACAGTTCGAACGAGGACGACGACGCCTGCGTCGACGTACCCTTCGAGAACCCGGAAGTAGATATCGAAGTGGGCAAGACGGCCAGCACGCTGTCCCCTGAATTCGGTGAGTCCTTCACCTACACCATCACCGTGACCAACAACGGTCCGGCTGATGCTTCGAACCTTGAAATCACGGAAAACCTGCCGGCCGGCCTGACCTACATCTCGCATACGACGAGTGCAGGTGCCTGGAGCAACGGCACGGGCCTCTGGCTGCTTTCCAGCCTGCCCGCAGGCGATTCCGAAACGCTGGTCATCACGGTCCAGGTCGACGGCGCCTCCGGCTCCCTGACCGATGGACAGTATGTCCTGCACAACCATCCTGGCAACGACCTGGCTCCTCCGGGATTCGGTCTGCGTCTCGACGAACTCTTTGGTGGCCTCAAGGGCATCACCTTTGACTTCGATCATCCTGATTCCTACGTCGTCATGACGGTGGATGGCGATGACGTTGTCATCGACGGTGTCGTCTACGGTGGCCACGACACGGGCGCCTCCTACGATCCGGCCACGGAAGGCCTGTGGGACGTCCACTTCGAATACAACAACGTGGTATCCAGCGTGCCTGGCGACGACGACCTGTACGTAAGCGACGGCGATTCGGAAGTCAGCACGGGCACCATCATCCCGCAGTACAACACGGCATGGTTCTCCGCCGGTGATGTGTTTGACCTGGGCGACAAGTCCGACGGTTCCTACTCCTTCCGTCTCGGTGACGAAACGGATGACGACGGGTACAACGGCTATGCCGGCATCAGTGGCTGGGGCTGGGTCATGCACGGCCAGAACGGCAATCTGGAGCATGCTCCGATCTCGGACTGGCTCTTCACGGCCATCCCGGTCAACGGCATGATCGAGAACTGCGCCGAACTGACGTCGCTGACGGAAACCGACTCCGACTCGGTTCCTGCCGACGGCGAAGGCGATGACTACGCCTGTATCACGATCACGCCGGGCGACCCGGTCGTTGATCTGGGTCTCGAGAAGAGCGTCGATCAGGCAGACGCTGCCGTGGGTGACATCATCACTTACACGCTGACCGTCAGCAACGACGCTGCTGCAGGCGCTACGGCCACCAACGTGGTCGCGGAAGATGTCTTTCCGAGCGGTGTTCAGTTCCTGCAGTCCAACCCGGCTTCGAACGTCACGTTCGATGGCGGTTCGAACACGCTTTCGTGGCTCATCACGTCGCTCGCACCGGGCGCCAGCGTACAACTCGACATCGAGGTTCGCATCCTCGAAGGTGGTCAGCTGCACAACTGCGCCGAGATCATGAGCGCCGACCAGAATGACGTCGACGACATGTACGGCGACGGCACGGGTGAAGACTATGACTGCGCCACGACCACGACGAACGACCCGTTCATCGACCTCTACGTCGACAAAGCGGCCTTCCCGACCAATCCGGGTCTGGGTGATGTCGTGGACTACACGATTACCGTGCGCAACGACGCATCGGCTACGCAGACGGCCTTCGGCGTACAGGTCGTGGACAACGTGCCGGCCGGCATGAGCATCCAGTCGACCAATCCGACCTCGAACGTCTCGGTCAACAATGCGACGGGCGTGGTCAGCTGGCTGATCCCGAGCCTGGCTCCGGGTGCGGAAGTCGTGCTGCACATCTACGCACAGGTAAACGAGCCTGGCGAATGGGTGAACTGCGCCGAGATCATGGCCGCCACCGGCACGTCTTCAGAGACTTTCGGAGATGGCGACGGTCAGGACCATGACTGTGTCACGACCTCCACGCCGGATCCGACCATCGACCTGAGCCTGGTCAAGACGGTTGACAATGCCACACCGGCTCTCGGTGCGGACATCACCTACACGCTGGCTGTTACCAACAGCCCGGACGCTCTCGAAACCGCCACCGGTGTGGTGGTAGAGGATCAGCTTCCGGCCGGTGTCATGCTGGATGCAGGCTTCAGCCATCCTGACGTCTCGGTTTCCATGTCCGGTCTGATTACCTGGAACGTGGGCTCCGTGGCCGCAGGCGATGTAGCCATGCTGGACATTCCGGTGACCGTCACGGTCAGCGCCATCCAACAGAACTGCGCCGAGATCACAGCGGCCGACCAGGACGACGTGGACTCCACCCCGGACAACGGCGTCGGTGCGGGCGAGGACGATTCTTCCTGCGTGACCATCACGCCGAACCTGAATCCTCCGGACCTGATGTGCTACGTCCTCGCAGACAACGAAGACCACACCATCAGCCCTGATGTCCTGACCTACCTGACCACAGGTGGTACGGAAATGTCCATCGGACTGACGGGTACGGCCAACATCAACGCCATCGAATTCGCCGGCGTCAGCGGCAAACTGTATGCTGCGGACATGGGCTGGTTCGGTACGCTCAACCCGGCTTCGGGCGTCTTCTCCCCGATCGGCACCTTCGGCAGCGGCCAGGGCGCCCTCGGCGGACAGACTTTCGGCGACATCAGCGGTCTCGCGCTGGATCCGTTCACCGGCAAGCTATACGCTTCGGTCCGCAAGTCGGGCGAAGATCTGCTCATCCAGGTCAACCCGCTCACGGGTCAGGCCGTCACGAACGCTTTCGGTCCAAGCATGACCTACGTTGTCATTCCGGCCGTATCCGGTCAGGATGACGTCGAGGACATTGCCATCCACCCACACACCGGCGTCATGTACGGTGTCGTGAATGGTGGTGGTGCCAGCCGCATCGTCACGATCGACAAGACCACGGGTGCCTCCGCTGCCGCGGCCATTGCCGACGTGACCACCATCCGCGGCCTGGCCTTCAAGGCCGACGGCACGCTGCTGGCCACGCTGGGCTCGACCATCAACGAAGTACGGTCCATCAACCTCTCCACGGGAGCCAGCACGCTGGTATCCACGCTGGGCGTGGGCGGCAATTTTGATTACGAAGCCATCACCTGCAACACCAACGCGCCGAATACGCTGAGCGGTACGGTCTACCTCGACAGCAACGAGGATGCCGACTTCAACGGCGGCGATGTCGGACAGGCTGGCGTCACGGTCGAACTGTGGAAAGACAACAACTCGGACGGAATCGTGAACGGCGGCGACGTACCTGTCGGTACGCTCGTCACGGATGCCAACGGATTCTACGCCTTCAACATCCTGACTTCCGGGTACTACGTCGTCCAGACCGATCTGGGCACCTACCCTGCCGGCGCCGTCCTGACGACGGACAACGTCGAAACAGCCCACTTCCCGGGCTATGGCGATTCGGACACGGGCAATGACTTCGGCTTCACGCTGGAGCCTGTCGTCCTCGGTTCGATCGGCGACGAGGTCTTCTCGGATGACAACGGCAACAGTGTCCGTGACACGGGCGAAGCCGGTCTGACCGGCATCCTGATCCGCCTTTACAGCGGTTCCTGCCCGGCCTCCGGTACGCCGCTGGCCACGCGCGTCTCCAACGCAAGCGGTGGATACAACTTCACCATGCTGCCGGCGGGTACGTACTGCGTGGACGTAGACAACGCCACGGTCCCGTCGGGATATGCCCTGACGACGGCCAACGACCCGATGACGGTTGTGCTCGGCAACGGTCAGGACTTCGATCTGGCCGACTTCGGATTCTACTTCGATCCGCAGGCCGTTGAAGCCGACCTCGAACTGACGAAAGAAGTCGACACGAGCAGCCCGGCACTGGACGACGTCGTTGAGTTCACCATCACGGTGACCAACAACGGCCCGGCCGATGCCACGGGACTGATCGTGCGCGACATCATTCCAGTCGGTCTGGTCTTCCAGGACTACTCGTCCTCGAAGGGATCCTACGAAGCCAACAAACTCGGCTACTGGACGATCGGCGACCTGCCTGTCGGTCAGACGGAAACGCTGAAGATCCGCACCAAGGTGGTGATCACGAACATGATCGAGAACATCGCCCAGGTATCCCACGTGGATCAGGAAGACCCGGATTCATTCCCGGGCAACGGCGTCCCGTCGGAAGACGATCAGGACAACGCCATCGTTGAAAGCCGCGGTCCTGGCTCGGTTGGCGACATCATTGCCGTCGAGTGTGCCGATCTGGGTACGGTCAACGCGCTGCAGTACAGCACGTACGACGGTCAGATCTACTCCGGAACGGAAGTCGGTACGGTCCACATCTCCAATGATGACGGACAGAACTGGCCTGCCTTCCTGAACACGGATGGTGGAGCTCCGGTCCGCGACATCGTACTCGATGGCAACGGCTGGGTCTATGCCGGATCCTTCGGCTCGGGCGTCTACCGCTCGACCAACTCGGGCGATGACTGGACCAACGTCGGTCCGGTGGGCGGCTCGATCAACGATCTGGATGTAGACAACAACACCAACACCGTATATGCCGCAGCCCATGGCGAAGTCCTTCGCCTGAACGGTCTGTCATGGCAGACGGTAGGTGCCGGCTCGAATCCGTTTGCTGGCGATCAGGTCCTGGCTGTGGTCTTCCAGGAGAACAACAACACCGTGCTTGCCACCTCGGCAGCCAGCGGTACGTGGATGTTCGATGGCAGCACCTGGACGAACGCGGACAACGGTCTGCCGACCGGCAAGGTCAACGTGCTCTTCCGCAACCCGGATGGCATCGTCATGGCCGGACACAACAATCGTGGCGTGTTCATCTGGGGCGGCTCTCAGTGGGTACGGCTCGGCATGGGCCTGGACAATGAACCCATCGAATCGATCGGTTCGGGTCCGAACGGCGAAGTGCTGGCCGGATCCCGCGAAACGGGCGCCTACTTCCTGAACAAGATCACGGGTGAGTGGCTGTCCATCGGCAACCTGCCGGTCTTCACGGTCAGCGCCATGACCGGTGGCCCGACGGGCGAAGTCTACGCCGGTGCGCCGGGCGAGGGTATCTACGTCATCTATGACCAGGACTTCGACGGCATCCCGGACGTTGCCCATCAGGTAGCCAACTTCATGACGAGCGCCATCATCCAGGACCTGGTTGTGGCACCGAACGGCGACATGTGGGCCGCGACCTACGGCTACGGCATCCTCTACTCGAGCGATGGCGGCAACTGCTGGACGCGCATGAACCGCGGTCTGGACAACCTCTGGACGTTCGCCATCGACCGCACGTCGGACGGCACCCTGTTCATCGGCATCTGGGCCGACGGACTGGGCGGCATCTGGCGCTCGACGGACGACGGTCGCAACTGGGAATTCCTGGCCTACGGAACGCGCCAGATCATTTCCCTGGCTGTGGACCCGGTCGATGAGAACATCGTCTACGCCGGTGCCAACATTGCCGGTGAAGGCGCCCTCTTCCGCTCCACCGACGGTGGCGACACCTGGAGCGATGTCGGCAACTTCATCTATCCGGTATGGTCGGTCACGGTCGATCCGAACAATAACGATCACGTGTACGTCGGTACGATGGGCGCGGGCATCTACGAGTCGTTCGATCAGGGCCTGACATTCGACCAGATCGGATCGCCGTCGAACGGCCTCGACAACCCGTACGTCTTCGACATGGTCTACGCACCGGTCGGCACTCCGTACGCCGGACAGCTCTTTGCAGCCACCGACGCAGGTGTCTACCGCTACGACACGTTCGCAGAGACATGGACACTCTTCGGTGAGTACAGCGAAGACTTCCAGTTCCGCACGATCGCCTTCACGGGCACCGAGATCTACGGCGGTACCTGGAATGCCGGTGTCGTGCAGTACAACGCGCTGACCAACGAGTGGATTGACTACGGTCTGTCCGACATGCCGGTCGTGGCCTTTGCCGTGCACCAGCAGACGGAAACGCTGGTCATCGGTACGAGCGGATCGGGTGTCTTCCTGGCACCGAACCTGCGGATGTCCACCAACACCGAAGATGAGGTGATTGGAAGCGAGATCCCGACATCGTTCGCCCTCGACCAGAACTATCCGAACCCGTTCAACCCGCAGACCACGATTCCATTCGACCTGCGCGAAACAGCGCGCGTGACGATGGCGGTCTATGACATGCTGGGGCGTCAGGTTGGCATGCTGGTTGACGGCACGCTGCAAGCCGGTCAGCATCAGGTAACGTGGGACGCTGGCGATGTGCCGAGCGGAACGTACCTGGTGCGGATGGAAGCCGCGGGTCAGACGTTCACGCGGACAATGATCCTGCTGAAGTAGAGCAATAGTAGGTCTGGGGCACCCCCCGGTTGCGCGCGAGTCGCGCACCGGGGGGCCCTCCCAGACCCCTTCAGCTCTCGAAGGCAGATTCACCGGAGTCGTGTAGAAGAACCCGGGCTCTCACGCCTTCCTTTCAGAAATGACGGACTGACCGATACCTGAAGATGGACAGAGATCCATCACCCCCACTACCCCAACGGAGGGCCCCTCATGTTTGAACATACCAGCCTTCTCAGCTCGAAAGGGCACTACGAAACAACAGCATCCCATTTGCGAGCCGTATGGGAACGTCGGAATGCGGAGCATCCCTCAGATCGCCGAGCAGAGCGCTCCCAGGCTGCCCGACGGGCCACGGTCCAGCGCTTGTGGGACGAGCGCCGACGCAACCGCCGTCACAGAACGGCCAGTTGACCGGTCTCCATTGAAATCGTCTGTGTGCCCGGAGGACTCGTGACCTCCTCGAGTCGGGCCGCCTCAGACAAGATACCCTCGGACTCGGGGCTTTCTGCCCCTTCCGAATCGACATCCAAGAGGGAGGATCGCGCGGGGCGCGGGTTGGGCTCTGCCCAGACCGCGCCCCGGGTGCTTTTCATGACCACCCGATCGCCGTCCCGCCCCAGGATGTAGTCCCGCGTGAGCGGAATCTTTCCCAGTGGCGTATCGAGTACGTACTTGGGAATGGCAAAACCCGTGAGATGCCCCTGCAGCTCGTGCATGATGTGCAGGCCCGTCTCGATGGTCGTGCGCAGATGGGCCGTACCACCGATGAGTTGTGCCTGATAGAGGTAGTAAGGCCGGATGCGGTGGCGGACCAGGCTTTCGCATAGCTCCCGCATCGTGGCGACATCGTCATTGATGCCTTTGAGCAGCACGGTCTGATTCCCGACAGGAACACCCGCTTTCAGCAGCCGGTCGATGGCCGCGCCGGCTTCCGGCGTCAACTCCTTGGGATGATTGAAATGGGTGTTCACCCACACCGGGTGATGCTTCTCCAGGACGGCACATAAACCGGGTGTGATGCGCTGCGGCAGCTTGACCGGCATGCGGGATCCGATGCGGACGATGTCCACGTGCTCGATGGCCCTGAGTTCGGTCAGCAGCCAGTCGATGTTGGCGTCGCCAAGGGTCAGGGGATCGCCGCCGGTCAGGAGGACATCCTTGATCTCGGGGTGTGCCGCGATGTAGGCGATGGCCTGGCGCAGCTCGTCCTTGCGCATCATAAAGTCGGCCTCACCGACCATGCGTTTGCGCAGGCAGTAGCGGCAGTAGATGGCGCATTGGCTCGTCACGCAGAAGGCCACCCGATCCCTGTAGTTGTGGATCAGGTTCTTGACGGGCGAATGGGCCACCTCCTCCAGCGGATCTTCCACGCCAACGAAATCCGGCTGCAGCTCACGCACCAACGGCACGACCTGCCGACGTACGGCGCAGGATGGGTCGTCTGGATCCATCAACGATGCGTAGTACGGCGTGATGGACCACTGGAATACGCCCTTCGTCCCTTCGATACCCTCCTCCTCTTCCGCGGTGGGCTGAAGCCATGCCTGAAGCGTCTCTGCGCTCCGAATGCGATTGCGCATGTGCCAGCGCCAGTCGGCCCACTGCTCTGGAGTGGGGTTCAGTGGTGTGCTTTCGGGATTCACTGGGGCCTGGGGAGGATCAGGGTGATATGCGGCGCAAGGATTCGTCGAGTACCGAGGCCAGAAAATCAGGATAAGATTGCCCCGCCAACTCCGCCATGATGGCAAAGGTGCCATCGGGCGCGAAGGTGGGCAACGGATTGATCTCCAGAAACCAGGGTTTGCCATCGGCATCAACCCGGAAATCAACCCGGGCAAAGTCGTTGCACTCCAGTTTGTTGAAGACGGCCAGGGCATCCCGCTGCAATCGCGCTTCCAATGCAGGGGTCAGGTCGCCCGGCAGGGCCCATTCGTACTCGGCTTCCTGAAGTCCCTCCCGCTCCAGCACGTGCAGTCCGATGCCGGTCTCGGCCTCGACCGCGCGCTGGATGACGGGCAGTGTCCGGACCGGATTGTGGCCCACCACCGCCACCGTGAACTCGCTGCCTTCAACGAAGGCCTCTACCAGCGCATCCTGTCCGTATGTCCCGATGACATGCCGGACCTGCGCCACCAGTGCTGCCGGGGACTCCACGCGACTGTGCTTGGTGAGTCCTTTGGCCGAGCCTTCGTACCGAGGCTTGACAAACCAGGGCCAGCTGTCGGGCGCAGGACAGGCTTCGGGCTCCGCAACGACATGGTAGGCGGGTGTGGCCACACCCGCGGCCCTTGCCAGATCCTTGGTCCACACCTTGTCCAGACTGAGCGACATGGTCAGGGCATCCGAGCCCAGGAAGGGTACCCCCATGAGCTCGAAAAGCGCAGGTGCTTCACCTTCCCTATTCCGGCTGCGGGCGCCTTCGGCAATCGAAAGACCGACATCGAAACCCGGAGCATCCATCCGCTGAAGGAGATTGCGGGCGGGACCGATCCGGATGGGATCATGCCCCAACGACCGGAACGCCTCCTCGAGGGCGACCACAGTTTCTTCCGGCTCATTCTCAGCATCCGCGTCGAACGCTTCCCCCTCCATCCAGGGGTAGTCGTCAAACAGGTCGTATACGAGGCCGATGCGCATGGAAGTGGTGGTTTGGGGTCGGGCGAACCTACAACCATTTGGACAGGACGTGCTATACTACCGCCCCACAATTCATCCCTTCCTGTCATGCATCGCTTTCTTCCCCTGCTCCTCGTCCTTGTGCTGCCCGCTTGCCAGCCAGCAAACGAGGTCGCATCCCCCGTCTTCCCACAGGGCACCATCGTGGACATGTCCTATGCCTACAACGATGAAACCGTCTACTGGCCTACAGCCCCAGGCTTTGACAAGAACACGGACTTCGAGGGCATAACGCCAGCGGGATTCTGGTACACAGCCTACACCGTGACCACGGCCGAGCATGGCGGAACGCACCTGGATGCTCCCATCCACTTCAGCGAAGGCAAGCACGCAGCCGACGAAATCCCGCTGGAGCGCCTCATGGGATCCGCTGTTGTCGTGGACGTGACTGAACAGGCTGCTGCCGACAGGGATCACCTGATTTCCGTGGACGACATCATGGCCCATGAACACGAACATGGTTCCATTCCAGACGGCTCCATCCTGCTGTTCCACACCGGCTTCGGGCAATACTGGCCGGATCGGGAAGCCTACATGGGTACAGCGGAGCGGGGCCAGGACGCCGTGGCACTGCTGCACTTTCCGGGGATCGATCCAGAAGCCGCACAGTGGCTGGTCGACAACCGTTCCATCAAGGCCGTCGGAATCGATACCCCCAGCATCGACTACGGCCAGTCAGCCCTCTTCGAAAGTCATCAAGCGCTCTTCGGCGCCAACATCCCGGCCTTCGAGAACGTGGCCAACCTAGATCAGCTGCCGGAAACGGGCGCCACGGTCATCGCCCTGCCCATGAAGATCGAAGGCGGCTCGGGCGGTCCGCTCCGCATGGTGGGCATCGTACCGGAGGGCTGATGGTCCAAAAGCCCCGACAGTGAATGGAACGGGCCCCGGCCTCGTCCATAAGGGGACAATTCATCCTGATTTGCCCCTGAGTGCATGCGTCCGCTGGTCCTGGCCAGGAAAATCCACTACTGGTCCACCCTTTTCATTGCCCTGCCCATCCTGCTGGTGCTGGTAACGGGCCTGCTGCTGCAGGTCAAGAAGCAGTGGACGTGGGTGCAGCCCGAGGAGCGGCGCGGCACGCCGACGGAGTCGCCCATCACATTGGCCGAGTCCGTGGACATCATGGCTGCGCATCCCGAGATCGGAATCAGTGGCTGGGAGGATATTGATCGCTTCGACGTACGTCCTTCCAAGGGCATGATGAAAGTGCGACTGGAAGACGGGCGGGAGGTGCAGATGGACCTCTCCGATGGTCGCATCCTTCAAATTGAGTTCCGCCGCACGGACCTGATCGAATCCCTGCATGACGGTTCCTGGTTCGGCGGTGACATCAGCAAACTGGGCCTTTTCCTGCCAGCCGCCACCATCCTGTTGATGATGTGGCTTACAGGCATCTGGATGTTCTGGGCGCCCATCCCGATCCGCCGCAAACGGCGCCGGGCAAGATTTCGTCGCCAGCGTGGGAAGGACGCGACCTGACGGCTACCGTCGATCTTGAGACGCAATGCGACCAGTCAATGCAACGAGATGTGCTTCAGGAAGCGGCGCACGGCGCTCTCTGAACCCATCCACCCGAGGACAAATCCGGCGCCGAGCATGGAGAGACCGAAGATCAGGGCCTGTGACAAGGGAAGCGGCGGCAACTGGGGTACATACGCCATGGCCACCTGCTGGATGACCCACAGGATGAAAATCGCCAGCACCGAGGATATGAGTCCCTGCAGGATGCCCTCGACGATGAACGGCTTGCGGATGAATCCGTCGGTGGCTCCCACCAGCTTCATGGTCCTGATCATGAGGCGGCGGGCATAGATGGCCAGCCGGATGGTGTTGGCCACCAGGAAGATGGAGGCCAGCAGGACCAGGGCGCCTATGGAAATGCCTATAAGGGACAACAACCGGAGGTTGTCCTGCACCTTGGCAAGCAACGGCCGGTTGTAGACCACTTCGTCGACCCGATTCCAGGACGAAAACTCAACGACCAGCGCATTCAGGCTGTCCGTGTTGATGTAATCCGGCTCCACGCGGACGCGGATGGAAGCCGGAAGGAAGGCACCATCAAAAAAGATGTCGGCCTCCTCACCGAACTCCTCGCGGAAGATCTCCTGGGCGCGCTCCTTGGAGATGTACTCTGCTTCGGCCACTCCTGCCGTCGCGCGGGCTCGTTCAAAAAGGGATTCCGCCACTTCATCCGATGTTTCCTCCAGAAAAAGCTCCACCTCCCCCACACGCTGCTTGAGCCACTCGGAAACGCCGCGCGCCTGCCAGGAGACAACAGCAAAAAGCCCCACCATGACCAGCGCCACGGTCATGGCGCTGGTGGCCGCGACAGACGAAAACGATGCCCGTTTGAAGCCGGCAAGTCCTTCCTTTATCGAGTAGGGCAGCATAGTGGTGGTAGCGTGATCCGAATTACATGCCGTGCATCAACATGATGCTGTTGATCAGGAGCCGCGTGGGTCCCAACCAAAACATGCGGTACTGGGTCTTGTCGAGCAGGAATACCACTTTCCCGGAGCCGACCTGCTGTACACCGGCAAAGAGGTTACCCGCCATTTTCTCCTGGTTCTCATCCGATGCGAACCCGGATGCGAGCAGATTGGCAGCATCCCGATCATAATATCCCACCGTGTGCATGGACCGGGATGGCTTGATGGCATCCGTGCCGAATTTCAGGGTATACATCCTGTCGGGCATACCGGCTGCCAGCGGATGGGAATTGTCCAGCACGGCGCGGAATGCTGATCCGGACACCCGGCTGGTATTCGTGGAGTCGCTTCGATCCTCGTACCGCGTGTACACCCGCTCATCGACAACCGGCTCCTCGTCCTTGTCGCGTTCGACGCGAACCATTTCGGCAGAAGTCAGACCCGTCCGGTCTCCGGTCATCCACGGTGCCGCGCTTTCGGAGGCGACCAGAGTGCCACCCTGGCGAATCCACTGCGCGAGCCGGGCCGTCTGGGTGGAGTCGAGCAAGGCGCCAACGTTTCCGGGAGGAAACACGAGGACGTCCACTTCATCCAGATCCAGGGATGAAAAATTATCCCCCCTTACCCGGTCGATACCCCACTGCACACGCTGATCGAACAGATACCAGATCTGTCCGGCCGTCTCCGAACTGAACGGGCTGTCCAGCATCAGCACGACGCGTGGTTTCTCGATGACGCGGGCATCAGCCGAGGCCAGGTCCATGCCGCGATCCACGCGGCTCACATCGTATCCTTCAATCTGTACACCTGCCTGGGCGGCAATCCGCTGCATGTCGGAAGCCATGGTATCCATCCTGTCCCGGTTGCGCCCATTGAGCACGATGATGGAGCCCACGGAATAGTCCTTGTCGCCGACGCCGAAGGTGCGACGCGCGGCGCGGACATCGTATCCCGCTTCCCAGAGCATCCCCAAGGCCCGGGGCGCTTCACGCTGACGCCAATCGATGACGTAGCCATAGCGGGCGTCGGGGTTGGAGACCCCGGTTGCCCGCTCGGGGGCCGCCGAAACCGCCTCGGTCTGCACGCCGATGGCACGCTGCGTCCAGGCTGCACCCTGCAGGTTGTAAGCCAACGGCACGGACCAGGTCGACATGTCATACATATCGTACGACTCGATCTCCATCTGCCGCTGCATCAGCGTGTTGACCATGACGTGGCGTGCCTGATCGGTCCGGACAATCCACGTACCGGCATCGAACGAGTGACGCGCCGTTTCGGTGGACCAGTAGTCGGCGGCCTCGGTGGTGAATCCCTCCGTGGCACGCTCCACCTCAATGCCGTGCTCCAGCAGCAGCGCAATGACGTCCGTGACATACCCATGACCCCCATCGTCCGGAATCAGGTATGCCGTCGTTGGATTGTCCGACGTTGCGGGATCAAAGAACATCCGGAAGTAGGACATCAGGTCCTGGCGATGCCGGACCGAAGCTTCAACGACGGCCATGGACGTGGCAAAGTGGTCCCAGGCGCGCTGGCGCAGGGTCAGTACGTATCCATCGTTGGTCTCGACGGCCCGGCCACCTCGGCTGTGCCCCCCCTGCTCGGACAGCATGCCGATGCCGCCCATCATGCTGGGGTAGGATGAGCCGTACCCCGGGTAGAAGAATTCGAAGGACTCCCGGGTGAAGTAGTTCACCTGGTTGCGCGCCAGCGCTTCGCCGCTGGCGCGCCCGAACATGTCGGCCCACGACTCATAGGCTACGGGCAGATTCAGGTTGCGCGGCGCCTTGCCGGGCATGGTGAAGTAGTTGTTGTTGAAGCCCTGCTCGTGGTAGTCCATGTGGACCTGCGGCATCCACTCCTGATAGACCCGGATCCGGCCCTGCGATTCCGGGTGCACAAGCCACATCCAGTCCCGGTTCAGATCGAACCAGTAATGGTTCGTGCGGCCGCCTGGCCACGGCTCCGTGTGCTCCAGATCGGCGGCATCCACACGCAACTGATTCGAGCGCATGGACTTGTACCAATAGACATATCGGTCCCGCCCGTCCGGATTCAGCATCGGGTCAATGAGGACAACCGATTGGTCCAGCAGGTTGGTGATGTGTTCGCTTTCCCCTGCGGCCAGCAGATACAGCACTTCCAGCGCACTTTCCGTGCTGGACGGTTCGTTGCCGTGGACGTTGTAGCTGAGCCATGTGATGATGGGATTCTCAGCCACGATGTCGGCGGCGCGCGCTTCGTCCGTATCCGGGTCAGCCAGTTCCTGGTTGGCTGCCTTGATGGCATCCAGCCGGGCATGATTTGCGGGTGACGTGATCGTCAATATATGCAGCGATCGCCCTTCGTAGGTCCGGCCGTATTCCTCGACGGTTACACGGTCGGAGGCGTCGGCAACGGCGTGCAGGTACCGAACGACGTCCGAGTGGAAGGTGTACGCCTGGCCGGTCTCACGACCCAGGAAATCCGAAGGAGAGGGCACGGCCGCATTCCTTGGAATCTCGGAAGCAAACTGGAAGGCGTCCGGCAGGAGGGCATTCTGCGCCGAGGCAACGGGCTGCCCCATCATCAGAAAAAGAAACAGGCAGAACAGTCGGGTGGGCCGGGCGATCATGAAATGCGGTGGTAAGGGATGATGGTTGCCCGCCGGGCGAATGAACGCGGGCGGCATGCAGGAAACGGGGGCAATCTACTACTGCAGACCAGCATATGCTGTCGCAGCCATCAGCGGGTGATCAGAAAGGAACGACTGCCAACCCTGGTATGGACACGGACGCGCGCCCGGTATAACCCCGGCGGCAGTGACGACACGTCGACGGTCCATTCCAATCCCGCCGCAGACCCACCCCGACGGACCACCCTTCCCAGCACATCCTCGATGACCCAGACCATCGGGCCCGGCATTTCCGGGGCATGGGTACGCAATCGGATCGAAGCGCCGGCGGGATTCGGCCAGAGTTCCAACGCCAGCGGTCGGCCAGAACCTGCCGATCGAGCGAATCGCTCGGTCCCGGTGGACAGGAGGAATCCGCGCTGTTCGAAGGCCAAACGGACCTGATCCCCCACATTGGGACCGAAAAGATCATGCCCGGTCTGCACGATGGCGGCATGTGCCTCGGCAAAGTCCGTCTGGTAGTCATGCTGTCGAACGGCTTCGAGAGCGATCCGGTCTGCCTGTTCCGGGCCCAGTGACGTACGCAGATCCCACAGGGCAGCGCCCCAGATCATGCCCCACACATACGGGTTGGTGAAGTTGTTCCAGGACTGCTTGCACTTGCCGTCGCCTTCGTGGAAGCGCGTGCATATTCCGTACTTCAACGATTCCGAAGGCTGGCCCTGCCGCCAGTTCCACTCTTCCGCATTCAGGACCATGGTGCGCAGATCCGTGTCGTTCGGCGGTCCCTCACATCCCGCACGCGGCGGACAGGTCACCAACCATTCGGCGATACGGGGATCATCGGTCCAGGTCGCCATGAAGTAGTCGGCATAGGCCTCGTGCAGCGCCCGGGTCTGCTCGCTGGTCCCGGCCCCGGCCTCGAACCCGAGGGATGCCATGACGAGGTGATTGTATTCGTGGTAGATCAGGTCGTCAGACAGGGCGCCGTTCTTCATGAAGATGTTGCCGACACCCACCTTCATGGATCGGGTGTTCCAGTCGGCAAATCCTCCGTCGCCTGCCACGTGCACCCGGGCCTCCGCCTTGAATGTGATATCCACGCCCATCCGGCCTTCCCAGAATTCACGGGCATAGTGGTCGACATGGTAGTACACGTTGACGGCATCAAACGACGGACACTCCGTCAGGTCGGTGATGCAATGGACGGCCTCGGTCGTGTCCGGCTCGAACCTGAAGTCCCCATCCTCGGCCCGGGCCGCCTTGCCCTGCCCATCGAGCCGGTCCGATCCGGCCCGGACGAACTCGCCGTCCAGAGCCAACCCGTCACCGAGCAGTCCTTGCAGAACCACCTCCACGGCGTCGCCATCTGCGGGATCGGTCAGGAAAACCCGTGCGGGCGCGTTGAGACGGAACGTGCCGGAGGGTTCGACCGGAAGGGACCAAGCGGGATGAACGCTGCCATCGTCGAAGGCAGGGACGGCGAAAGCAGCCAGATTCCCCAGTCGATCCAGAGGGCACAACTCGTCAGACACTGAATCCGGAAGCACGGCCGCATCCTGTCCACGGGCCGGTACGGCCGTCAGGAACAGCAGGATGATCAGAAAAGGGAGACGCACCATTGCAGGCAGCCTGACCGATGACTAAATAAGGGTCAGGAAACGTGCTTCAGATGGATTCGAAGCGGTTTTCTGCCCGGTTCTTCCGAACACTCTCAGGATCGAAAATCCTGCCATTCATGGCAAGGTATACTCCCGGCCCCAGGGATTGTACGGCGCCAACGGCCACACCGATGTTGAATTCGGCATCGGTCTCCCGGAATCGGGCCGGGGTCAGTGACCCCACCAGCACCACGGTCTTGACGTCCCCGACCCGTTCCTTCAAGGCTTTCGCAGTCTCCACCATCGTATCCGTCCCGTGGGTGACGATGATGCGATCGGCTTCGACCCCGTCCACAGAATCCACGATCAGGGCGCGGTCTTCTTCGGTCAGGTCCAGACTGTCCTTGTAGAAGAGCTCGGTCACTTCAAAAGGGAACGTGACGCCCACCCGGTCCAGAATGCTCTTGATCTGCGGCTCGCCCACCTTGTAATCGCTCTTGGCGTCGAAGTAGACCTTGTCGATGGTCCCTCCGGTGGTGAAGATGGCAAGCTTCATGAAATGCTCTGGGTCAGGATGCGGAACGGAAAAAGAAGGGTGGTTCAGGCGATGGGGTGGCCGCCGATCCACGTCCGTTCACAGACATTGGGACGGAAATGATACAGCCACTGGTCCACATTGTCCGCAGAAAGTTCGGCGAAGTCCGCCCGCTTGCCCGGTTCGATGGAGCCCCGATCGTCCTCCAGATCCAGTGCGCGGGCTGCCATCAACGTGGCTCCCTTCAGCGCCTCGGCCGGCGTCATCCGGCTCATGGTGCAAGCCAGCATGAGGGCGAGCGGCAAATCGAAGGATGGCGCCGATCCCGGATTGAAATCCGTGGCGACAGCCACGTCCACACCGTCCTCGAGGAAGGCGCGGGCATTCATCGGAGGCTGGTTCAGATAGAGCGATGCAAAGGGCAGGCACACGCCTGTGACTCCGGCGGCGGCCATGGCCCGGCGCCCCTCGGCGGACGTGTACTCGAGGTGGTCCGCACTGATGGCGCCCATTTCGGCCGCCAACCGGCCGCCGCCGACATCGTGGAGTTGATCCACATGCAGCTTGGGCCGCAGTCCGTGCTCGAGACCTGCGCGCAGGACGGTCCGCGCATCATCGGCCGAAAAGGCACCTTCCTCGACAAAAATGTCATTGAATACGGCCAATCCTTCCTCTGAAACCGCCGGAATGAGGTCATTTACGATCATTTGAATGTAACTTTTCTGGTTACATTCAGGCGGTGTAACGTGGGCAGCCAGCAACGTAGCCACGAGGTGCGCGGGCGTTTCCGACCGGATATCCCGGACCACGCGCAGCAGCTTCAGTTCATCCTCGAAGGACAGTCCGTAGCCCGACTTGCACTCCACGGTCGTGACGCCCAGGCGGATCATCTGCTCCAGATTCCCGAGGGCATGTCGCCGCAAATCTTCGGGCGATGCCTCGCGGGTCTGCTTCATTGTGCGCTTGATGCCTCCCCCTGACGCAGCGATGTCCAGGTAGGACTCACCGGCCAGGCGTCGACGGAACTCATCCGCGCGCCAGCCGCCGAAGACCAGATGCGTGTGGCAGTCTACCAGGCCCGGGATGACCATGCGTCCTTCTGCAGAGTGCGTTGGTCGCTCCCTCAACTCGGCCGGAAGATCGTCCGCTTCTCCAACCCAGTCGATGTGCCCGTCCGAGAACGCCACCGCGGCGTTCTCGATGGGATGGACATCAGCCTGTGACCCCTCTGCCCTGCACGTGGCCAGCCAGCCGATGTCGGTCAGAACACCCGAACCACTATGACCCCGATCAGACAAGGTCATCACCGGCCTCTTCCACATGACGCTGCAGCGCGGAGGAACGGATGAGCTCGACACTCGGAGCAAGGTCATCCTGGAAGAGATAGTCTCCTTCCCGATGGGGGATGCGTTCGCGCACCAATGCATGCGCCCTCGCCACGCCGCGGCCCGGCTTCAACGGCGCCCGATAGTCCAGCGCCTGGGCCGCCGTCAGGAGTTCGATGGCAAACACGTGCTGCACGTTTTCCATGACCTGCAGCAGCTTGACGGCGCTGATGGAGCCCATGGATACGTGGTCTTCCTGGCCAAGCGATGTGGGAATGGAGTCAACGGAAGCCGGATGACAGAGCACTTTGTTTTCCGACACCAGCGCAGCAGCCGTGTACTGCGGAATCATGAAGCCTGAATTCAGGCCGGTCTCCTGCATGAGGAGTCGCGGCAGTCCATCGTGTCCTTCCAACAGGAGATACGTGCGCCGCTCAGAAATGGAAGCCAATTCGGCCAGGGCGATGGCGGAAAAATCGAGGGCCAGCGCCAAAGGCTGTCCGTGGAAGTTGCCCCCGCTGATGACTTCCCCGTCGTCGAAAACCAGCGGGTTGTCCGTAACGGAGTTCATCTCCGTTTCCAGCACGCGAACGGCGTAGGACAAGGCATCCCGGCTGGCCCCGTGGACCTGGGGCACGCAGCGCAGGCAATACGGGTCCTGCACCTTGCCACAGTCGCGATGGGACTCCAGGATTTCGCTTTCCTCCAGCAGCGTCCGCATGTTGCGCGCCACACCGACCTGACCGGGATGTGGCCGGATGGCGTGAACGCGTTCATCAAACGGATGCGCGCTGCCCTGCAAGGCTTCCAGGCTCATCGACGCCAGGATGTCAGCCGTGCGAACGAGCTTCGTGGCCCGGTGGAGTACCCACGCGCCGTAGGCTGCCATGAACTGCGTTCCGTTGATCAGGCTGAGCCCGTCCTTTGCCGCCAGTTCTATGGGCTCGAGTCCGTGGGCGGCCAGCACGTCCGCTGCCGGCACGTGCGCACCACCCTCGCCCCAGAAATGCCCCTGCCCGATGAGGGGCAACGCCATGTGGGCCAACGGCGCCAGGTCTCCCGAGGCTCCTACCGATCCTCGGGACGGAATGACTGGAAGCAGGTCCCGCTTGGCGAACTCCAGCAATCGGGCAAACGTGGTTTCCGACACGCCCGAGTAGCCCAGACCCAGGGAATGCAGTTTCAGCGCCAGCATGACTCGGGTGATGTCCGGGGACACAGGATCCCCCACGCCGACCGCATGACTCACGAGCAGATTCCGCTGCAGGTCCGAGAGCCGATCATCCGGTACACGCTGATTGGCCAGTTTGCCGAATCCCGTGTTGACACCATACGTGGCCGCACCGCCTGAAATACGCGCTTCCAGTGTGGAGCGCGAGGACGCCACGCGGGAACGGTCGACTTCCAGCGCGTTGACGGCAGCCTTCAGGTCCTCGGGCAGGTTGGCAATGGAAATCCGATACGCCATCCCGGTTACCCGTTGATCATGGGCAGGTCCACGCCCCGTTCGTTGGCAGTGTCAATGGCGTCCTGGTAGCCGGCATCGGCGTGGCGCATGACACCCGTGCCCGGATCGGCCGTGAGGACACGTTCGAGACGCCGATCGGCCATGTCGGTACCGTCAGCCACACTGACCATGCCCGAATGGATGGAGTAGCCGATGCCCACGCCGCCGCCGTGATGCAGGGACACCCAGCTGGCACCGCACGCCGTGTTCAACAGGGCATTCAGGAGCGGCCAGTCGGCGATGGCGTCCGAGCCATCCATCATGCCTTCGGTCTCGCGGTTGGGCGACGCCACCGATCCGGAATCCAGATGGTCGCGGCCTATCACCAAAGGAGCGGACACGCGGCCCGTCTTGACCAGCCAGTTGAACTTGAGGCCCATCTCGGCGCGTTCGCCGTACTCCAGCCAGCAGATGCGGGCGGGCAGGCCCTGGAAGTGCACCTGTTCGCGGGCCTTGTGGATCCAGCGGGCCAGCGCCTCTTTCTGCGGGAAGGTCTCGAGTACGGCATCGTCCGTGACGGCGATGTCGTTGGGATCTCCGGAAAGCGCAGCCCAGCGGAACGGCCCGGATCCACGGCAGAAAAGCGGCCGGATGAACTCGGGCACGAATCCGGGAATATCGAAGGCCTCGGTCATGCCGCGATGGTCCGCCACCTGCCCGCGCAGGTTGTTGCCATAGTCGAAGGTGATGGCGCCTTTGTCCTTGCAATCCAGCATGGCCTGGATGTGGATCTGCATGGCGTCCAGGACGGCTTCACGGTAGCCTTCGGGGTCCGCCTCGCGCAGGACGGAAGCAGATTCGACCGTGTGGCCGAGAGGGATGTACCCCAGGTCCAGATCGTGAGCCGATGTCTGATCGGTGAGGACGTCGGGGATGATGCCGCGCTTCACCATCTCGGGAAGCACGTCGGCAATGTTGCCGAGGAGCCCGATAGACAGGGCTTCCTTTCGCTCCTTCGCTTTGAGGAGTTTCTCGAGCGCTTCGTCCAGGTTGTCACTGCGCTCATCGCAGTAGCCCGTTTCCACGCGTCGGTCGATGCGGGTCGGGTCAATCTCAACCGTCAGACAGGCCGCACCGTTCATGGTCGCGGCCAGCGGTTGGGCGCCGCCCATGCCGCCGAGGCCGGCGGTCACAACGAACTGGCCCTCGAGCGTACCCCCGAAGTGCTGGTTGGCGCACTCGGCAAAGGTCTCGTAGGTGCCCTGAAGGATGCCCTGGGTACCAATGTAGATCCAGGAGCCGGCCGTCATCTGACCGTACATCGTCAGGCCCATGGCGTCGAGGCGACGGAATTCATCCCAGTTGCCCCATCGCGGCACGAGGTGTGCGTTGGCAATCAGCACGCGGGGAGCTTCCTCATGGGTGCGGAATACGCCGACAGGCTTACCGGACTGCACGATCAGGGTCTCGTCGTTTTCGAGACGCTGCAGCGTGGCAATGATGCGGTGGTAGGCCTCCCAGTTGCGGGCGGCTTTGCCGCCTCCGCCGTACACGATCAATTCGTCCGGATGCTCGGCCACGGCCGGGTCCAGATTGTTCATCAGCATGCGCATGGCGGCTTCCTGGTGCCAGCCCTTGCAGCTGAGAGTGGTCCCACGCGGTGCGTGGATGGCGGTTTTCTGTGCCTGCATGATGGTCTTGCGGTCAAACGTTCATTGACCGCAATATACCTGTTCAGGCGGGGTTACTCGAACTGCGAGCGGAAGCGTTCGAATTCTTCTTCCAATCTGGAAAGGCGTTCCTGGAGGTCTTCCACATCCTGCCTCAGGTCACTCTTGGGAGGTGGTGGGGGCGTCGCCGACGATTCCATGGCCTCCACGTCAACCGCTCCATTCAACAGGTGCATCATGCGGGCCTCCTTCTTGCCCGGCTGAACGGGGAGTTGGACAAGCAGCGAGGGTTCGTTGTCGCGTAGGCTCCTGAGCGTATCCGCCGTGTCATCCAGGTCATCGAATTCGGCCAACCGGCTCGTCCGTCCCTTGATCTCCCCGATCGTCTGGGGACCGCGCAACAGCAGACACGCCAGGGCCGCCAGCTGCTTCTCGTCCAATCCCCAGTGCTCGGCCGCGGCGTGACGGTATTTCATGCTGCGACTGCCGGCCACCGAAGCGTGCCCAGCCAGTTTCTCGTGATACAGCTCGTCCAAGGCATCCTGAACTTCGGATTCCTGCAGCGCCATCACCGGATCCCGGTTCGACTTCTGGTTGCATCCGTTGGTCAGGGCGTTGAGCGTCATCGGATAGTATTCCGGCGTGCTCAATTCCTTTTCAATCAGTACACCCAGTACGCGCACGGCAATCGGTGACAGGGGTTTCAGTTTGCTTTCCATGGTGCTCTCCATTTACAGGTGCCGGCTGAGATCGGCACCTGTGCTGATGTCCTTCGCCTCATCGTCTCCCAGGAAAAACATGGCTCCATTGGATCCCTTGAGGACCATCGTATCGTCTTCCACTTGCAGCCACGCGCCCTCCCGCATGCCGATGACGGGCACTTCGGGGCTCAACATCACGAATTCCCGGATGCGTTCCTCCCGCGTTTCGCCCATGTGGCCATCCGGGTGGGCATCCAGATAATGGGGATTGATCTGGGCTCCGATCAAACCGAGTGTCTTGAACGATACGGGTTCGATGATGGGCATGTCATTCGTCGTGCACAATCGGGGCGATGCCACGTTCGCTCCGGCACTCCAGCCCATGTACGGCATGCCCCCCATCGCCTTTTCCCGAATGATGTCCATCAGTCCGAACGCGTGCAGGTCGTGCACCAGCTTGAACGTATTGCCGCCGCCCACCAGGATGGCATCGGCGTCCTCCACGGCGCGGACAGGGTCGTCAAATCGATGCAGGCTCTGGACCTCATGGCCCGGCATGCCGCCCGCCACCATCTCTTCGTAGTCGTCGTACGAAAACCGCACCGCGGCGTACGGCACGAAGGCCACGCGGTGATGATCCTCTCCCAGCAGCCATTCCACCCCTTCACGAGCGTGCTCCAGGTAGCCCGTGCCATGGGTGCGGGAGGTGGACAACAACAGATGCTTGCGAGGCATGATACCGGGGCGTTTCGCGGCCGGGAAGGCCGATGAGAGAACAGAGCCGAGTGGGCGAATCAGATGCCCGAAGCAATCAGGAGTTCGATGTCCCGATGCGGGATGCCGAACATCGAGGCCAGGCTCTTCTTCGTCAGGTGCTTGCGATAGACGTATGTGCCGTTGCGCAGTCCCACATCCATCCAGAGGGCTTCGTTGACCGATGCCGCTTCGCCGATCTTGATGACGTATGGCACCAGAACGTTGGTCAGGGCATACGTGGCCGTCCGCGCTGCATTCGACGGCATGTTGGGCACACCGTAGTGGATGACACCGTGCTTGCGGAAGACGGGATCGGAATGTGTGGTGGGACGACTGGTATCGATGCAGCCGCCCTGGTCCATCATCGTGTCCACGATGACCGAACCATCCCGCATGCGGGCCACCATCTCTTCGGTGACTACAATCGGAGAGCGTTTGCCCGCCGACATCATAGCGCCGATGACGACATCGGCCGTTTCCAGGGCGCGGGTGATGTACTGCTCCGTGGCCATGGCGGTCGTGATGCCGCGGCCCAGATAGTGCTCCAGGGCTCTGAGCGCCCCCAGATCGTTGTCCAGAACGATGACGTGGGCGCCGAATCCGAGCGCCGTGCGGGCGGCCCATTCGCCAACCACGCCGGCACCGAGGATGACTACGTTTGATGGCGGAACGCCCGAGATGCCACCCAGCATGACGCCGCGGCCATCTTCAGAGCTTTCCAGATAGCGGGCGGCAATCTGGATGGCCATCGACCCCATGATTTCGTGCATCATGCGGACGATGGGCAGGCTGCCGTCCGAATCGCGGATGAACTCGAAGCCCAGGCCCGTCACGCCCAACTCGATGGTGCGCTTCAGGAATTCGGGCGATGTGTTGCCCAGGTGCAGCGCCGAAATCAGGACCTGCCGCTCCTTGAGCATGCCCGCTTCCTCTTCTGTCGGCGGGCCCACCTTCACGATGAGCGTGCTGTTGGCATATACATCGCCGGGCGACGGGGATATCTCGGCCCCGGCCTCGGCATATTCGGTGTCCGGGAAATTGGCTCCTTCGCCGGCGCCTTCCTCCACCAGCACCCGATGTCCGTTGGCCACGAGTGTGGCCACGCCGGCGGGTGCAACGGCCACGCGTCGCTCGTCTTCAGAGGCCTCTTTCGGGACACCGATGATGAGCGTCTGGCCCTTCTTGTCGACCGGCTTCTTCTTCTCCTTGGTCAGGACGCCGGACTCGAGTCCAAGTCCTTGCAGCGAAGGTACTTCCATGGGGCAGGCGGGATGATGAGGTATTCAATATACGGTGCGGTTCCAGCCTTCACTAAACGGGGCCGGCAGCCCAGTGACTCATGACGATGGCCCCGGCCACGGCCGCATTCAGGCTTTCCACAGCCCGGGGGCCCGAGGCTCCTTCGATGGCGATGGTGCCGGTGGCTGCCCGGCGCACGGCGTCCGAGACGCCGTGCGCCTCATTGCCAATAACCACCACCGATGGCCAAGAAGGTTGCCAGTCACCCAGCGGCGTGCCCGCCATGTCCGTCACCCAAATCCGGGCTCCTTGACCCGCGGCATGTGCCAGCCAGCCTGCGAGGTCCTCCACGCGCGTCATCTCCACATCCCACAGGCCGCCCATCGTGGAACGGACGACCTTCGGTGCAAACGGGTCTGCCGTGCCTGGACCGATGACCACGGCCTCGATTCCCAGCCAAGCGGCCGTCCGGATGAGCGTGCCCACATTCCCCGGGTCCTGCACGCCGTCGAGCAGGAGCACACGGTCGGGCCATGGGTCAGTCAGGCCGGTTTCTGGTTGACGCACAACGGCCAGAATACCGGGGGGCGAGGACACATCGGAAAGCTTCTTCATCTCCCGATCGCTGACGTCCAGGACAACGACATCCGCCGGGAGTCGGCTTTCATCACCCTCGGGAATGACCAGGCCCGGAGAAACGAACACGTGTTCGATGGACGCGCCGGCGTCCAAGGCAGACATCACGGATCGCCATCCCTCCACCAGGAAGTGCCCGGTCGCTTCGCGGCCCTTTCGGCGCCCCAATCCGGCGGCTTCCTTCAGTTGGCGGGCGGTGGGCACTGACATGGGTCGACGAATGATGGATGAATGGTGAAGATTGGGGGAGTATCGACTCGGATGCGGGAGGTTTCCGTACAGGCGTTCATACCTTCCTCGCTCATGGTACGGCAACCGATTCGGCCATGCCGGACCGGGCCTTTCCCTTCTTCTTTCGAACATCCTCATCCCATCGAATATCCGGCTTCGGAAGCGCTTTTCCAGCCGGAATACGCACGCTGATGAAATTCACTGATCCCCATCGCAAAGCCGTTTACTCCGAACCTGCGCCCATCAAGCGCAGCCACGAAAACCCTTTCGAGGCCATGGTCGAGCGCTTCGATATCGCGGCCAAGATCCTCGAGTTGGATGAAGGCTTTTACGAGTACCTGGTAACGCCGGCGCGCGTCCACATCACGGCCATTCCGGTGGTGATGGATTCGGGCAAGATCAAGATGTTCGAAGGCTACCGGGTCATCCACAGCGATATCCTCGGCCCTTCCAAAGGCGGCATCCGCTATGCACCGGATGTGAACCTGGACGAGGTCAAGGCCCTGGCTTCCTGGATGACGTGGAAGTGCGCCATCGTGGATGTGCCGTTCGGTGGTGCCAAGGGTGGCGTGATCTGCAACCCGCGGGAAATGAGTGGCGTAGAACTGGAGCGCCTGACGCGCCGCTACGCAGCCAACCTGGCAGACGTATTCGGTCCGGACAAGGACATTCCTGCGCCGGACATGAACACGAATGAGCAGATCATGGCTTGGATCCTTGACACATATTCCATGTCGGTCAAGCGCACCGAACCGGCCGTTGTAACCGGCAAGCCGATCGCTCTTGGCGGATCCCAGGGACGTCGCGAAGCCACGGGACGCGGTGTCATGACGGTTACCCTCGCTGCCATGGAACGTCTGAACATGCAGGTGGCCGGCAGCACGGTCGCTGTTCAGGGCTTCGGCAACGTGGGCAGCGTGGCCGCCGACCTGCTCACGCAGCAGGGATGCAAAGTCGTCGCCGTCAGTGACATTTCGGGCGGCTACTACAACGAGAATGGCCTCGACATCCAGGCCATGATCACCTACTCGGCCGAACACGGAAACAGTCTCGAAGGCTACCCCGACGCCGAACCGATCACGAACGAGGAACTTCTGGCACTCGACGTGGACGTGCTGGCTCCGTGCGCCAAGGAAGACCAGATCACGAGTCAGAACGCCCATACGATCAAGGCACGGATCATTTCTGAAGGTGCCAACGGCCCCACCTCACCTGGTGGTGACCGTATCCTGGCCGAAAAAGGAGCTCTCGTCATTCCGGACATCCTGGCCAACGCCGGTGGTGTGACCGTGTCCTACTTCGAGTGGGTGCAGGACCGCCAGGGATACTTCTGGACCAAGGACCGCGTCGAACGACGTCTCGACCGCATGATGCGCAAGGCTTTTGACGATGTCTATGACAAGGCCGAGCAGCACGACGTCACCATGCGTATCGGTGCCTATGTCCTGGCCATCAAGAAGGTGGCTGATGCCCTGAAGCTGCGCGGCATCTACGCCTGACCGGTTTCCGCCGGGGCAGTGTGTTGATTGTGGGCGGGACTGATTGCATCTTGCCATCAGCCATCTGACACCTCGCATGCGCCTCCTGTCCGCCATCCTGTTTCTGGTACTGAGCACGGTCCTGTCCTCGCAGGCCCAGGTGCCGCCATCGCACGAAGCGCTGCTTGCGGACGTTACGGCCGGCTGCCTGGAACGCGCCGTCCAGGACCGTGGCGCGTTCCGATTCCTGCCCCAGGGCGCGACCGATCGCGTGGCATCGCCTCTGGTTGCATCCTGGACAGACGGCGGCAAGACCGTATACCTCGAACCTTCGGATGCGTCGGCCCCGCTGCTGGTTGTCACCACGGACCAAAGCGACATCACCCTGTCCCGCATCGACGGGAATACGGTGCGCCGCGAAGCCCGCATCGACCTGACCTGGTGGCTCTCGTCGAACGAAGGGGATGTACTGGCCACGGATACCTGTCGGGACGCCCGGTCGGACGAACTTTCCCGGGCGGATGCCACCGCACTGGCCGTGGAAGGAAGCCCGGTCTTCAATCCGGACCTTCCGCCGAAATCCCGCATGTGGAACGGAGTGCGGAAGGTTGCGGAGCCGGTGGTACTCTTGGGCGCTACGGCGGTAGGTACCTACCTGCTGTTCAATCTCCGCAGTCGACGAAGCGACAACGGATGACTCAGACGTTCCATCGCGCTTTCCGGGCCCCCGGTTTTCTACTGGTGATGCTGCTGCTCCTGCAGGCGTGCGCTGTTCCCGTGCCCCCCACCGGAGGTCCACCCGATTCCACTCCCCCCGCGCTGGTCTCTTCGGAGCCGGCCACCGGATCGGTCAACGTCGACACGGACCGCCTGCTGTTCGAGTTTTCCGAACCGATTGATCGCGCCTCCTTCCTTTCCGCCTTCTCCATCACTCCCGAAATGAACGGGACCATTGAAGTGGGTGGATCCAGCCGCCGGGTGGAAGTACGGTTGCCAGAGGCGCTGCGGGAAGGAACAACGTATCGCGTCACACTCGATGTATCGCTCCGGGACCAACGTCGGGTCACCCTGAGCACTCCCATTACGCTGGCTTTTGCCACCGGACCGGAAATTGACCGAGCCCGCTTGTCCGGCCGCATGGTGCTCGCGATGGATGGCAGCGGTGTCTCCGGCCTGGACGTGCTGGCGTTCGCTGATGCGGATTCCGCCAGCCTGGCTGCAGCGCCCCTCTACCGCACCCAGACGGGCGGCGAGGGCCGGTTCACCCTGGACTATCTGCCTCATCAGTCCTTTTTCGTCGTAGGCCTGCGCGATGCCAACAGGAATCGACTGATTGACGAAGGAGAGTGGATTGCCGTGCCACCGGTGCCTTCGATTCAGGCGGACACGTCCGCAGCGACCATCGACACGCCCTGGATTCTGGCCGACCACGACCACACACCGCCTTCTGTCGACAGGGTCAGGGCCATTTCAGAAAGCGAGATTGAAATCCGGTTGTCGGAAGCATTGAAATTGTATCTGGACCAACCGATGCCGGACGGACACGACTTGATGTTGTCCGATTCGAGTGGCACGCAGCGGGTCGATGTTCAGGATGTGTGGTTCCGGCAGGACCGTCCCCGGATCCTGTATGCATCGGCCCCCGGACTGACGCCGGGAGGATGGCAGTTGGAAGGGTCTCTGGCGCTGACTGATTCCGTCGGCAACCCGGTGGAGGGAGTCCGATCGGGATTCGTGGTGCCGGAAGGGTTGCCCGCACCGGATCCGGTGGACCTCCTCAGGTGGACTCCTGATTCCCTGGACGTGGGTGATGGTGCCGTCAGGACGGTATGGCCTGTGGAGAATCCGGGCGTACGGTTTACGCGACCTGATCCGGACATATCGATTGTTTTTGCTGATACGAGTGGAACGACGCTCTCTATGACGACGCGACAGGGTGATGCGACGTGGTTCACGTGGACATCGGATCAGGAAGCGTATAGGGTATCGGTGGATTGGCCGGGTGCTGATTCAACACGAACGGTTCAACTCCGCGGCGCCGCACCTCGGGAACTGGGCGCGCTGGGCATGGTGGTCGACCCGGGCGAGGTGGATGCGTCGTCCATCAGGGCCCATCTTTTCCCGGTGGACGCGGCCGGGCAACCGTTGGCCGAAGCCGTTCTGGATGACGACCTGTTGCTGTTCGGCGATCTGCCGGGCGGTTTCCGTGGACGCATCATGGTGTTCGTGGACCGGGACGGAGATGGCAGATGGAGTCCGGGATCCCTGCTTCCGTATGAGCCGGCGGAAATGGTACGTTGGCATGCATTCGCTGAGCGGGTACGTCCAAGGTGGGACACGATCGCCAGCGATACGCTTTTTGTCGTCCCCACCAGTTCGCTGAACCCCAACGAGTGACTCGAGCCGAAACCTTCCCATCAGAGGTTGGAGTTGATTGAACGAGCCGACATACTGCTTCCGGTGCTGGACGCGGCCGCCATGCGGGCCGCGGACGCCTTCACCATCGAGGAACTGGGAATCCCCGGCTTCACGCTCATGGAGATCGCCGGCCGGGAAGCCGCCCGCATGGCGGCCGACCTTCTCGGGAAGGAGCCAGGCAACGTCCTGGTCTGCGTCGGCAAAGGCAACAACGGCGGTGACGGGTTGGTCGCTGCACGCTGGCTGCTGGAAGCGGGACATCACGTCCATGTCCTGCTGACCGCAGCGGAAGAGAATCTTTCGGAAGATTGCCGCGCAAACCTCGCCGTTCTGACCCGACGGCAAGAGGCGGGCCTGGCCCCGAACCTTGTTCTGATGGATGCCGGTACCTGGTCGATCGATGACGTGGCCGTCCTCCCCGCCCAACTGGTCATCGACGCACTTTTCGGTACGGGCCTCGAATCCGCGCTGCGCTCCCCCTACGATGACCTCGTACGGGCCATGAACGCGCATACAGCGCCCATCCTGGCACTCGACATCCCGTCCGGCCTGTCGGCCACGTCAGGACAAGCATTCGATCCATGCATCTCTGCGGCGGCAACCGCCACCATGGGCGCCCTCAAGGCAGGTCATCTGCTGGAAGATGGGCCCGATGTCTGTGGTCGCATCGGGGTGGTGGATATCGGTATTCCGGCTGGTGTCCTCCGGAAAGAGGCTTCCGGTTTCCTGTCGACGGACGCGTGGGTTTCGGAAGATCTCCGACCCCGCACGCGACATGACCACAAATACTCGACCGGCCCGACACTCATTGCCGGTGGCAGCCCGGCCTTCCCCGGAGCGCCGGTGTTGGCATCCCGTGCCGCCGCACGCATTGGCAGCGGTTACGTGGTGGCCCTCGGTCCGGACACCATCCGGTCCACCCTCCAGGAAAGTCTGGATGCCATTCCGGTAGCTGGCTGGAAGACGGACATTCCCCCGCCTGAGGCTGTGACTTCGCTCCAAACGGAACTTGACACCCGATGGTCGAAGGCGCGCGCCCTGCTCATCGGCCCCGGCCTGGGCCGCGATGAATCCACCCACGATCTGATCTGGTCATTGCTGGACCGGTTCGACGGACCGGTCGTGCTGGACGCCGATGCGCTGTTCGCCATCCAATATGACCGCGAGCGGGTAGCGGAAGCATCAGGTGGACGATGGATCCTCACGCCGCATGAGGGAGAACTTGCGCGCCTGGACCCGAAGACGCACGCCAACCGCATTAAAGGGGTCCGTCATGCAGCGTCCTCCTGGAACTGCGTCGTCCTGGCCAAGGGACAGCCTTCCATCACGGCCGCTCCGGATGGGCGGGTCATGATCAATGGTTCAGGACATCCGGCCGCCGCGACGGCAGGAAGTGGGGATGTCCTTGCCGGCATCACGGCCGGTCTGCTGGCACAGGGGCTGGAACCGTTTGCCGCCGCGGCGGCCGGTATCCACATCGGCGGAACGGCGGCAGGTCACTTTGTCGAGCAGGGCGCCGCCCAGTCGCTGGTGGCCACCGACATCATTGACGCACTCCCGAACGTACTGCGCCAACTCGTCTGACAGGCACCTGCGTGCCTGCCTGGAGGAACGGTATCCGCGGCTGGTTCGCGGACAAAGCGGCCTGCAGCACCGATCGACGGGGGGCAGCAACTTTGCCTCCCGCGTGTGGTCTTGAACCCGACACATGCAATCGCATGTCTACCTGAACCAACGACCATCCGGCAAACACGACCACACCATGGCACTCAACAAGACTGACAAGGCAGATCTGAAGCGGAGATACCCGCTGTACGTCGAAATCGGAATGGTCATGACCCTGGCCGTCCTCATCGTGGCCTTCCGCCTCGATATGTCGGCTGACGCTCCTCCCGAGTTTGCCCTCAGTGACCAGGAAGTGGTCCAGATGGAGGAAGTACAGCAAACCGCGCAGATCGAGAAGCCTCCTCCGCCGCTACGGCCACCGGTCCCTGTTGAGGTCCCCAATGACGAAGTCCTGGACGATGTGGAATTGGACCTCGACGTATCGCTGGATCTGGACGACATGGTAGACCTGCCCCCTCCGCCTCCACCGGCAGAGGAAGCAGAGGACGAGGAGCCGGAGATTTTCGTCATCGTGGAGCAGTCTCCTGAACTGATCGGTGGTCTGGCCGGCCTGCAGAAGAATATCCGCTATCCGGAAATTGCCAAGAAAGCCGGTGTAGAAGGACGTGTGTACCTGCAGTTCGTGGTGGACGAGTTCGGAAATGTGCACGATCCGATCGTGACCCGAGGCATCGGTGCAGGCTGCGACGAAGAAGCCATCCGTGCCATCCTCGAAGCAAAGTTTGAACCGGGCAGGCAGCGCAACTCGCCTGTCAAGGTGAAGATGTCACTGCCGATCACGTTCAGACTCAAATGAGTCAACCCGCTTCAAAGCGGAGGGTACGATCCCGGATGGAACTGCCGTCAGCCAGTTCGTAGAACGGGGCGCTGCCCGATCCCGGGTGGCCACCGACATCATTGACGCGCTGCCTGGTGTGCCGCGTCAGCTGACCTGACTGCATGGTCCTCTTTTCCCCTCGTGTCCTGGCGCCGCTCTGGACCATCCTGATCTTTGTTGCCCTGTCCCTGCCCGGATCCAGCCTTCCGGACACGGCCGTGCTTGAATACGACAAGCTGGCGCACTTCGGACTGTTCTTCATCCTGACCATCCTGTGGCTGGCCGCCATCACGAGGGGAAACGTTGGCCCGGGCGCAGCCGTGCTGACCATCATCCTTGCCTTTTCCATCCTGTCCGAACTGTATCAAGGGTGGCTTCCGTTCGGCCGGACAGCTGACTTCCTGGACTCGGCTGCGGATGCCGCAGGTGCGGTGGCAGGGTTCGTACTGTGGCTCCCGCTCAGGAATTGGTTGCAGTCGTGGTCGGAACGCAGTCGTCCCGGATCCGTTCAGAAAGCGTGAAGGGACCCGGCAACTTTGGCCACACCCATCGGTCCTATTCATGACAACGCGTCGAGATCGCCCTGGAATAGGCGAAAATGGCACTTCTGAGAGGGAGGTTTGAGTTGCACGCCCCCGAATGCAACTCGCTGTTTTTCACTTTCCAAAACGGGAGTCTCTCCGTATACTTTCGATTCCGACCGATTTCGTGCCACAATCGAATTCACGAAAGGCACCAAGCTCAGCACTACTATGGCTCTCAAAAAGACTGACAAAGCTGACATCAAGCGGAGATACCCGCTGTATGTCGAGATTGGAATGGTCCTCACGCTGGCCGTTCTCATCGTAGCATTCCGTCTGGATATGTCCGCGGACGCTCCGCCAGAATTTTCTCTGGATGAACAGGAAGTCGTCCAGATGGAAGAAATCCAGCAGACCCAGCAGATCGAGAAACCACCGCCGCCACCACGGCCGCCGGTTCCGGTTGAAGTTCCGAACGACGAAGTTCTTGATGACGTAGAGCTGGATCTCGACGTCTCCCTCGACCTTGACGATATGGTCGACCTTCCGCCTCCGCCTCCTCCGGCTGAGGAAGAAGAAGAGGAAGAGCCTGAGATCTTCGTCATCGTGGAACAGTCTCCGGAATTGATCGGTGGACTGGCCGGTCTGCAGAAGAAGATCCGCTATCCGGAAATTGCCAAGAAAGCCGGCGTCGAAGGCCGTGTCTATCTGCAGTTCGTCGTTGACGAGCAGGGCAACGTGCACGACCCGATCGTCACCCGAGGCATCGGTGCCGGGTGCGACGAGGAAGCCATCCGGGCCATCCTCGATGCCAAGTTCAAGCCGGGCAAGCAGCGCGGCAAGGCCGTGAAGGTGAAGATGTCTTTGCCGATCACGTTCAAGTTGAAGTGAGCGAGCCGGCCAGAAAACGTTACGAAGAAGGGGCGGAGCGCGAAGCGCGCCGCCCCTTTTCTTCTTTTATCCGGCGCCTGTTTTCAGGGCCGGACGAGGTCGAGGAACGCCCCGGGCCTGATCCTGACAAGGTCCAGCCAGCTCCTGAAGAGGGGCCAGATGAATTCTGGAATCCCCGGCAGGGGGCACCGCCGATGCAGCAGGTCCGCCCCATGCGTCCGCAGTTTCCGGTGTGGAAGAAGGACATCCCCGGCCTGACGGATCCCTTCCTGGATCAGGATGAGTGGCAGGACCCCTGGTTGAATCAACATCAGCGTCGGCGTGCCGCGGGGAGTACCCGGGACCGGACGGCCTATGACGAAGCCTACCGCAGGGAAGAGCCGACCTCGAACGAGAGCAGGGTTCCAACGCAAAATGCAGGTTTTCCAACGTTATCCATGGTGGAAGGACACCCGCATTCTCCTCGCCATTCACAGCCGGAACCTACATCGACCATGGAACAGCCCGAAAGACAGGAAAACCTCGACGCCGTTGTCGACCGGTTGCTGCGGGACAAGGATTTCCTTCTGGCCGAAGAGCTCAAGCACAAGGCCGAGGAAATCAACCAGCTCCTCGTGCAGGCGCAGCGTCAGAAAATGAAAGTCGAACTGCAGGTGTCCGAACTGGAGAGTCGCCCGGGCAACAAGGTTTCCTGGCTCGACGTCAAGATCTTCAAAGAGATCTAGTTCGGGGCCCTCAGCGGGCATCCAGTACCGTTTCGCCTCCTTTCATCACCAGGCGAACGTCCCGCACGGCCGACATGTCATCAAGTGGATTCCCTTCCACGACGACCAGATCGGCCAGCAGACCGGACGCAACCCGTCCCCGGTCATCCAGGTGGAACGTATCCGCATTGAGCGACGTGGTGGCCCGAAGCACGTCCAACTCCGACATGCCGTACTCCACCATCAGCTCCATTTCCCACGCGTTTTCTCCGTGGGGGTAGACTCCGACGTCTCCTCCCATGCCGATAGGCACTCCGAGTGCCATCGCCTGCCGGAAAATCCGCTTCTTGTTGGCAATCCTCACGGGCTCCGGATCCTGGCCTTTCCGCCATCCACCGTAGCCGGAAATGGCTTCGACCGCAGCCAGGGTGGGATACCACACCACGCCTCGATCCGCCATCATCCGGAAGATTTCTTCCGTCGCCCCGTCGCCGTGCTCAATGGTCTCCACACCGGCCAGGATGGCGCGACGCATGCCCTCCTCCGTGGCAGCGTGCGCCACGAGTGGTCGACCACTCGACGCCGTGACTTCCTTCATCAATGACAGCTCTTCCAGGGTGAAACTGGGCATGGCCTCCCCGTTCGGTCCCCAGCGGTAGTCCGCATAGACCTTGATGAAGTCGACGCCGCGACCGATCTGCTCCCGCGTTTCCCGGATCAGGTCATCCCTCCCATCGGCAGCGTGGGCGCCGAGCGGCTGACCCACCTCTGGATGGAATCCCTTTGGCCCGTAGCTTCCTGTTGCCACAACTGCAGGACCCGCCACCAGGAGGCGCGGTCCGGGGATGATGCCTTTTTCGATGGATGCTTTGACACCTACATCGGCATACATCGCCCCTTCGGACCCCAGGTCACGCACGGTCGTGAATCCGGCCATGAGTGTGCGCTCGGCATGCACGGCTGCCCGGATGGCCCGCTCGGCACGCGACTCCTTGAGGACCTGATCGTTCCAGCTCGTCTCGTTGTAGGGATGCAGGAGAACGTGGGCATGTCCTTCGATCAGGCCAGGCAACAGCGTCATGCCCGGCAGCTCGATGCGATCCCGGACCCCCTGTTCCACACTACCCAATGGGCCCGCAGCCTGGATCCGATCCCCATCCACAACCACGCCCCACCCTTCGTGCATGGCCTCTCCGTCGAATACCCGATCGGGCACAAGAAGCGTCTGCGCAGCAGCCGGAAGGGCGAGCATCAAAAGGGCGATGAACAGGGAAAGAGCGCGCATGGTCGGATCCGGTTGGTAGGATGTCCCGCAGGATACCGAAATACCCCGGATCAAGCCACACGATTCCACCCGGCGCGCGTCGTACCTTGCGGGCACACCAGCAAAAAAGCACCATGGCCTACGACATCCAGCGCGTCCGCGACGCCTTCCCATCGCTGAAAGAGACCGACAGTGGACAGCCGCGCATCTATTTCGACAACCCCGGTGGTACCCAGATCTGCCAGCGTTCCATCGACCGCATGAACGAGTACCTGATCCGGGCCAACACCAACACGCACGGCCCCTTCCGAACGTCCCATATGACGGACGAAATCATCCACGAAACGCATGCGGCCCTGGCCGACTTCGTGGGTGCCGACGATCCGGGCGAAATAGTGTTCGGCCAGAACATGACCACCATCACGCTGCATTTGTCCCGTTCGCTGGCCCGGACGCTGAACGAAGGTGATGAAATCGTGGTCACCCGCATGGATCACGATGCCAACATCAGCCCTTGGCTGCTGGTTGCCCGCGACCGCGGATGCACCGTGCGCTGGATCGATTTCGATCCGCAGACCTACCGCTACGACGAAGCGTCTGTCGATGCCGCCATAACCGACAGGACACGCATCGTGGCCATTGGATATGCCTCCAACGCCATCGGGACGGTCAACGATGTGGCCTCGGTGACCCGGAAGGCCCACGCCGTCGGCGCTCTCGTATTCGTGGATGCCGTCCAGTTTGCCCCGCACTTCGTGACAGACGTGAAGGCCATCGGGTGCGACATGCTGGCCTGTTCGCCCTACAAGTTCTACGGCCCCCACCAGGGCATGGCCTGGGCCCGACGTGACCTTCTGGAATCGTTGTCGCCCTACAAAGTCCGCCCGGCCGACGACACGCTGCCCAGTCGATTTGAAACCGGCACCCAGTCCCACGAGGGCATGGCGGCCACGCTCGGCGCCATCAACCATTTCGAGTGGATGGGTCAGGAAATGGGCGATGGCGGTTCGACGCGTCGTGAGCGCCTGGTATCAGGCTTCAAGGTCATGGTTGACTATGAGCGCGACTTGTGCCATCACCTCATCGACGGACTGCAATCCATTCCCGGCGTGACGGTGCATGGTTTGACGCGGAAAGAGGATCTGGTGGATCGCGTGCCAACCGTCGGCATGGTCAAGGAAGGATCGGATCCTGAATCACTGGCGCAGCGCCTGGCCGACGCCAACATCTTCACCTGGCCCGGTCACTACTACGCCATCGAAGTCATCGAGCGACTCGGACTGACGGAATCCGGAGGCATGCTCCGTATCGGTCTGGGTCAGTACAATACCCGGGAAGAAGTGGACGCCCTCTTGAACGTGCTCGACTCCTGACGGATCAGAGGGCGATGACGCCATCGACCTCTCCGGCCGCGCGGTAGATGGCGATGACCTCATCGCTGTTTTCCACCCGGATGTGCATGGTCAGGCTGAGATAATTGCCCTTCGAGGACGCCTTGACATCGATGGAGTGGTCCTTGAAGATGGTCTCCAACTCACCCAGTCCTGCTTTGGGCACGATGAACTTGAACAGGTAATGGACCGGCCACTCGTTGTTGTCGTCGAGCAGCTGCTTGAAATTGCTCCACCAGTTGGGATCGGAGAGCGGAAGTTTCTGGGGAGCCATGGACCGGAATCTCTGCGTCGTCGGGATTGGAATCGGGGTCGATGATATTCTTCGAGTGTACAGATGGTTTCGTGAATCACTGACGCACCATCGATCGTACCAGATGTCTGTGCTACCTGCTCACATGCCGATATACCGCCATGCTTCCTGAATGGGCCCCCAATTTCCACCCGATGATCGTCCACTTCCCGATTGCCCTGCTGTTTGTGGCGGCGCTGGTGGACTCCGTTGGAATGGTTATGCGATCGAATGATTTCATCCGCAAAGGCGCCTTCAGCCTCTACCTGCTTGGGACGGTGGGTGTGTTGGCAGCGTATTTGTCGGGCGAGCAGGCTGCCGACTCGGTCTTCCTGGCCACCGAAGCCAATGCCCTCTTGACAGAGCATTCGGATCTGGGACATTACACCCTCTACTTCTTCGGTGGGTACGCCCTGATCCGACTCCTGATGTTCGGCCTGAATCTGGAATCGCGCACCGCGCTGCGTGGTATCGTGTGGATCATCGGCATCGTCGGGATCGGATTGATGGGCTACACGGCGGATCATGGCGGAGAGCTGGTGTATCGCTACGGAGCTGGTGTGCAGGCGGCTCAGACGGAAGCTCCCGTGTTCTCCGTTCCTGATTCCAGCGGCACTTCCGGCCCGGTCATGAACGACGGAGGCGGCTGGACCTTCAAACCGACGCGGGCGGCCGCCTGGATGGACGATATGACCCTGTACGGGGACCAGCAGAGCCTGACTCCATCCCTGATGGATGGAGGCGAACGGGGTGATGTCCTGGGCCTTTCGGTGGACGGCGATCCGGTCATGCTGGTGTTCGATCACACCATGGCTTCCGTTCAGATTGACGCCTTCATGAACCTGGATGCCTTCGAAGGCACGGTCATGTTCGTGACCCACGTTCAGGATGCCGATAATTACTATTTCACGTCCTTCTCGAAGGAATCCGTCCGACAGGGCATGAGCGAATCAGGCGATCTCATCCTGATGGACGATCAGCCCTACACCCCGGACGGCTGGGTCTCCTACCGGGCGGTCGCCGATCAGACGCACTTCCGCGCCTATGCCGATCAGCAGCTGATTGCCCATGGGCATGGCGATGACGGTGGCATGGGACCCGTCGGCATACGATTGAATGGCGAAGGCACGGTTCTCATCGACTATATCCAGACCGAATCACTTCGTGCCATGCCGGGCGGAATGGATCACTGATTCGAGTCTGCAGGTCGCAACAACCAACCTGCCCAGAGACCTGACAGCAGAGTGAGGACTCCGATACCCAGGATGGCTTCTTCCATTCCCAACGTGTCGGCCATCACGCCGGACAGGACGGCGCCGACTACGTATCCTCCGTCTCTCCACAAGCGATAGACGCCAAGTGCGGAAGCGCGCCACGACGGCGAGGAGTGATCCGAAACGACCGCGAGCAGCGTCGGGTACACGAGGGCCGTACCCACGCCCATCCCCACCATGGCCGTTGCGTAGCTGACCATGTGTTCGGCGTCAAGCAGCAGCAGGATGCTCATTCCCTGCAGGATCATGCCCATGGTGATGGGTCCCCGGCGGCCGACACGGTCAGAAAACCCGCCGGTGAACAGCTGTCCGACGCCCCAGATCAGAGGATAAAGTGCCAACAGCCAGGCGATCTGTTCACCGCCCAGACCCGCTTGAAGGAAAAACAGTGGCAGAATGCCCCACGCCAATCCGTCGTTCATGTTGTTGACGAGGCCAGCCTGTGAAGCCGCATGCAGGTGACGCTCCTTCCACGTCACCCGTGAAAAGACAGCACGCCACGCAGGCCTTTCTTCCACGACATCACGCCGACCTTGCTCCATGGCGACATGACCCATCGTGTCCCGTACCAGAAAGAGCGAGGAAAGGAGTCCACACACTGCCAGAGCGATCCCTACCAGGAATGTCAGGTCCTCATTTCCTGAAGCCAACCAGTATCCTGAGATCAAGGCGGCCAGGGAAACGGCCGCGTATCCGGCACTTTCATTGATCCCGAGAGCCAATCCGCGCTGCTTCGGTCCCACCAGGTCGATTTTCATGACCACGGTCATGGTCCAGGCGAAGCCCTGGTTCAGCCCGAGCAAGGCGTTGGCCGCCACGACCCACGACCAGGATGGCGCCCACATCAGGAGAAGGGGCACCGGCAAACCCAACGCCCAGCCCAGCACAAGAAGTTTCTTGCGGCCGGCTCGCTCTGCGAGCCGGCCGGCCACGGTATTGGCCAGCGCCTTGGCCACGCCGAAGGTCACGATGAAGGACAGCGCGGCCGCGTAGCTTTCCACTCCCCATCGCGTTCCCGCCAGCACCGGCAGCACCACGCGCTCCAGACCCACCATCGCCCCCACAAATGCATTCACCACCACAAGCAGGGTGAACTGACCGATGTTGGCACGCAGGCCGAGACGAGGAGATGACATGGGAAAGGGGTTGAAGGCCTTCCTAGGCCGTGGATTCAGTCCTGTGCTGTCATGATGGCAGTCAATTCGGCTTGGTATGCTTTTGGCAACGGTGCAACATACAAGATTTCAGCCGGTGGACTGCCATTTCGTCCGCTCCGGCAACAGACCACCAATCGGTCGAGGGAGACATGAATCTTCAGAAATTTACGATCAAGGCTCAGGAAGTCGTGAAGGCCGCCACCGAGATGGCCGCCTCGCGCAACCATCAGGGGATTGAACCACCCCACTTGATGCAGGCATTCCTGGCCGATACGAACGGCATCGTCATGAGCATGCTGACCCGGCTCGGGGCCAGTATCGATCTCTTGAACGCAAAAACCGAGCAGGCACTGGACAAGCTGCCTGTGGTAACCGGATCCTCGGTCAGCGGCCAGTATGTTGGCGCCGACGCCAAGAAAGTGTTTGACCGCGCCCTCGCGGAATCCGAGCAGTTGGGCGACGAATATGTGGCCAGTGAACACCTGTTGATTGCACTGGCAGCTTCCAAAGACCCCATCGGGGATGCGCTGCGCGATCAGGGCGTCACGAAGGATGCCATCCTGGGCATCCTGAAAGATGTCCGCGGCAGTCAGAAGGTGACCGACCAGCACGCCGAGAGCCGCTATCAAGCGCTCGAACGCTACACCCGCAACCTGAACGACCTGGCTTCGAAGGGCAAGATCGACCCTGTCATCGGCCGCGACGACGAAATCCGCCGCGTCCTGCAGATCCTCTCGCGCCGCACCAAGAACAACCCGATCCTGATCGGGGAGCCCGGTGTCGGGAAGACCGCCATCGCCGAAGGCCTGGCCATCCGCATCGTATCGGGCGATGTCCCGGACGGATTGAAGGACAAGACCATCCTGGCGCTTGACATGGGGTCGCTCATTGCCGGTGCCAAGTACCGAGGGGAATTCGAGGACCGACTCAAGGCTGTCGTCCGCGAGATCGTCGAGTCGGACGGCCGCATCGTGCTCTTCATCGACGAGATCCACACGCTGGTGGGCGCCGGTGCCGCCGAAGGCGCCATGGACGCTGCCAACATTCTGAAGCCGGCCCTGGCCCGTGGCGAACTGCGCGCCATCGGCGCGACGACGCTGGACGAGTACCGCAAGTACCTCGAAAAGGACAAGGCGCTCGAACGTCGCTTCCAGAACGTGGTGGTGGACGAGCCCTCGGTCGAGGATTCCATCTCCATCCTGCGCGGCATCAAGGAGCGCTACGAAGTGCACCACGGCGTGCGCATCACGGATGGCGCACTGGTATCCGCCGCCGAGCTGAGTCATCGCTACATCACCGATCGCTTCCTTCCGGACAAGGCCATCGACCTGATCGATGAGTCTGCCGCGCGTTTGCGCATCGAGATCGATTCCATGCCGGAAGAGCTCGACCAATTGGAGCGCCAGATCCGTCAACTTGAGATCGAGCGCGAAGCCGTCAAGCGCGAAAAGGATGATTCCAAGATGGCGCTCTTGAAAGAACAATTTGCCAATCTGGATGAGAAGCGCACTGAGCTGAAGGCACGCTGGAGTCAGGAGAAGGAGATGATCCAGACCATCCAGCAGGCCAAGGAGGACATCGAGAACCTGCGCACTGAAGCCGAGCAGCTGGAGCGTCGCGGCGAATACGGCGAAGTAGCCGAGCTGCGCTACGGCAAGATTCCGAAGCTGGAAGAGCTGGTCACCGAGACCAAGCACAAACTGGACGATGTCCAGAAAGGCGGCGCGCTCCTGAAGGAAGAAATCGACTCCGAGGATATTGCTGCCATCGTGTCCCGCTGGACCGGTATTCCGGTATCCCGCATGATGGAAAGCGAACGGGCCAAGTTGCTGCGTCTCGAGGACTCCCTCGAGAAACGCGTGGTCGGTCAGCCCGAAGCCCTGGCGGCCGTGGCCAACGCCGTCCGTCGAGGCCGCGCCGGTCTGCAGGAAGAAACGCGCCCCATCGGCTCGTTCATCTTTCTGGGATCCACGGGTGTCGGCAAGACGGAACTGGCCAAAGCCCTGGCCGAATTCCTGTTCAACGACGAGAACGCCATGGTGCGCATCGACATGAGTGAGTACCAGGAGCGACACACCGTGTCCCGCCTGGTGGGTGCACCTCCGGGATACGTGGGTTACGAAGAAGGCGGACAGCTCAGCGAGCAGGTCCGCCGCAAGCCGTATTCGGTCGTCCTGCTGGATGAGATCGAGAAGGCGCACCCGGAAGTATTCAACATTCTCCTGCAGGTCCTCGATGATGGTCGCCTGACCGACAACCAGGGACGCGTGGTGGACTTCAAGAACACCATCATCATCATGACCTCCAACCTGGGCTCGGAAGTCATCCAGGCCCGTCTGGACGTGGCCTCGGAAGGTGGACTCAGTCAGGACGAGGAGACCAAGCTCAATGAAGAGCTGATGGCCCTGCTCAAGCAGCGACTGCGCCCGGAATTCCTGAATCGCATCGACGAGATCGTGACCTTCCATCCGCTGGGCCGCAAGGAGATCCGCCGCATCGTGGACATCCAGTTCGAGCGCGTTCGCAAGCTGGCCCTGCAGTCCAACATGATCGAGGTGGACCTGACGGACGCCGCAAGGGACCGACTGGCCGAGATCGGGTTCGACCCGGTCTTCGGTGCGCGCCCGTTGAAACGTGTCATCCAGCGTGAGATCACAAACAAACTGGCAGAAGAAGTCCTGTCGGGCTGGATCGAGCCGGGTGAGACCATCCGGATCGACAGTGATGGCAAGGGCGAAGGCTTCACGTTTGAGACCATTGCTGTCGAAGCCGGCGCGGAGGAAGAGGCAGAGCCTGAGAATGCAGGTTCGGAAGCCATGACAGACACCGGCGACTTCCCGACGCCAAGGGCCGAGGCCTGACCGGCCTCGTCAGATCAACTGCCGCGAATGGCTTCGATCTGAGCGCTGAGCTCTTCGTCCGGATTCTCGGCAAGCCACCGTTCGGCCGCCGCCAGATGGCCTTCGGCCGCCTGGCGGCGGCCGTTCGCGATCTGCACCCGGGCCAGGTTTACCAGGTCCTGGACCTGTCTTCCTGAGCCGGGACCTTCGCCGGAGATAGCATCTGCAGTCAAGCTGTAGTAGCGCTCTGCTTCTGGTGTTCTATCCAGTCTCTCCATGGCCGTCCCGATGAGACGATTCATTGCCACGCGCCGCCCATCCGCAGCATCCAATCCCGCCTGATCGTAGACGGTAAGCGCTTCAAAAAGATGGTCGAGTGAGGCAGCCCACCCACCGTACTCCTGTTCGAATCGGGCCAGCTCAACGTGATCGGCTCCGATGTACCAGGAATTGGAGGGAAGCACCTCGAGATGAATATCCAGGGATTCGCGTAGGTACGGTTCGGCATCCTTCAGCCGTCCCATGGCCATCAGTACCCTGCCCAGAACATTGATGGATCGTGCCGTCTGTTCGCTGCGTCGACCATAAATCACGGTCCGGCGCTCGACGGCTTCTTCCAGGCGCACGGAAGCCTCCTGGTACGCTCCCCGATCCCGCAATGTCATTCCAAAATTGTGGAGGTTGGAAGCGTAGAACGGGTGATACGGACCGATCTCCCGGCGCGTCATGTCCAGGCCGCGCGTGTAGTAGTCTTCTGCCTTATCGAAGTACTCTTCGGCAAAACCGTTACTCCAATACAGGTCGCCGTAAACCGCACCCAGGTTGGACAAGGATTCGGCAACATCCCGATGGGACCCATCGTGGAGCGCTTCCCGGATGTTCAGGGCCTCCTCCCAGACCACCCTGGTGGAGTCATAGTCCCTCATTCCATACAGCGTGACACCAAGGGCATTCAGGCTCTGGGCGACATCCAGATGCATCTCGCCATAGAGTCGCCGTCTCATGGCCAATGCACGCTCATGGAAGTCAACGGACAGCTCACGCTCTCCGACATCATCCTTCAATACACCCATTGCAAAGAGGGCAGCGGCCATTTCGGGCGTGTCGCGCTCGCCAGAAAGGTTCTGCTGCTCTGCATACGCTTCCTCTGCCAGCCTCATTCCCTCGCCTTCTTCCCCCAGCCCGGCATACACCAGACTCAGCACGCGCATCAATTCACTCTGGACTTCGGGGTGATCGGCCAGGCGCTCACGGACATCCTCAGCACCGATATCCACCATCTCCCGAACGGTCAGGTCCCGCCCCTGCGAGTATTCCGGATCGGCTTTCTCGAACAGGTCCACGAGGAAGTTGACGACTTCGCGTGACTTCTCCGCCTCCAGGGCTATCTGCTGACGCTGCCGCTCCGTGACCGATGCGGACCAGACGGCCACGCCCGTTGTGACGACCAGAAGGACCAGCACCACGGAAGCGAACGCCACCCCCATCTTGTTGCGCTGCACGAACTTGCCGACACGATACGTCAGCGTGTCATCCTGGGCGCTGACCGGGCGACCCGCCAGATAGTGACTGATGTCCAGTTGCAGCTGATCGGCAGACTGGTAGCGCCGGTCCATCTCCTTGCGCAACGCCATCAGCACGATCCGGTCCAGGTCCCCGCTGAGCTGCTTGCGCAGGCCGGCCAGGGGCGTCCGGCGCTTGGAACTGATGGCTTCCGGGTCGGGCGCGTTGTCGACCGTGTCGACCGCCGTGCCGACCCGGGATATCATGGTGCTCGGCTTTTCCGGAGCCTCTTCGAGAATGATTTTCTCGATTTCCCCCTTGGCCCTGGTCTGGAAGGTGAACGGGCGATGACCCGTCAGCAGCTCGTACAGGAGGATGCCCAGTTGGTAGACATCCGAAGCCGTGGTCAGGGAATTGCCACGGACCTGTTCAGGGGACGCATACTCGGGTGTCATCACCCGCTGCTCTTCCCTGGTCATGGGCAGGGTGTATCCCGTCAAGTCCGGATTCAGGAACTTGGCAATCCCGAAGTCCAGAAGCTTCACATCGCCTTCTTTCGTGACCAGGATGTTGCTGGGCTTCAGGTCCCGGTGAACGATCAGGTTCTGGTGCGCATAGTGGACGGCGGCGCAGACCTTCTGGAAGAGACTCAGCCGATCCCGCAGGGACAGCCTGTTTTCGTCGCAGTACTTGGTGATGGGTTCGCCATCGACATACTCCATGACGAAATAGGACACACCGTCGTCCGTTGCCCCCCCATCCAGCAGCTGTGCGATACCTGGATGGTTCAGACTGGCCAGGATGCGCCGCTCGACCCGGAATCGCTTCAGGATGTCGTCGGTGTCCATCCCCCTGCGGATGACCTTCACCGCTACATATCGTTTGAAGGCCTCGTCATCGCGCACCCCGAGATACACCTGACCCATACCACCGCGACCCAGTTTGCGGACGAGTCGATAGGGACCGGCGCGCTCAATCTCGGGCTCGCCATCGGACCCTTCGGACACGGAGGATGACATGCGCGCCAGCGCATCCTCAAGATCGGAGCGATTGGTGCCTTCGAGGAACGTCTCGGCTTCCTCGGAGGCCGCCAGCATTTTCAATACCTGCGCCACCAGCTGCTCGTCGTCCCCCGCCTGGTTGCGCACGTGGGCTTCCCGTTTGGAAGGATCCAGGTCGAGGGCCTCGTCCAGAAGGGATTCGATCCGCTGCCAGCGTTTCGGGTCGATGTGCTTCATGAGGGCATCGGAGAGTCCACGTTCAGGATCGCATTCGGAGCCGCAAAATCAATTTTCAGCCTTGAGGGCCAGGTACAGGAAGGACTTGGCCTTCAACCAGTCCCTGTCCACGGTCCGGGAAGATACGTCCAGCAAGGCTGCCGTCTCTTCAATGGACATGCCACCAAAGAATCGGCACTCGACAATGGTCGCCAGTCTCGGATTCAGGCTCTCGAGCTCTTTCATGGCATCCTCCAGATCAAGGATGTCCACATTCTTGGAGCTGTCCGATATCAGGGATGCATTGAGTTCGGTGTGATGGGCTCCGCCACCCCGTTTTTCAGCGTTGACCCTTCGGGCGTAGTCCACCAGAATCTGTCGCATGGCCCGGGCGGTGACCGCAAAGAAATGGACCCGGTCATTCCAGCCGTTGTCATCCCGATCGAACAGCTTCAGATACGCTTCGTGGACCAGCCCTGTCGTATTGAGCGTCTCTCCGGGCTTGCGGTACCGCAGTTGACGGCGCGCCATGGCGTGCAGCTCGTCGTAGACAAGCGCGAACAGGCGGTCACCGGCACGGTCATCTCCATTCCGGTGCGCGGCGATCAACTGGGTGACCATACCCTCGTCGTTCATGGAGTCGAAGGGTTTCGATTGTGGGGGTACGGACTACAGGGTACGGATCAAGGGCCGGAATACAAATAGTCTTCACCCCGTATCGCCTTTCCGTCAAACGATTGGTTTTCAGGGCCTTGCGGGTGCGGGTAACACGCCCTTATTCGTGCCGGATGGCCCGCACAGGATCCGACCAGGCCGCGCGCAACGCGTGGTAGCCAACGGTCGAGGCGGTCAACACCATGACAACCATGGCGGCCAGGATGTACACCATCGGGTCCGTACCGACGCGGTACGGGAAGTTGGCCAACCACCCCTGCATGACATACCAAGCCAGCGGCGCAGCCACGAGAAAGGAAACGGCAACCAGACCCACGAATTCTGTCAGCAGCATACGCAGGATGCCTGCGGAACTGGCACCCATCACTTTCCTGATTCCGATCTCCCGGACCCGACGGGACGTGGTATGGGAGGCCAGGCCCAACAGACCCAGACCGGCCAACATGAGGGCCAGAATCGAGAATACCCGGAAAAGTCGGGCCGATCGTTCCTCAGCCGCGTAGAGACTGTCGAAGTGGGCGTCGAGGAAAAAGGACTCGAACGCATCTTCCGGAAAAACACGCGTCCATGCCTCCTCCAGATCGTGCATCGTGGTAAACACGCTGTTCGCCCCGATGCGTGTCATGACATACGTTGGCGTGTTGTCTGCTGGTATCAGAAGCAGAGGCTCCACGGTCGAGTGCAACGAAGCGAAATGGAAGTCATCTATGACTCCGATGACCTGGCCCTCACGGACCGGTGGCGTGGAGCCATCCATGGAGGACGGCCATACAATCTGCTTTCCCAGTGCCTCGTCAGGCGTCCACCCCAACCACGAAGCGGCCTGCTGATTGATCAGGTAGGCGTTGTCCATGTCGGTCTGGCGATCCGGATCGAAGTCCCTACCCGCCAGCACGTCGATGTCCATGACATCCACGAAATCGGTCTCGACATTCAACATGGCGATGGTGACTCCATCCACGCCCCGCTCGGAGCCTTCGGGCACGACCAGAACACCGGGCGCCTGTCCGCCGAGCAGCGAACCGGAGGCGGTGACGGCCGAGACACCGGAGATGCGCTCGAACTCGGTCATGAGCCGTTCGCCGCCGGCATGCATCTCGGGCGTACGGAGCCGAGTAACCAGCATCTGCTCCTTGTCAAAACCGAGCGGCTGGTCCCTGAGGAATGAAAGCTGCCGCCCGACAATGAGTGTCCCGATGATGAGCACGATGGATACCGTGAACTGAAGCACGACCAGGCCGCGACGGAACAACGGGCTGCCTGCGCTCCCGGGTGTGACCGAACTGCCTTTCAGTACGTGCACGGGATTGAAGCGGGCCAGGACGAAGGCGGGGTACGAGCCGGCAGCCAGTCCGACCAAAGCAACAAACGTCAACATGCCGAGAATGACCAACGGGTGCATCAGCAATCCGAGGTCCAACACCCGACCGGACAGCTCGGAGAACACCGGCGAAAATGCCAGCACGAGCAGAAGGGAGAGGACGAGTGCCAGGAACGAAAGCAGCAACGTTTCTCCCAGGAACTGGGATACGACCTGATTGCGATGAGCACCGACAGCCTTCCGAACACCAACTTCCCGGGCCCGCCGCGCGCTGCGCGCCGTGGACAGGTTGATGAAGTTGACGACGGCCAGGATGAGGATGAACAGCGCAATGACACCCAATACAAAAAGAGTCTCGACCGATCCATTGACTTCCAGCTCGTATTCCATTCTGGAGTGCAGATGGATGTCGAGCAAAGGCTGCATATAGAAGCCCATCCTGGAAGCCACCTCAGGACCGGCCACGGCCTCAATGGCTCCTGGAATCTGCTCATCCACGGCTTCCTTGGACACGCCGGGTGGCAACAGCAGGTACGTATGGAACATGTTGTTGCCCATGTGTCCAACCAGGTCCTGACGCGTCTGGATCAAGGTTTCGAACGAGAGCAATACCTCAGGCCGGAAATGCGAGGTCTGGGGGAAGTCCGCAAACACTCCGTCAACGACGTAGTCCTTGCCCTGCACGGTGATCGCTCGCCCCACCACATCGCCCGACTGGAAATACCGATCGGCGGTGGATTCGGAAATCATCATGCGGAATGCCTGGGACAACGGTGCATCCACCCACGGTCCTGCCGCATCGACCGTCAGTATATCCAGCATGCTGGCATCGGCGTGGTACACATCGGACTGCAACCAGGTGGTGCCCCCCACCTTGATTTCCATGTCGTTGGTGTGTTGGAACAGCCGGAAGAAATCATCCACTTCCGCAAAGTTGGCCTTCAGCATGGGACCCAACGGCGCAGGAGTGATGGGTGCTCGTGTTTCTATCTCCGTGAAGCGGGACGTGCGCACGACCCGCATGATGCGTTCGGCATTCTCGTTGTGCGTATCGAAAGACAGTTCCGAGATGGTGAACAGTCCGATCATGACGGTGCAGGCCAGACCAATGGCCAAACCCGACACGTTGATGGTCATGAATCCCAGGCTCTTGCGGAAATTCCGCAACGCGAGCAGCAGGTAGTTCTTGGTCATTTCCCAGCTCCAGTAAGATGTCCGGAGCAGAAATCCGGGGACGGATCGAAGCACCTGGCTGCGGTACCACCGCCGGGCCCGCCTGCTGCCGTAGGACGCTTCGATCTCGTGGTACGTCTCTTCGAGATCCCCTTCCACGAATTGCTGCTCGCTGTGATGAACGATCGACCGGAGAACAGCCAGCCATATGACGGGCGGGCGCGTCATGACCAGGACAGGCCCGGATCGGGCAAATCCTTCCACATCTCTTCCGTGACCTGACGGGCTCGCGTAAGCACGCGGACACCTTCTGACGTCAGCCTGTACAGTTTCCGGCTGCGGCCACCCCGTTCGCCCGTGGGGGCACCCATGCGGGAGCGCAGGAGACCCTTTTTCGTCAGGCGATCCAAAGGCGTGTAGACGGTGGCGATCGGCCAGTCATCCCCCGTGACATTGGACAGGTGGGTGCGGATTGAAGCCCCATACGCTTCCTCCTGCAGTCGCCAGACGGCCAGGAGAATCAGCTCTTCAGCGCGCGTCACCATGTTGTCGTGGAAGGAAGGTGCGTGAGATGCAAGGTCAGGGCACGGTCGTGCTCCGGTTCAAGTTCGGTCATAGCGGGCGCGTTGGGAATATGTTTCACTTTTGGATAGTAATGGTTGCGCGATGACCGTCGTCGGCTTGTCCGGAAGCGTTTCATCCGGTTGTCGCCGGAGGGGTGGGATGCCTACTGTTTGAACAGGGAGCAATAACGGTTATATCAATGTGGAGACGAGGCAGAACCGGAGGCCTAAAACGTGTATAAACAATGTTTTGAGAAGACCGTAGAATGCCCGGTCTCCTGTTGATAAGTCAATTTGCAAAACGGCATTCAACAGGGTTTATTGGTCTTTGCCCCAGTCCCGTCACTGCCCCGGAATCCCCGTTTATCGACCATGTATTTAAGCAAACTTGAGCTGCACGGGTTCAAGAGTTTCGCAGACCGCACCGTTGTGGATTTCGCCGACGGTGTGACCGTTGTGGTCGGTCCGAACGGATGCGGCAAGTCGAATATCGTGGATGCCGTACGCTGGGTGATCGGTGAGCAGCGCGCGCGCATCCTTCGCTCGGACAAGATGGACAGTGTCATCTTCAATGGCACGTCCAAGCGCCGTGCGCTGGGTATGTCCGAGGTCATGCTGACCATCCAGAATACCCGCGGCATCCTGCCTACCGAGTACAGTGAAGTGACCATCGGTCGCCGACTCTTCCGCAGTGGAGAATCCGAGTACCTGATGAACGGGGTCAACTGCCGCCTCAAGGACATCACCGACCTGTTCATGGACACGGGGATGGGAGCCGGTGCGTATTCGGTCATCGAACTCAAGATGATCGAGGAAATCCTCTCGGAAAACGCCGCCGATCGACGCCACCTGTTCGAAGAGGCCGCCGGCATCACCAAATACAAGATCCGCCGAGGACAGACCCTCCGGAAGCTGAAGAGCACCCAGGGCGACCTGGACCGTGTGCGTGATCTGACGGAAGAACTGGAGAAGCGCGTACGCAGCCTCGAACGACAGGCACAGAAAGCCGCCCGCTTCAAGAAGTATGACGAGCGACTCCATCACCTGGAAGTCTCGCTCGGCCTGCTGGAGTACCGCAAACTGACCGCTGACATCGAGTTGGTCCGCAAGGATATCGGCCAACTGTCCGATGCAGCCGAGACCTTCTCCGCCAAATTGGCGGCTGAAGAGGCCGCCCACGAAGCGTTGCGCACGGAACACGTGAACCGGGAAAAAGGCGTGGTCCACGCCCAGACCCAACTTTCCGAGCACATGGACGCGCTGCGGGCTGCCGAATCCGACCTGCGGGTAGCCACCGAACGCCTGTCCACCATATCCCGGGACCTGACCCGACTGGACGAGGAAACGCAATCTGCCGTCGGCCAGAAAGAGGCTCTCGAAGAGGATCTGAAGCGCTACGAGAGCGAGTACAACGATGTCGTTCCCGCGGCCGAGCGCGCGGAAGCGGACCTCTCCGATGCCAAACGCATCCGGGACGAGGCGCAGACGACGCAACAGAAACATCAGGTCAAGCTCCACAACCTGCGTCTGCAGGAACGGAAGGTCATTTCTGACAAGACCGAAAAACAGCGTGAGATCGATCGACTGTCGAGCCGCATCGAAATCACCACAGCGGATCTGGAAGAGACGCGTGCTGCGCTTGAGCAACACGACACGACGACCGTTGACCTCGACAGTACTGCAAAGGAAGCCGCCGAAACGCTGGATGGTGCCCGCAAGGCCGCTGCATCCGCGCGCGAGGCACTCCGCGGACTGGAGCAGGAAAAAGAACGGCTGGAATCCGAATGGAATGCCCACCAGGCGGAACTGCGGAAACTGGAGCGTACGCACGATGGCGCGGCTTCCGAAGTACGTCTGCTTGAAGGGCTTCTGAGTTCGTATGAGGACCTGTCGGAGTCTGTCCAGTATCTGGCTACGACGCCGGGATGGAGTGATTCGGACCTCCTTACCCTCTCGGATGTCATCCGGTGCGAGGATGCCGTAGCCGGTGCGGTTCAGGCAGCGATGGGCGATCTGGCCAGTTGCATCGTCGTTCAGACAGAAGCAGAAGCTGCCCGTGCCGTCGCCAATCTGCGAAAGGACGAGAAAGGTCGGGCGACCTTCCTGATCCTTGACCGACTGCGTTCCCCTGGAGCACCAACGGCACCAACGGGCACCACATCGCTGGCCTCCCTGGTCGAACCTGTGGATCTCATTTACCAGACCTTGGTCGATCTGGTGTTCGGCTCCACCTTCCTCGTCGAGAACCTGGATGATGCCGCCATTGAGCAGGATGGAAGGCTGATCACGCCGACCGGTGAATGGCGGGATGCCCATGGTTACCTGCACGCCGGCAGCGGTGAATCCGCTCCATCCGGGCAGGCGACACGCATGAGTCGTCGGGAGCAACTGGAACGGGCACGCACTGAACTGGCTGCAGCGGCTGCCACCCTCTCCAAAGCCGAAGAACAACGCGCAAGCCTGCGTACGGCGCTGGATGAACTGTCGATGTCCGAGGTCAAACAGGGCGTCACAGATGCCGACCGGGCATTGCTCGAAGCCGAACGCGCCCATTCCCGCGCCACCGCGTCGGCCGACATGGCCGGCGGGCGCAAGAAAGAATTGAAGGAGCGCATCGAAGTCCAGGAAGCCACGCTGGCAAAGGCGCGGGCCGATCTCGATGAAGCGTCTGCTTCCATCAAGACCTTGACCCTTCAGGAGGCGGACCTGCAACAGAAGCGTATCGATGCTGAAGCAGCATTTGCGGGCATCGAGGAAGCCAGCCGCAAGGCGTTCAGCCTGTTCAACGAGGCCAACATCGCTGCCGTTCAGGCCCGAAACCGGATGGACAACCTCAAGCGCGAACTCACGCGTGTCCGCTCGGATATCGAAACGCTGACACGCCGTGCCGAAGAGCGCAAGAACGCCATCGTCCAACTGACCGGGCAGCGCAAGGAACTTGAAACGCGCTGCGCCTCCCTCCAGGAGACCATCAAGGAGCGTCAACAGGGCCGCCTGGAATTGGATGAAGCAGTATCGGTGGCCAAGGAAAGTCTGATGGAGACGAAAGTGGCCATCTCCGAACTGGAGGCGCGCCTCAGGGAGATCCGTCGTGAGCGGGAGACTGCCATGAAAGGCGAGTCTGACCGTGCCGTTCGTCGTGCTGAGTTGGAAACCCGACTGGAAGACCTCCTCGAGTCATTCAACGAAGATCACGAACTGGATCTGACCACCCTGGAGTGGGAGATTCCGGAAGATTTTGACCGCAAGGAAGCCCGTGCGGAAGCGCAGGACCTCAAAGCCAAGATCCGTCACCTTGGACCCGTGAACGCCCTGGCGCTCGAATCCTTCGAAGAGGAGAAAGAACGGCTGACCTTCATGAAGGAGCAGCTGGCCGATCTGGAGCAGGCCGAGACCACGTTGATGACCACCATCGACGAAATCAACACCACGGCTCGCGAACGCTTCGACAAGACGTTCGGCGCCATCCGGGAAAACTTCCGACGACTGTTCGAAGATCTGTTCGGTGAGGGCGCCTCCGCCGACATCGAACTGGATGATGACAATGATCCCCTGGAGTCGGATGTAAACATCTTTGCCAAGCCGCGCGGCAAAAAGCCGAGCGTGTTGTCCCAGCTTTCCGGTGGGGAGAAGACGCTGACGGCCATAGCCCTGCTGTTTGCCATCTACCTGGTCAAGCCGAGTCCATTCTGTATCCTTGACGAGGTCGACGCACCGCTCGACGACGCCAATGTGGACCGGTTCATGCACCTGATCCGCACGTTCTCCGGTTCGACACAGTTCATCCTGGTCACGCACAACAAGCGCACCATGGAAGCGGCTGACCGGATGTACGGCATCACCATGCAGGAGCAGGGTGTCTCGAAACTGGTCGGCGTCAGGTTCGAAGGCGAGAAGGAAGAAGCGACCGAGGAAGCCGAAGCGGCGTAGTCAGGCCGGGGGATGTTGACTCGAATGCCGATCATTCAGCGACCCAATCAGTGCGAGGGCGCAGGGACTCGGAAAACGATCGTTCAGTCTGAGTATTGGCAGCAGGTCGAGAGTGGCAAAAAGTTCGAAGACTGAATGCTTTTCCGATCCCTGCGCCCGAGCTACTCGTAGTCGTGCTCGAAATACTCGATCCCCCGTCCGGGATCGGCACCGGCCATTCCTTTCTTGCGGATCCGCTCGGCGAGACGCTCGGCAAATACTTCGGCAGGATCGTAGCCGTAGTGCCGCAGCAGATGGTTCATGGCGATAACTTCGCACAGCACCGTCACGTTCTTGCCCGGTGTGATGGGCAGCATGACCAGCGGTAGTTGCGCTCCCAGAATGTCGTAGGTCTCCTCAACCATTCCCAGGCGGGTGTACTCCTCATCCGGATCCCACGGGTGCAGGTTGACCACAACCTCGATACGCTTCTGGAATCGGATGGCACGGATACCGAACATCGCCCGCACATCCACCAGGCCAAGGCCGCGGATCTCCATGAAATGCTGCACCAGATCCGTGCCCGATCCCATTAGCACCTGTCCTTCCTTGCGGGTGGCCATGACCACATCGTCCGCCACAAGGCGATGGCCGCGTTCAACCAGGTCCAGGGCGACCTCGCTCTTCCCGATTCCTGCCGGTCCGATGATGAGCAAGCCAATGCCATAGACATCAACCAGGGATCCATGCAGGGACTGCTGAGGGGCGAACTGATCCTCCAGGAAATCCCGGAGCATGTACATGAACTTGGTACTGGGCTCGTCCGTCACGTAGATCGGGACGCCAGCATTCGTCGCTTTGCCAAGCAGCAGATCGTCGAGCACGTTCCCCTCGGTGCAGATGATGCACGGAATGGGAAACTTGAGAACATTGTTGAACGCCTTGATCCGGGCCTCATCATCCAAATCTGCCAGAAAGCGGCACTCCGTATTGCCCAGCACCTGCACGCGCTGATGCGTGTACAGATCAAGATACCCGGCCAGTGCCATGCCGGGACGGTGCAGATTGCTCTCCGTGATCAGACGCGTTTCAGCATCGCCTGAGTTGAGCGCCTTGACGGACAACCCGACGGATTTCTGGAGCTGCTCGATGGCGAATGCCACCGAGATGGACTCCTTCTTGAATGGTTTGGGCTTGCGGGCCATCGGTCAACCGACGGAAGGGAACGGGATCAGGGCACCTCAACGGTGTCGAGGATGCGCTGCACGATATCCTCGCTGCTGATCTCCTCTGCCTCGGCTTCGTAGGTCACCGCAATACGGTGTCGAAGCACGTCCATGGCAATGGAGCGCACATCCTCGGGCGTAATGTACGCACGGTGCTGCAGGAAAGCGTGTGCGCGGGCGGCCAGGTTCAGGTTGATCGTAGCGCGCGGAGAAGCGCCGTATTCAATGAGCGGCTTCAACATGCCCAGACCGACCGACTCCGGTTCGCGGGACGCCACAACCAGGTCCACGATGTATTGCTCGACGCGCTCATCGATGTAGAGCGCATTCAAGACGGCGCGGGCATTAAGGATCTGCTTCGGCGTGACCACTTCCCGTACGACGGCCTTGTCGCCGGTGCGTGCCATGCGCCGCATGATTTCAAGTTCCTCGTCGCGGGTCGGGTAGCCGACCTTGATCTTCATCATGAAGCGATCCACCTGCGCTTCGGGCAGCGGATAGGTTCCTTCCTGCTCGATCGGGTTCTGCGTGGCCAGCACGAGGAAAGGTGCCTCCAGCGGGAACGTCGTTTCGCCGATGGTCACCTGCCGCTCCTGCATGCTTTCGAGAAGGGCGCTCTGCACCTTGGCCGGGGACCGGTTGATCTCATCGGCCAGAATGATGTTGGCAAAAATGGGACCCTGCTTGATGGAAAAGCTGCCTTCCTTCGGATTGAAAACGAGCGTTCCGAGGACGTCAGCCGGCAGAAGGTCTGGGGTGAACTGGATGCGCTGGAACGACGTCCCGATGGCGCCCGCAAGTGACGAAACGGTCAGGGTCTTGGCCAGGCCGGGCACGCCTTCCAGCAGGATGTGCCCATCACCCAGAAGACCGATGAGCAGTCGTTCCACCATGTAGCGCTGACCTACGACAACCTTCCCGATCTCCGTCATGAGATCGTCAATGAATGCACTCTCTTTTGCAATGCGATCGTTGACCGCTGAAATGTCGAAATCAGTACTCATCCGTATGCGTTTGTCGGTTCTTTCAGATGATAAACGTTTCTATGTCCTCGCTCGTATGTTCGGCCGCTTTTTCCCGGACGGTATCCAGGAACGCCGGCAAAGAAAAGGGTTGACCGGCCACCAGCATGCAGCCGCCTTCCCCGGTCTGGACGACCCCGAATATACCGTCGAGGGAGGCCGATTCCGCGAGATCCGTCACCATTTCGTGCACGGGCCCGGTGGTGTCCCAATCGTTGGCCTTTGAAGCCTGTGAAATCATCATCAGGGCTCCGAGGAACTGCCAGTCGGCTTTGCGAACAGCCACAACTCCCTTCTGGACATTCCTGTTTTCAGAAACCAGATGTCGCAGGGTGGAGCGATGTCGTCGGCCGACCACCTGCAAGGCCCTCTCAAGGTCCCGATGCTCCAGATCCCGCAAGGTCTTGATCTGCTCGAACTCCTTTTTCCTGAGCTTTCGGGTGACATTGGATGCTCGTTCGAATCGTTTCACGGAGGCCGACATCGGCTCTTTCCAGTCGTGCGACATTTCGATGATGGCCCACCCCGGACGGGAGGATGCATCGGATACCACGGGCAGATAACTCAGCCGGCCGGAGTCCACCAGGATGAAGGGGTCGTCGTCCTGGCTCAGGGAGGCGATGACGAAGGCAGGGCTGAAGCGGTGACCATACCAGGATGAAAGGGCCTTGATGGCCGCATCCCGCAGATCGGTATTCATGTCCTCGGGTCGCGAGGCCGGCGACTGCGGCCGCTCCCGATCATGGCGAAGCGCATCCAGGCCGAGCAGCAGGCCCGTTGCAACGGCCGCATGGAATGCCGCCCCGAGTCCCGTCGGAATGCCCCCCACGATGGAGATGTCGAACTGGGTCTTCTGACTTCCGTGCGCCTGGATGACCCGCGCCAGCAGCCCTCCGAATCCCTGCACGTCCGGGTGATCGGCGCTGAATTGCAGCGCATCGGGCACGCCCTCGATGACCACTCGGGTGGTGGAGCCTTCATGTTCGCGGACCGATACGGCCACGCCCTGAGGAAGGCGGAGCATCAGGGCAAATCCGTCGAAATAGTGGGTCTGATCGGCGATGATGCCGGCGGCGCCGTGGCTGAATGCCGTCTGTGGCATGCCGCCCCCTGCTCCCAACCGATCCATCAGGATGGAGCGGGCACGATCAATGTACTGGGATGGCCTCAGGACTTCGTTGGCCTGCATGCGATTGAGGGCATACAGGAACGGCCGTACGAACGAGGGAGCAGGCCGTCCTTCCGTTCCGAGGCGACGCGTCGTCATGACATCGTCCCTCCCAGTTGTTCTCCTTCTTCCGGTTGATGCCCATTCACGAAGTCGCGGGCATCCACCCGTTTCTTTCCTTCCACTTGGACTTCATCGAGGGCGATGACGCCTTCACCGGTGGCAATCATCAATTCCGGATCGGTGGCCAGGATGGTGCCGGGCGGGCTCTGGCCCCCGGGTAGATCCTCAACAGGCGGAACATGGGAGCGATAGATCTTGAACTGCTTGTCCCCGTAACTGGTGAATGCTCCTGGCACGGGCGACACGCCACGGATCAGGTTGTGGATGTCCGCGGCCGAACATGTCCAGTCAATCCGGCAATCCTCCCGGAAGATCTTGGGGGCCGGACTGGCGAGGGAGTCGTCCTGCGCCATGGCCTCAGCCGTTCCGGCCAGGATGCGTTGGACTGTTTCGACCACAACGTCGGCACCGAGCAACATCATCCGGTCGTGCACCTCCCCTGCCGTTTCGTCAGGTCCGATGGGCATGGAGCGCTTCATGATGATGTTGCCCGTGTCGACTTTCTGCTTCAGAAAGAAGGTCGTCACACCGGTCTGCGTATCGCCTGCCATGATGGCCCGGTTGATGGGTGCGGCTCCCCGATACGCCGGCAAGAGCGAACCGTGGAGGTTGAACGTGCCCAGGCGGGCAGCACTGAACACGGCCTCGGGCAGGATCCGGAAAGCCACGACAACAATGATGTCGGGACGCAGCGTCACGACCTGTTCGGCAAACGCAGGATCCTTCACATCCTCTGGCTGAAGGATGGGGTCGATACCCAATCCGAGGGCCGCTTCCTTGACAGCCGTGGCAGAGGTCTTCTGGCCGCGACCCCGCTTGCGGTCCGGCGCAGTGGCCACGGCCACGGGCGTCAATCCGGCATCAGCCAGCGCCAACAGGGATGGCACCGCAAACTGCGGTGTCCCCATGAACAGGATGCGCGGTGTGTCTTCGATGGGCGAGGCCATGCAGAAAACGGTTTCGGAAATGCTGGGAGATCGGGCCGGATGCGGCTCTCGGATGTGGACTGACCAACGCTCCAACGACCATCACGTTCGCGATTCCATCGCAATATGCAGCGGCATGTCGGCTTTGGCGCGAAGGACCGGAATCCACCCGAAGGATGCCGGCCATCCACGGTCACACAATGCAGGAAAACACCGCGCGCCCGCATGCAAGGCATGCGGGCGCGCAGGGAAAGTTCACATGCCGGCTGGCATCAATAGAGACGTGTCCGTTCGTCCCAGACATTGAAAAGCAGCTCGTAGTCTCCGAATCCTGTCTTGTCCACAAAGATGAACTGACGGCCGATGCGCTCGAAGGTCCAGATCTCGTAGGGCTCGTAATCGAAGCTGTGCGGCTTGCGGCGGATATGATCCGGCTCGCCGAAACGGACCAGCACATAGCCGCGATCCGTCTTCCATCCTTCCGTGATGGACACGCCATAGTTGCGATTGGCGGCATTGATACGGTAGTAGTACGCCTCCATGCGCTCATTGCGCAGCGTGCCCGGCGTGGGGTCGCGCTTGTCCCAGAAGTTCTCGAACCGCTTGATGCGTTCCACTTCGTTGGGGGCTTCTCGGATGAAGTTCAGATCCCGGGCCTCGGCGATGTATTCCATCTGCGCAATGGCATCATCCAGGTTCTGGATGTGGGATGCCAGACCATTCCACTCCACCATGAACTGACGCTGGGCTTCGGCAAAAACCTCGCCCGTGACCGGATCCGAAACGGATACTTCCACCGTGTAGGCGCCCACCTTGAGGTCCTCCATGGGCACCGTGACGATGTACTGGTTCGTGTTGGTCGTCACCGAAATACGCTCTTCCTGGGTGACCACGATGTCCGGCTCGACCACTTCGCCCTCGGCCATGTCGACCGGAGCAACGGGAGCCGTTCCATCCATGCGTGTTCGGCGCACGACGCGGGTGACATCCAGATCCTGTTCACCGTCGGTGTAGATCTCATAGAATACCCGGAAGCCCGCTTCATCACTGCCTATCCGGGCGTTGACCCGCGGAACGATGGTGAAGTCCTCCTCATCGTAGGATTCGATGAGGGTGATGTCGGAGAGGGCAACCACGCCATCCATCTCCCGGACCGTGACCGGTACGCTGCGGACGTAGGTGCGATTGGAATTCCTGTCGGAGACCTCGAATTCGAACAGGTACTTGCCGGGATCGATGGCCAGCGTCTGCGTTGTGAAATCGTACTTGGCATCGGCCTGCGTCTCCAGGTAGGAGTTGACCGTGACATTGGCATTCCAGATCCGGGACTGGACGAGGTTGCGCAATCGATCGTCCTCGGACCATTCGATGGCATCGAGCTTGACCTCGTATCCCGCCGTGAATCCGGCCGAGGAGTTGATGAAGCTCATCTGGGTGACGGGCACCCGGGTGTAGATATCCACTTTCGGACTGCCCAGTCCGTCGTCACTGCGGGCAGCCACGACATCGACTTCGAAATCAGCTTCCACCATCTGGGCAGCGCTGGGCTGAACGAAAGCGATGACAACGGCCAGAAACGCCAGCGACAACGTATGCGCAAGCCCGACAGGGCCGCGCGAAGGCACAAGGCGTGCCGTCCGGGGCTGTCTGGTTAGTGCGGAACGCATCATGATGACTGTGTCGTAGCGGGTGGTTTCATGCGTCAGATGACGACTTGACATGTATGTATGCCTGATGGATCGATGGGTCTTCTCCCTCTTCATGGTCCTCTGCACCTCCTGCTGCCGATCTGGATCCAACGGGGATGGACCTACGAAGCGACAGTCCGGAGTTCGATGACTCAGGTGATCTGAATATCGGACATTGCGGGAGGACAGTCCATTGCCCGGTAACAGACCGTAGTATTTGCGCGATGAACGGTAACGGGTCCTCCACGAACCGACCGGGGCGGGAAACCGGTCTCAATTCGTCCCGAAAAGCGCTCCGACGAAGCCTGCCCGGTCGAATACCTGCAGATCGTCGATGCCTTCACCGACACCGATATATTTTACAGGAATCCGGAATTCGTTCGAAATGCCAATCACAATACCCCCTTTGGCCGTCCCGTCCAGTTTGGTCAGGATCAGTCCCGTGACGTCGACCGCATTGGTGAACTCCTGTGCCTGTCGAATGGCGTTCTGACCAGTGGATGCATCCAGGACCAGCAGGACCTCGTGCGGGGCACCCGGGATCTGCTTCTCCATCACCCGCTTGATCTTGGACAATTCATCCATGAGACCGCCCTTGGTGTGCAGGCGGCCTGCCGTATCCACGAGGACCACATCGGCACCCTTGCTTTTGGCGGCACCCAGCGTGTCATAGGCGACGGCCGCCGGATCGGCTCCATGCCCCTGCTTGATGATGGGCACACCGGCACGCTCGGCCCAGATATCCAGCTGTTCCGTGGCTGCGGCGCGAAAGGTGTCGGCCGCTCCGAGCATGACCTGCTTGCCGGCGTCCTTGTAGCGGGCGGCCAGTTTGCCGATGCTCGTCGTCTTGCCTACCCCGTTGACGCCCACGACCATGATGACGTGCGGACTGTTGGGCAGCGGTGCGTCGAAATCAATGGGCTGCGAGGGATTGTCGTCCAGCAACAGGCCCGCGATCTCATCCCGGATCAGATCATTCAGGTCGTCCGTGGAGACGTAGCGGTCCCGGGCTACGCGCTCTTCCACCTTGCGGATGATATCGACCGTTGTTTTGACGCCGACATCGCTGGTTACCAGCGCTTCTTCCAGATCGTCAAGCAACTCATCATCGACCTGGTCCTTTCCCCGGACGAGCTTGTTCAACTTGCCGAAGAAAGAGGACCGTGTCTTCTCGAGACCGGACTCTAGGGATTCCTGTTGTTTGGAACGATTGAACAGACCCATGAACCAGGGGGATTGAATGCGAGAAAGAGAAGCCGCATACGCGGCACCCATGCAGGACCGGTTGACCGGTCAGCCTTCCGAACCCGTTTCCGGCAGCGCGGGATCCGCACCGGATCCGGACGCACCGAGAATTGAAAAAAAGCGCACCATATAGCGCAGGAAGGAATATGCCAGCAAGATCGTGCTTGCCCACAGGCAGAATTCCAGCACCGGGGCATCCGCGCGAAGGAGTGCCGCAAGGGCCGTGATGGCAACGGCCGTTACAGCCACCTTTCCCGACCACATGCTGGCCACGATCTCTCCGGTCTTCATCCGGATGATGCCTCCGCCCACCAGGATGACGATATCCCGGGTGGCCAGTGCCAGCAAAAACCAGACAGGAATACTTCCCTGGATGGTCAGCGCCGCCACGACCATGCCACCGCCGATCTTGTCGGCCATGGGGTCCAGTACCTTGCCCCACTCACTCTCCGTGTTCGACCAGCGCGCAATACGGCCATCGAAGTAGTCCGTGGCAATGGCCAGGACCACGATGATCATGATCCAGAACAGCGGGCCACTGGTGATGATCAGCCAGGCCAGGGGCAGGACCAGCACCAGCCTGAGCATGCTCAGCACATTCGGGGTGGTCCAGAAGCGGCCCAGATCCGACCAGTTGTTTGACTCGGAGTTACTCATGTGGCCAAAGATACGGCACCCTGCCGGGCCCGTGCGACCCTCGCGCAATCCTCACGGACTCTGCTTGAAGGCCGAATCGATGGCCACGGCGGTCATCGCCGGGAGCCGTGCGGCCACCCGTCCTTGGCCATCGACCTCAACGGCCGTGCACTCTCCGTCCTGCAGACGGTTGCAATACGTGCCTTCGGCGAGCGAAGTCTGCCAACTGCCATCGAGGACGGCATCCGTGCCGTTGATGATGACGAAGCCACTCTCCCCTCTTCCAAAAGCGATGGCGTTTTCTCCATCCGTCCACCAGTCGGTAACGGGTCCGTCCACCGCATTGTGGAAGGCCACAGCCCCTGAGATGGCCGGCCAGCGGTGCTCGCACACCCAGTTGCCATTTCCACAGTCGGGGCCATCGGCACCGAAAACCGGCAGAACAGCCTCATCGGCATCCATCGGAGGACCCTGGAAGTCGGAATCGAACGCATAGCTCGACATGACCCGCTTGCGACCCTGCGGCCACGCCAGGGTGAACACCTGTGCCAGTTCGTAGAGCGCGCCATCCTTGTAGTTGATGGCGGCTTCGCCACCGTGGCCGCGCTGCCGGTCATGGTTGTCGACAAAAACCAGCGAACGGGCATCCGGAACGTACTGACGCGAGGTCCAGAACCATCCGCCCGGCTCAAGGTCCGCCCAAGAGCGGTGTCGAAGCGCCTCCCCGATGGCTTCGGTCCAGGCAAAATCCGTGATGTTGCCTAGTGCCAGATAATCGTCCAGCCAGGGCTCGATACGTCCGCCCGTCAGAACCTCCTGGACCACATAGCCCTCCGCACCGGCTTCGGTCAGGATCGCGTCGATGTCTTCGGCCTTGATGTGCCGCGCAGCATCCAACCTCAGGCCGGTCACCCCCATCGAGGCAAGATCACCCAGGTACGTCGCCAACGTGCTGCGCACCTTCGGGCTGGATGTGTCCAGATCCGAGAGTCCCAGAAGTTCGCATTCGGTCACCTGAGCGCGATCATCCCAATCCCAGATGTGATTGTTGTCGGTCAGGCCGCAGTGATGGAAATCATCGTACGTGTAGATGCCGGGGTAGTCCCACGGGCCGAAGGATGAGCCACCGGTACCGCGTCCCGTGAACTCCACATCGCCTTCGTGCTCCAGGTCCGCATCGGCCATGTGGTTCAGGACCACATCCACCACGATGTCCACACCGGCTGCATCGCACCGTGCGACCATGGTTTCGAAGGAGGCGCGATCCCCGCGCCGGGTTTCGAATCCGTAGCTCACAGGCTGATAGCTTTCCCACCATGGCCGACCGGCAACCACGTGATTCTCGGTCGGCGGCGTGACCTGCACGGCAGCAAAGCCATGCGGTCCGAGGTATTCCTCGCACTCCCGGGCCACATCGTCCCAGCGCCATTCAAACAGGTGAACGATGACACCGTCATGCTCCGCCGGAGCCTCGGTTGTCGGCATCGATTCGGGGCTCGCGCAGCCCAGCCATGCGGTCAGTGCCGCAAGAAGAAGGATGGAGTGTTTCATGTCAGGCCTTGGTCGGCGTGTGTTCCTTGACGAGGGTCCAGGCCAGCGTACTGATGAGCAGCGAGCCGGCACAAATGGCAAAGATGATGTTCTTGTTGGCCGCCGCGCTGACCAGCTCGCCCACACCGAGGGAGGCGACGAGCTGCGGAAGAACGACAGAAAGGTTGAAGAGGCCCATGTAGAGGCCCATCTTCTTCTGGTCCACTTTCTGGCTCATGATGGCAAACGGCAAACTGACCGTGGCTGCCCATCCGACACCCACGACGCCCATCAGGATGTAGACCATCAAGGGACTGCCGCCGATGAACAGGATACCGGCGTAGCCCAGCGTCATCACGGCCATGCAGGCCATGTGGGTCTTGACGCGGCCGATTTTCTCGGTAATGGGTTCGAGGACGAACGCCGGCAGCAGAGCGCCCACCGCGTTGAGTACCAAAAACGAGATCGAAACGACGCGGCCCATCTGGACGTCGGAAAGCCCCGGCATTTCGTAGGTGACGTAGGCGAACATGTACACGAACATGGTCTGCACCCCCACCCACGTAAAGGAATGGGCTGCCAGGACCTTTTTGAATCCGAGATCGGATGCCTCGGCTTTGGAGAGCCCTTCTTCTTTCTTCAGAAGGGACTCGGCCACCAGGACCACCGTCAGCACCCCGAGCGCGATCTCGACCCAGTAGTGTCCCAGATCGATTTCCATGACGCGCAGGGTCATGGCATAGACCGAATAGATGAAGAAGCCCCACAGCGGCCGTGTGGTGTGGACGAGTTCTCCGAAGGAAAAACCGGGGCCGTCGGCCGGACCTTCCTGGTCGTTGCTCAGCTCCCGCGGCTCCTCGATGAAGAAGGTGGGCACGACGGAAAACAGGAAGACCAGAACGGCGCCGCCATAAATGAGGGTGATGTTGCCCATGATGGCACCCACTGCGTAGGCCAGCACGCCGAAAGTACCCGAGACGGTCTGCATCCAGGTGTAGCCCTTGGTGCGATTCACGCCTTCGGGCGTCACGTCCGCAATGATGGACCGGGTCGGGTTGAAGCTGACATTGATGGCCAGGTCAAGTGTCAGTGCGACGGCAATGGCCACGCCCAGAATGCCCTCGATGCCCATGGCCGCGGAAATGACGTCGATGTTGGGCAGCGCCAGGAGCATGAGCGTGGCCAGCACCCCGCCGATCAGGATGAAGGGCCGACGCCGGCCATTCCAGAACCAGACGTTGTCCGAAATGATGCCGATGATGACCTGCCCGAGGATGCCGGCAATCGGGCCTGCCGCCCAGACGAGGCCGATTTCGTCGATGGCGAGTCCGTACTTGGTACTCAGGATCCAGCTGAGCGCCGAAATCTGAACGGACAGGGCAAAACCCATGGCCGTGGCCGGCAGGCTCAGCAGCATGAAGAAGGATCGGGACAGGTTTTTCTGGCTCGACAGCATGTCAACCTCCGGAAACATGGAAGCAGGAAGACCGGCAGCAGCCGGGCGGGGAAGAAAGGATGATGAACCGGGTCATGGGATCATCGGAAGTACAGGATGCACTGGCGCGTCTCATCGAACCACCACCAGCGAGCGGGACACCAGTTGGTCTCCCGCCTGAAGCCGGATCCGGTACACGCCCGGGCCCAGACGACCGACATCGAAACGCGTCTCATGGGCACCGGCCGGGCGCACACCTTGCTCGATGAGGGCCACGCGTCGACCCAGCATATCGTAGAGGCTCATGTTGACCGTTCCCGATTCGTCAAGGGTCCAGTCCACATGGGTCATACCGCTGGCGGGATTCGGCCAGGGAGCCGACAGACCGGGGCCTTCGGGCAAGACAGTATCCCTTTCGGCAGCCGTGTAGACGGCCCCGAACGGCAGCGCAGGAAGCGGACCGAGATCCAGGGAGGCATTGTCCGAGGTGATCCACGTGGTCACGCTGTAGGGCGGCAGCGTAACCTGGAAGCCATCCACGTAGGCTCCCGATGTATCCGCGACGACATCGTAGTAGGGCACGGGACCATCCGTCGTCATCTGTACCGCATTCGACGGGTCGATGGTGAACGTGCGCGGCCCATTGGAGAAGTTGATGGCCACCACAGCGTTCTCATCCATATAAGGACGAACGAAAGCCAAGGTGGAAGCCGCCGACGAAAGGAAGGTCACATTCTGCGTGCCGAAGGCAGGGAATCGGGCCCTCGCCACGGCCAGTTGGCGGTGGAAATCGGCCCACTCGCCGTTGGATTCCGTATTCCAGTTGACCGGCAACCGCCGCCGATCGCCGCTGCCCGTGCCGTACCCTACTTCCTGACCCTGGTAGATCATCGGAATCCCGGGAATGGTCATGAGCATGCCGGTAAGGGGGCGGATGCGATCCGGGTTTGAACTGAATGTGGCGTGCAGGCGTGTCTCGTCGTGGTTTTCCAGGAAGCGGAAGAAGCGGGCATTCGGACCCGGGACAAAGTTGTTGTTTGGAATGCGAGCCCGGTAGTCGGATACCTTGCCGTAGTTGGCCGGATCGCGCATGAAATGGGAGAAATCCCAGTCATAGGCGGAATCCAGCCCCCCGGCGACGGAGGTTCCGTTGTCATCGTCGGCGTAGTAGACCTCCGTTCCGAAACCGGTACCGGCCAGTTCTCCCAGGGACCATGCGTCCGGTCGCACCCGACGCATGAGCTCCCGAACGGGACGACCGAAACGCTCGGGGCCGTAGCGCTTCCAGGGTCCCCAGTACGCATCGAAACGATATCCGTCGACATCGAACTCGGTCAGCCAGAACCCGATGATGTCGAGCATCTCGGCCTGCAGGTCATCGTTGTCCCAGTTCAGGTTGGCCAGCTGACCGAATCCGTCAAAGACCCTGTAGAACCCGTTGTCGCTCCACTTCTCCGTCAAATACGGACCGCTGCCGTCCAGCCCGCGATTGTAGGAACTGGGCGTGGTCTGGATGAAGTCGGCATACGTGCCGCCCTGTTCCAGGCTCTGGACCCATTCATGATCCTCCGAGCTGTGGTTGACGGTCAAATCCAGAACGACCCGAATGCCCAGTTCATGGGCCCGCTCCACGAGCGCCTTGAAATCATCGTTCGTCCCCAGCTTGGGGTCGACCGTCCGGAAATCAATCACATTGTATCCGCCGCCCAGACCGCTCATGTCCACATTGCGCATGATGGGCATGAACCAGATCGTGTTGAAACCCATCCCTTTGATGTAGTCCAGGTTGGCACGGATCTCATTGAGGCGATTCCCTTCGCTGCCGATGGATCCACTGGCTTCCACCGGGCCGAATGAGAACGGGAAGACTTCGTATACAACGGCCTGATCAATCCACGAAGCTTTGTCGGCCCACTCGAAGGTCGATATGGAACCATCGGGGGCCACCCGCACGGCGGCGCGGGCCTTGTCCGTCCGCCCATCAACAGCCGTGACCTCCACCGTGATGTACAATTCTCCCGCCCCTGCTGCCGATGCCACGGCCACGGAGCCACCAGCCACGAACTGCAGGAAGTCGGTCGTGGAGAGCTCCTCATCCGGAACGAAGCGAATCGAGGACAGCCCCGGAGATGCTTCAGTTTCAATGACCTCCAGATTGAAAATCGAGCCATCGCCCGATACCTGCAGATCGAAGAGCCGCTCCCCGAGCGGACCGTTCCACCGCGTGATGACAACTTCTCCGCTCTGGAATTCCTGGCCGCCGATGGTCGCTTCCAGGCTGAATCTGTTCGGTCCATCCTGGAGCGAAGCAACGCCATCAATCTGCCCATCGACGACCGGAAGATCGGCCGCGTAGATACCATCCCTGAGCAGCCGTACCGATGTCAGGGTCGGATCGACCTGGCCGGACAGATCCGCGGCCAATCCCTGAAGCCGGATCGAGTCCATCACGGTCCGGCGCGACGGGGTTTGCAGCGTCAGTCCGCCGACCAGCGTGCCGACCGAAGCCGAAGCCGTACCGTCCTGGGTGGTCACCTGGATCTCGAGGCGGGTACCCGCCACGACGGGATTGGTCAAAGCAACCTGCAACACGCTGCTTCCCGAATTGAATAGGGCCAGTACGTCTTCAGGCGGGGCACCGGCCACGGACAGCGTCAGGGCCTGGATCGGCTCCGACGCCACGATCCCGGCCGTGACATGACTGACCAGGCCGTTCCCGTCCATCCGCGGAATGACCTGCACCACCATGGGATCGACTACTGTCAGGACGGAGTTGTTGTTGTCTGATGGATTGGTCCTCGGATTGTACGGGTCGGTAATCCAGTTGGAGCCGGACGTGGACGTTACGAAGAACTTGTACTCGACGGTCTGCCCCACCGTGAACGTCTGTCGTTTGTACCACTGACCCAGGGAGTCGACCCGCACCATGCCGGTTGACGACCCATTATTCCATCCGTTGAATGTCCCGGGGAGGCTGGCCGATAGGTGATTGTCCTCGATCGGATACCGAAAAGGGACATTGACGGCCTGGGCAGCGACAACATGGGTGCCTGCAACCGCCAGGACAGTGGCGGCAAAGGCGGAAAGCCAGAAGGTTCGAAGCAAAGTCTGTCGGGACATGAAAAGCGATGCGTGAATGGAAGGATCAGGCAATGACCGCTGATCGGGTGGTCTGGCGATCCACCAGGGACGGCGCAAACACGGTGTGCGCCACCGTGGAATCCGGATTGGCCATGCGTTCGAGGAGCAGATCGAAAGCGCGTCCTCCCATTTCGTGCATGGGCTGCCGCAACGTGGTCAGGCCGAGGTACCGGGCGATGGGCAAGTCGTCAAATCCGATGATCTGGACATCATCCGGTACATTGTGCTTCGTATTGCGGAGCGCATCCATGGCCCCGATGGCCTGCACGTCGGAGGTGGCAAAGATGCCATCCGGGACAATTCCAGCCTTGAGCAACGCCGTCATCCCGTCGTAGCCTGCCTTTTCATTGAAACCGTCATGGTATCCATCCGAGGAAACCACCAGGTGATCGTCGGGCAATGTGATCCCCTTGCGCTGGAGCCCGCTGCGGAAACCTTCGAGACGATGGCTTGCCGGCACCGAATGCGGATTTGCCATGAGCACCGCCGGGTGGCGCACGCCGGCTGCCAACAGATAGTCCGCAGCAATCTCGCCGCCGCGCCGGTTGTCCGTCGAGATCGAGTCGAAGCCAGGATGGAAACAATCCACGAGGACGACGGGAGTGTCTGATTGCTGCAGCCGCTGTTCCAGTTCTCCTTTCACGGGTGCGGAAAACAGCATGACGCCGGCCGATCGCCCGCGATGCAGCGCTTTCTCCACCTGCCCCTCGATTTCATCAAGGGTCGGGGCCGAGTAAACCAGAAGATCGTAGGAAGTGGCAGCCATCCGATCCTGAAGGCCTTTGAGGACCTCCGCGTAGAAGTAGTTCGAGAGCATGGGCACGATGGCCGAAATGGTCTCGGTCTGACGGCGGGCCAGACTGCGTGCCGACACATGGGGCTGGTAGCCCAACCGCTCCGCTACTTCCTGCACCGTGGCACGCGTTGCTTCCGACACACGGGGATTGTCGTTGAATACTCTGGAGACGGTGGCAATGGAGACGCCTGCCTCCGCTGCGATATCGTAAATCGTGATTCCCACGCGGGTCCTGCAAGAAAGTGGTGGCAAGATGACGACCGCATGGCCTGAAACAGGCAGTACGGAACCGTCACGCGGATGTAAGCGGGCTGTAAGCGCTTACATTTGCGACAAGAATGGTAGGGGCCGCGGCGCAGAATCACAACTTCGATGTGTACATGCCGGGAATACCTGACACGTTGCCTTCCCGACGCCTGTGGATCATGCATGCCCTGCGCGGGGTTGTAGGATCGATTCCAATTGCCACCCTGCCTCCTCCTGCATGCCTCCCATGCCCCATCCATCGTCCGAAGCCCACGTGGATGACCGGACAACGGTGGCCTTCGTGATGACCGGAGAGTTGTACCGGAACAGCAGGGCACTGAAGCAACTGCGCTCGCTGGCGGCTGCGGGATACCAAGTGGACGTCTTTCACTTGTCGGGGACGGCCCCTGAGATTGCGCTTCCCGACGCCATTGCGGTCCACACGCTGGAACGGCCTGGCGGAAGCGGACCGACCTTTTTCAGGAAGATTGATCGACTGTTTGCCTCCGCGTTGTCCGGACAACGTGCCGATATTCTTCATGCGTCGGACCTGTATGCGCTGGCTGCGTGCCGGCGGCGTGCGGATGAAACCGGCGCCGGCCTGACCTACGACGCACGGGAATACTATCCGCACGTCGCCGGCACGGTAGGCAAACCGTGGGCCCGATGGTGGTGGCGACGTCTCGAGAGAAAACACATCGGCCGGGCGGACTCCGTATTCACGGTATCGGACTCGATTGCCGATGCGCTCTCGTCCGACTACGGGATCGATCGACCGCTCGTGGTTCACAACGCTCCTCCGGCTGCGATGTCAACGACCGATCAGCCCGAGTCCACCCTGTCGGATCGCATCGGGGCTGACGATCCCATCTTTGTCCACCTGGGCCAGATGAAGGCACACCGTGGCGGCCCATCGCTGATTCAAGCCATGGAAATGGTCGAGGAAGCGCACCTCGTCTTCCTTGGCTATGGCGCGGAAAAGGCAGGACTCCAGAACCTCAGCAAGGAAGCGGGTGTCTCGGACCGGGTCCACTTCCTGGATCCGGTTGCCCCCGATGCCATTCGGCTGGCCATCCGGGATGCCCGTGCCGGCATCACCATGCTGGAAGACACGTGCCTGAACCACCGCTTTGCCCTTCCGAACAAACTGTTCGACTACATCCATGCCGGACTGCCGGTACTGGGAGCCAACCTGGATGAGGTGCGCAGTGTCATTTCCCGCTTCGAAATCGGCCTGACCGCCCGACCCGACCAACCCGCTGACATTGCTCGTGCCATGACGGCCATGCTCGAGGAAGAAAGCCAGGCGCGGTGGCGCAGCAACCTTCCGAAAGCGGCCGAAACATTTGCGTGGGAGAATGCATCTCAGCGATTCCTTGCTGGCATCGAACGGACCCTCGAACGCCTGACAACGTCGGGCAAGGATCCTTCATCCTGATACCGCCGTTCGACTCCCTCTTCTGCTGCGCTTTCACCGCTTCCAACCCGATGCATCGCATTTCGACCCTTTCCAGCGCCCTGGCCCTCGTGCTCGTAGCTGTCGCCTTCGCCCTTCCGGCTTCCGGACAGGAGACCGATGCGGATGTCGAACTGGCTCCACAGCTGGAGTGGCCTTCATTCCCGGATGCCCTGGAAGCAGCCAAGGAATCGGAGCGTATCGTGCTCGTTGATGTGTGGTCGCGCACCTGTGGATGGTGTCGCAGGCAACAGACCGAGGTCTACACACAGCCGGATCTGCAGGGATACATCCTTGACACGTTCGAACTGGGTCGGTTGGACATCGACCAGGACAGCGACACTTTGTCCTACCGCGGATATACCATGAGCTCGCAGATGCTCTCTGCCGGTTTCGGTGCCACAGCCACACCGACCACGGTATTCCTCGAGCCCGACGGCACGTACATCACGCGCCTGCAGGGATTCCACGCCTACGAGGATTTCTACAATGTCCTCCGATTCATCGGGTCGGAATCCTTTCGCGAAATGGACTTCGAACAGTTCATGACCGCCGAGGAAAATTCCGAAGGCAAGTAAGCCTGCACGACAACGGGCAACGATCTGAAGAGTCGGGTCAGTCGCCCGAATGGTCTTCGGCCCGCTTCGGCTGTTGGGGCCGGTCTTCCGCAAAACCGTTCCGGATGCGATAGGTGGATTCGCGTTGAAGGAACATCTCGGTCTGTCCTCCTTCGCCGGGCCGCTCGTCCTCCGAGGTGTCATCATCCACGGTTTCCTCCCCGCCTTCAAGGCCAGGCATGGACCTGCGGGATGGGATCCCAACCGCTTCCTCCTCTCCATCGATTGCATCGGGCGAAAGAGCCTCCTCGTCACGTTCCTGCGCTGAAGGAACCGTGTCCGTGCCGGTCGCCCCGGCAGTAGTGCTTCCGGTGGCTGCCTCGGTCAGACCGCAACGGGCCTGCAATTCGTATTTCCACAAGGCAGCCGCCTTGATGGTCATGTCTATTTCATCGCCGTTCCTGAGTCTGATGACCAACTCGTCAGCAACCCAGCGCACCTCCACAATGTCCTCGAGATCGATCCGTCGGTGGTATCCCAGACCTTTCAGCACGATCCGGTCCGGAAGCAACTTGGCCTTTCCGAACCAGACCCGTTGGTCATTCAGGTCAAACCTGGACTCCAGCACCTGCATACCACCTTCCTCTCCTTTCATTATGCTGGCCGGTTGTCCGGACGTGAATGTACAACGTTGACCGAGCCGCCTTCATACGCTTCGGGTCGGCGATGTTGCATGAACAAGGTCCGGGCCGCCGACTGGTCCACCAACGTGTAGTCCAGATCCGCGGTCAACGTGGCGTCCTCACCGGCCGGCGCACGGGCCACCACAGATCCGTTCGGGTCCGTGATGAAGGATGATCCTTCAAAGGTGAGGACGGACTCCTTGCCCACCCGGTTGGCGAGCGCCATGTAGAATCCGTGCTGGAACGATCCAGCCTGGAGTTCGGCCTCGTACACACCTTCCGGCCATTCCCCTTCGGCACCGGCCTGTGGCACAACGACGAGTTGAGCCTCCTGCAATGCCAGGGCTCGGAGATATTCCGGGTAGTGTCGATCGTAGCAGATGCAGACTCCGATGCGTCCGAATCGGGTATCGAAAACCGGCGCTCCCCGATCACCCGGATCATAGTAATCCTGCTCATAAAACCCGTCGTAATGGGTGATATGCATCATGCGCGTGACGCCCAACAGGGAACCGTCGGCATCGATGATGGGCGAGCTGTCATACGCCTTGTCGCCATCTCGCTCGAACAGATTGAGGATGATGACCACACCCATGTCCCTGGCCAGAGCGGAGAAGGCTTCCGTGGTCGGTCCGGGCACCGTTTCCGCAAATCGGAATCGATCACCGGTCAGTCGATGCTGCGGGAAAAAGCGCTGGAAGGCCACTTCGGCAAACGCAATGATGTTGGCACCCGCCGCCGCTGCTGCCTTCGCATTCTGGAGACCCAGGCGCAGGTTGGCTTCCGGGTCAGGTCCAGCCTTCTGCTGGATCAGGGCAATCCTTGGCATGCCTTTTCTTACTGGGATGGGGTGGGAGATGATACCGGTCCGAAAGCACCGGAAGCCAGTGTTACGACAAAGAGGACGGCCACCAGCACTCCTGCCACTTTCAATGCTCCACCGATACCGGGGCTTGCATCCTGTTGTGCCGGTACTCCGTTTCCGGCAAGCAGTTGCGCGTACGTGGAGTCGCTGACCTGATGGGTGAACGGAGCTTCCACACCGGAAGCGATCCGGTCGGTGACCTGCTCCAGCCAGTACAATCCAACCAGTTCGTCCGTGGGGCGGGCCTGTCCTGAAATGCGTTGGAACGTGCCTTTCACCTGCACGAATTTGGTCTCATCGCCACGCTCTGCATTCACCGCGATCCGCATGAGGATGTTGTTGAAATCAGCCTGGGGAGCCAGCGTGTCCGCAATGGCGTCCTGTACCCTTGAGAGTGGCACGAAGTCCGACTGGACCAGGCCGATGCGATCGTTGGCCAGCGTAATCGCAAAATTGGACCGGATCAACGCCGAGGTGGCTTGATCGACAATATCCACGCGGTCGGCCATGCTCGTGAAGGCCACGGTTTCCACATGATCCACCCGCACCGGCGCAGTAGCCGTACGGGGCGTCGTACACCCGGCCACGAAAAAGGACCAAGCGAGCACGATGGTCAGAGGACGCAAGTAGGCTCGGATGAACACCACGCAGTGGATCAGTTGAAACGAAGGAATTCTTCTCAGGATCGTGATCGACCCCGGGACAGAACGCTTAAACGACACCCGCAGGCTGTAAGGTCCGCACTCGGCAGCCCGATATGTGACGGCGCTCCGACCGTCATCGGTCATGAAAGTCGTGCACGTACGATACGATCCCTGCCCGCCATATCCTGTTGCAGGACAACATTTTCAAATCCCGCTTCCTCGAAGAGTCGGCACACCGATGCCCCACCGTCCGCATGGATCTCCACAAGAATGTGCCCTCCGGAGCGCAGGAGCCGGGGTGCCTGCCTGGCGATGACCCGATAGAATCGCAGCGGGTCCGCTCCTGAAAACAGCGCCATCGCCGGTTCATGATCCCTGACCTCGGGCTCGAGAGTGGACGATTCTCCGTCGGGTATATACGGTGGATTGGATACCAGGACGGATGCCTTGCCACCGATCCGCAGGTCCAGCTCCTGATCTTCCATATCGGCCTCCACCCAGGATACATCGGCCCCGAGACGCTCCGCATTGGCACGCGCCACAGCGAGTGCTCCGGCAGAAAGATCCACTCCCGTGCACGGAATACCGGGTTTTTCGAGGGCGATGGTAACAGGAATGCATCCGGAGCCCGTACCCAGATCAATCACGCCACCGGCCAGATCATCCGGGGGCAAGGCGATGATCTTTTCAACCAGTTCCTCCGTTTCGGGGCGCGGGATCAGAACATCGGGGGTGACCTTGAACGTGTACCCGAAAAAGGCGGCTTCACCCAGTATGTATTGCATGGGCTCACGGTTCGCACGTCGGTCGATGAGATCGTACAGATGTCCAACCTCCTTGCCAGGGACCTCGGCATCGGGGTGCATCACCAGATCCAGTCGGGTACGTCCGGTGACGTGCATCAGGAGCCATTCCGCTTCGCGCCGGGCGTTGTCAATCCCGGCTTCCCCCAGGATCCGGGTGCCTTCTGCCAGTGTGGATTGCACCGGCTTTGCCTGATTTCTGCACATGATCTGATTCGCGCCTTATATTCTTCGTTCGGACGCCCCAGCGGCAGTCCCCCATTATCCCGACCTGACACACCCACCGGTCGGGCATTTTTTGATCGCGCCATGTAAGCGTTTACATGCCCCCTTGTCGGACCAGGGGGCCCTTCCGGAAGATCGCAACCCGTTCCGGACATTCCACATCTCTTTTCCCATTCTGCCTTCGCAGTCCAATCATGACTCCCCAGGACCAACTTCAAGAACTGAGCAAGAACATATGGTGGAGCTGGAATCCAGACGCCCTCACCTTGTTCACCCGTCTGAATCGCAGCGCTTTCCAGGCATCCCGCAACAACCCGATCGTTGCCCTCAAGTACGCCAAGAAAGACGCACTCGAGGATCCGTACGTCATTGAACAGATCGATTCCGTCTACAGGAAATTCCGACGCTACATGGACGAGCCGGGCGGACAGGAGAATGGTCCCCGGGTCTCGTACTTCTGCATGGAATACGGCCTGCACGAAAGCATGCCCCTGTACTCCGGTGGCCTTGGCATCCTGGCCGGCGATCATGTGAAAGCCGCCTCCGATGTCGGACTCCCCTTCACGGCCGTTGGCCTCTTCATCCGGGAGGGCTATTTCCGGCAGTACTTCGACGAGGACGGAAACCAGCACGACGACTATCCGGCCATCGACGTCACCAATCACCCGGTCGAACTGGTAACCGATGAAAACGGCAACGCCGTTGTTGTGACGGTCCATTCCGGCGATGAGCCTATCCGTCTGCGGGCCTTCCGGATGCACGTCGGCAAATCCACGCTGTACCTGCTGGACACGGATTTCTCGGACAACCCCTACTGGATCCGTTTTCTTACCCGCCGCCTCTATCAGGGCGATCGGATCACGCGTCTGCAGCAGGAGATCATCCTCGGCATCGGTGGCATGCGGATGCTGCGCGCCCTGGGTGTGGAAACCGATGTGTACCACATGAACGAAGGCCACTGTGCCTTCCTGAGCCTTGAGCTCCTGAAGGAAGAGCTGCAGAAAGGTCTCCTCTGGGGTCAAGCCAGTGAGGAGGTTCGCAAGAAGTGCGTCTTCACTACGCATACGCCGGTACCTGCCGGACACGACCGCTTCGCCCCGGAGCAATTCAACTGGGCCATGTCCACCATGCGTCAGGAGCTGGGCGTGGACGAAACCACACTGCTCGGTCTGGGACGCGTGGACGAGAATGACCATGCCGAAGAGTTCACCATGACCATCCTGGGCCTGAAACTGGCCCGTGCTGCCAATGGTGTATCCAAGCTCAACGGCGAGGTGGCCCGTCGGCAGTGGCATCACCTGTATGCCGATCGTCCGGTCGACGAGGTACCCATTTCCCACGTCACGAACGGTATCCACCTGCCCACCTGGGCTTCACCCGCTTCCCGCACCTTCCTGCGCGTGAACCTGGGATCCTGGACCAACGACCGCGAGAAGCAGTCCACCTGGGACAAGATCGATGATGTGTCGGACGAAGCCATCTGGGAATACCGCAGGAAACTGCGTCAGAACCTGATCGACTTCGTCGGTCGCCAGGTGGCCCATCAGACGCTGCCGCAGAAAAGCCTGCTCAACCCCCGGGCCCTGACCATCGGGTTCGCCCGCCGGTTTGCTACCTACAAGCGTGCCCCGCTGCTCTTCTCCGACGTCGAGCGCGTTGCCAACCTGTTCTCCAAGTACGAGCGCAATATCCAGGTCATCTATGCCGGGAAAGCCCACCCGAAGGACGAAGGCGGTCAGGCGTTCATCCGTCAGATCTACGAGCTTTCCCAGCGCCCTGAGTTCAAGGGCCGACTGATCTTCCTGGAGGACTACAACATGGAGATCGGCCGGATGCTCATTTCAGGATGCGATGTCTGGCTGAACAACCCGCGCAGGCCGTACGAGGCGTCCGGCACGAGTGGTCAGAAGATTGCCCTGCACGGCGGACTGAACCTGTCCATCCTGGACGGCTGGTGGCCGGAAGGCTACGACGGCACCAATGGGTGGGCCATCGGAAACGAGGCTTCCCACGTCATCAAGGATCCGGAAATCCAGGATGCCGAGGACGCCGAATTCCTGTATGCCACCCTGGAGAAACAGGTGCTTCCGCTCTTCAACAAGCGCGGCGAAGATGGACTGCCGCACGAGTGGATCAACATGATCCGTTCCTCCATCCGCTCGCTGACCTACCAGTTCAGCGCCCACCGGATGATCCTGGATTACGTCAACCAGTTCTACCGGGCCGAAGTGGAAGAGCCGGCCTGATCAGGCGTTGAGCCCTTCGCGTTTGGTCCAGGTCCTGAACTCGTCCTCGAGCTGCTCGAATGAGTCCAGCGCAAAAAGGATGGGCTGCAGGTGCCAAACTTCGTAGTCCTGGTTGATGACCGCTTCCATCGAAAAGTCGCGCACGTCCACTTCATCAGAGAGGGCGTGCGTGACTTCGTTTTTGGAGGAGATGATGCCGGCGCCAAAGATGCGCAGACCTTCTTCCTGGCGGATCAAGCCGAATTCGATGGTGAACCAGTGGAGGCGTTCGAGCCAGGTGCGCTGGATTCCCTTGGCGTTCAGGGCCGTCTTTCCGAACAGGTGATAAAAGTCGGCAACAGCCGGCTCCGTCAGCATCGGCATGTGGCCGAACATGTCGTGGAAGCAGTCGGGAGCGGGCGTGTAGTCCAGTTCGTGCTTTTCCCGGATGTAATCGGTGGACGGGAATACCCGGTCTGCCAGAAGACCAAAGAAGTCCTTCTCGTGCAACAGGCCTGGAATGCGCGCTATGCGCCATTCCGTTGCCGCTTCCATGCGGGCGCTCAAGTCCCGCAGTGCCGGAACGCCCGAGTCATCCATGCCCAGGATCCTGACGCCTTCCAGATAGGATTCTCCCGCCCTGCCGGGCAGGAGGTCCATCTGCCGGTTGAAGAGGTATTTCCAGTTCTCGTTGTGCTCGTCCGAATACTCAGGAGGCACGATATCCGCTCCGATCGGCGGATTTCCTTCGAGATGCTGTGGAATGCAGCGCGGGTCCACACCCTCTTCAGCCGCGCGTTCGTAGGCAGAAACCGGAGCATCTTCCATGGCGGGGTCGAGGTGTGTGTCCTTCATGGTCGTCGAGGATGGGTTGGTGTTGGATCAGACGGATGCCGGCCGGGAGACGGGCACTGTCGGCACCGGCGCAGGATGCGGGATTGCGCACAGGTTAACAGTGTTATCCGGAGAATACGCGTACGCTCCTGAGGCGTGCAAGGTTCACCTTTTGAAATTCCCGGTGAGGAGCCGCCCTTGGGGCCCCGAATTACCGTTCAGCCCAATCGATCCCGCTCGTCACGCATCCGGTTGCGGGCGTAGAGCGCTACCACCAGAAACCCTCCGAAGGCCGCCAGGCCGGCCATGATGGCTTGCTCGCTGAGTACGAACAAGCCCTCCATCACCAGGGCAATCAATCCGAAAACGAGGGCGAAGGCTGCCCCAAAAAAGACAGCCATCCCCAGGATGAGGGGTGTGGATTCGAGAACCCGTTCGTCCAGTTCCTTCAGGTCGGATCCTTCCATGTCAGACAATGAGTCCGGCAATCAGGAACGCAACTACCGAGAATCCGGCCAGCATCAGCGCATAGGGAAGTTGCGTGTTGATGTGGTCGACATGATCCGAGGCAGCCGACATCGAGGCGATGAGCGAGGTGTCGGACAGTGGCGAGGCATGATCTCCGAAGACGCCTCCGGCCAGCACGGCGCCCAGCATGAGCGGCATCGAAAGGCCCAGACCCTCAGCCAACGGCAGCGCGATGGGGATGAGGATGGCGAAACCCGTCCAGGAGGATCCCAGCGTGAACGAGACGAAAGCGCCCACCAGGAAAATGACCGAAGGCAGCCACCACGTCGGCCAACCCGTGCCGACCACGCTGATGATGTAAGGCCCCATCTCGAGGGCACGGGATACCTGACCCAGGGCGAATGCCAGTGCCACCAGCGTCACCATCCCGATCAGGCCGCCGGACCCCTTCAGCACGAGGGCCATGGACTCGGTTGGCTTCATGAGCACACTGCCATCTTTTCCGGAGCCCGGCAGGGCATACATGATCATGGCCGAACCGATGGCCGCGATCACGGCCCAAAGGACGGATGTGGAGCCACTGCCCTGCATGATGGCGCCATCGCCCGTCACGTACAAACCGAAGAAGATCATTCCAACCATCACGACGATGGGGATCATCAGGTGACGGGCCTTCTCAGCCGAATCCGCCACGGGAGCCAGTTCGACGATCTCTTCAGCCACGAGCGGTACAGCACCTTCACGCAGAACGGCCCCTGTCGTTTCAGCCCGCTCTTCAGCCCGTTTCATGGACCCGAAGCGCCAGCCCGTCAGGGCCAGAACGAGACCGGCGATGATGGCGAACAGCGCATAGAAATTGAAAGCTACCGCACCGGCCAGAAGGCCGACGGCACCTTCGGACACGCCCTGGGCCGCCAGCAATCCGAGGACGAACGCACCCCACCCGTTGAGCGGAATGGTCATGCACACCGGCGCACTGGTGGTGTCACAATAGAAGGCCAGTTTTTCCCGCGGGATGTTCAATTTGTCGAATAGCGGCCGGTTGATGGCCCCGGTGATCAGGCAGGTGATGCTGGACTCGACGAAAATGACCATGCCTGTTGCCCAGGCCAGGACTTCCGCGCCGCGGCGTGTCTGGCCCCACCCCTGCCGGGAAGCCCATTCGATGAATCCGTTCACCCCGCCGCTGGCCTGAACGAGGGCGATCAACCCTCCCACCATCAAGCTGAACAGAAGAATGCGAACATTGCTGGGATCGGCAAACACCGCCACCAGTTGGTCGATCAATTCCCGCAAACCCAGGATGGGATTGCCACCGACAAGGATCGTCGTGCCCAGCCAGAGGCCGGCCAACAGGGACAGATAGACCTCCTTTGTCCAGAGAGCCAATACAATGGCCAGGATGGGAGGAAGCAGGACAATCCACTCCATGGTCAGGAATCCGCGTCTGGGTGAGAGAAAGTGAACCCGAATCTACGCGAAATCAGGTATACGTGGGGAGGCACTTCAAAGCAGTGGTTTCCTGCCGGATGCACCCCGCGCGACAATCTGTCGTACACGTCCTAGATTGCACGCCCCGGACACGTGTCCATCTGAACGTCCGGACCTCCTACACTCCCTTTTGCGATGAGCACCTCCCAGGGTCGATTCAAGAACGTCATCAACGATGCGTCCCGCTACACGCAGAGCGTCATCGACGATTTTGCCAAGGGCGACATCCCCGATTCGCTGCGGCGGGATTTTCGTGACACCTACGATTTCTATGTCTCGGACGAGGAGCGGCAGCAGTTGGCCCGGATGGGGAATTTCCAGCGGTCCGTTTTTTCGACCTGGTACATCGCCCGCGGCCTGTTCCTGCGACTGAGCACGTCCCGTCGACTGCTGGTCCTGCTCGCCGTCGTGCTGGCCTGGGGTGGTGTGACCGATGGCGGCGAGGACACCTTCTTCGGCTTCATCATGCTGCTCTTCGTTCTGGGACTGGAGCTCAAGGACAAGACGGAGGCACGCGTCGAACTGCAGGAAGGGCGGGCCGTGCAGTTGGCCATCATGCCGGTATCCATCCCTGAACTGGATGGCTGGGAAATCTGGATGCACTCCACGCCGGCCAACGATGTCGGCGGGGACCTGGTCGATCACCTTCCCCTCGGCGATGGACGCCTGGGACTAACGCTGGGTGACGTGGCAGGCAAAGGACTGCCCGCAGCGTTGATGGCGGCCAAATTGCAGGCCACACTGCGTGCCATTGCGCCGGATGTGCAAGATCCGGCCGTGAGGGCCGAAAAGGTCAACCGCATCATTCGCCGGGACGGCCTGCCCAACATGTTCATTTCCCTCTTGCATGCGGACATTTCGCCGCGCTCGAGTTCGGTGAGCTATGTCAACGCCGGTCATCACCCTCCGCTTCTGGTACACGAGAACGGTCTCACCGAACTCGAGCGCGGCGATGCAGCCATCGGTCTCAGCATCGATTCCCGATTCAGGAATCACTCCGTGGAGATGGCCTCCGACGACTTGCTCGTCATTTATTCGGACGGTGTGACGGAAGCCCGCAATGAGATCGGCCGGTTCTTCTCTGACGAACGATTCCTGGAGTTGGTCGAACATTGTCATGGGATGAGTGCTCCCTCCCTCGGTGGTCGCATCATCGATGCCGTAAGTGATTTCGTCCAGACTGCCCGCCAAAGCGACGATCTGTCCCTCATCATCCTTCGCCGACTTCCCGACAGCAGCCTCTAGATCCTCCATGTCCCGACGAATCAATGTTTCTTCTGGCGCCCCCTGGGAGCCACTGGTGGGGTACTCCCGCGCCGTCCGCGTCGGCAATGAAATCCACGTGTCCGGCACGACCTCGCTGGATGAGAACGGGATCCTGGTGGGCCCGGGCAATGCCGGAGCGCAAACGCGTCAGATCCTGAACATCATCCGTCAGGCGCTTGAGGAAGCCGGCGCTTCGATGTCGGATGTGGTCCGGACGCGCATCTATGTCACCGACATCAGCCAGTGGGAAGACATCGGCCGCGCGCACGGTTCGTTCTTCGGAGACATCCGGCCGGCAGCCACCATGGTGGAAGTCAGCCGCCTCATCGACCCCGACATGCTGGTCGAGATCGAGGCCACAGCCATCGTGGACGAGCAACGCTGATTCAGAGAGAGTCAAGTTCCCGCTAAAATGGAAGCCCGGCCCTGCCGAACATTGATGTTGGGAGAGCGTTCGGACTATCTTTGCAAGATCCTCCCACCCCCCGCTCCCGTCACCCGTTCTTGATACTGCAGGATGTCTGAAAAGCGTACGTATGTCTTCAACAACGAGTCCTGCTCGTTCGTTGAGGTTGAGAAGTCCCCTTGGGATCGGGTCCGGAAAGCGGCCTGGATTGGATTTGCAGCCCTGCTCCTCGCCACCGTTGCAACCTTCGGCCTCGACCGTGTGGTCAACACCCCCGAAGAGTTGGCGCTGCTTGACGAGAACAGGGCTCTCCAGCAACAACTCGAATCGGTAAACCGTCGGCTGGACGATGTGACCGATGACCTGCTGGCCATCCGCGAGACGGACGAGGAACTCTACCGTGTTCTTCTCAATGCCCAGGGCATTTCGGACGATGTGGCCCAGGTCGGTGTCGGTGGCAGCAACCCATACCCCGAATTCAGCCGTTTCAGTGCTTCGGCCTCTGACGTCCTGACCAGCAACGCCGAAAAAATCGACCGCCTCGAGCGGCTGCTCATGCTGCAGAGCTCCTCCTACCGCGAGTTGACAGAGCTGGCCGAAGAGCACGAAGAACAACTCAGGGAAATGCCGGCCATCCAGCCAGTCAACGGCCGTATCACATCCGGATACGGCATCCGCTTCCACCCGGTCCTGAAAGTCCGTCGCATGCATCCGGGGCTGGATTTCCACGCTCCCGTCGGAACGCCCATCTATGCCACGGGCGATGGTGTCATCAAGGAAGCCAAAGTCGGTGGAGGCCTCGGCCGCTACGTGAAGGTGGAGCATGAGACCGCGGGGTATGTTACCGTGTTTGCCCACATGTCCGAGATTGCTTCCGGAATCCGCGCAGGCCGATCGGTCAAGCGCGGTGACCTGCTCGGGTTCAGCGGGAACACCGGCCTCTCCGAAGCGCCGCATCTCCATTACGAAGTGCGGGACCTGGACGGCAACCAGTTGAATCCGTTGCACTTCCTGGCGCCCTCCCTCACCCCGGCCGAGTACGAGCGTCTGCTCAGCGAAGCAGAGCAGACCACGCTCATCTTCGACTGAGCCCGTAGCGGGACTTTTTCCGTGTGTGAACGGCCAGGATCAACGCCGGTCAGGACGCCTTGCATCTTTGAGGGGCAGAACCTATTGTCCGACGAACGGGCAACGACTAATCCAATTTGTGTTCAATGTACTGGACCCTTGATCTGGCATCGCACCTCGAAGATGCACCATGGCCTGCCACGCGGCTGGAGCTGATTGACTATGCAGAACGCACAGGCGCACCGTACGAGGTTGTGGAAAACCTCCAGGCGATGGAGGATGACGGAGAGCCCTACGAAAGCATCGAGGAAGTCTGGCCCGACTTTCCGACGAAGGACGACGACTTCTATTTCGAAGAAGAGTAGCCTCAGCGCATCCGCCCTCTGGCCGGCAGCACTGCTGCTCTCCCTGACCCTCCTCCCCGGGTCTTCACACGCCCAACAAACCTCCATCCCGGACAGTCTTCTGGTATGGGAGGTGTCGTTTTCCGGAAACAGTGTTTTTCCGGATGATGAACTGGCCCTGTACATCCGGACGCGTCGCAACCGCCGCATGGTCGGCATACCGGGATTCACCTGGTGGCGATGGCTCTACCAGTTCGGATCCGGTCCCCTGAACGAAAATGCGGTCGGCCGCGTCTTCATGCGCGTCGGAGAGCCGCCCGCGCTCCTGGACGCCGCCATCCTGGACAATGACGTCGAACAGATCCGTCTGTTCTATCAGCGCGAAGGATTCAGGGAGGCCACTGTTGAACCCGTCATCTCCCGACTGGCCCTTGGAAACCGGGTGCGAGTGGAATTCCACATCGAGGAAGGAACGCCTACCACCATTCGCACTTTCCGCTACCATGGCATTGACGACCTGTTTGTGGATGAAAAACAGGCCTTGCTGGCCGAATCCGTCATTCCCACGGAAGGTGCGGCCATTTCGGATTCGCTTTCGTGGCGTCCTCCGGACCTGCGCTACTCGGAGCCGCTCCTGGTCGAGGAGCGGCAACGGCTCATCCGGTTCCTGCGCGATCGCGGGTTTGCCGACATCTACCGCGATGCCATACACGCCGTCGTCTATCCGATGCACCCGGATTCCTTCGACGTGACCATGGCCGTCGAGTTGGGGTCCCGATACCGTTTCGGGAATGTGCATTTTGATGTCGCTGGACCCCAGAGCGAAGTACCCGATCGGGCAGACTCCACCTGGCTGAACTCATCCGAATCCCTGCAGGAAGGGGGCACATTGACAGCCACCATGTCCGGCGAGCGCCGCCTCGACTTCGATCTCCTGGAACGCACCCTTCAGTTCCGACCCGGGGACCAATTCAACCAGAGTCGACTCCTGGCAACCAAGCGCCGACTCGATGCTACCGGCGTTTTTGCCTTCTCCGATATCCAGGGAGCCGTTCCCGACACGTTGGCTGACGGTACCATCCGGCTGGACCACCACATCCGGCTGCGCACCCGGGTCCGGCACCAGATGCGTTTCGAGACCTTCATGCAGCAACGCAATGGAGCGCTGGCCGATTCGGACAACGAGCTCGGCATGGGCCTCGGGGTCACGTATTCCAACCTGAACCTGTTCGGTGGTGGAGAGGCGCTGACCATCAGCACAACCGGAAGTGTTTCTGCCGATATCGCTGGTCTCGGTGGGTTTACGTCGGCCCAATGGGAAAACAGCATCGGGCTGTCGTACCCTTACCTGACCTTCCCACTGGGTCGGTTTGACCGCCTCTCGTCGCTGTACGATGCCCGCAGCCAGATCACACTTTCGCTCCTGGCCGCACGTCGCGATGCTCTTCGTCTCACATTGCGGGGCCGGGGCGGTGCGCGCTACCGGTTCGAACTGCGTCATACGGAGACCCTCGCCTCGGTCATCGATCTGGTCGACCTCAGTGTCACCAACCCGGACACGTTGACCGGTTTCCAGGAGATTTTCCTGGATGACATCCTGAACACGGTCGACGACCCGGTGCAACAGGCCCAGATCATCGAGGATTACACGCGCCCGCAGTTCAACAACGCCCTCCGGTACACGCTCCGCAGCACGACGGTGGATCCATTCCGCAGGGATCGGGGGCATTTCCGGGAAGCCTCCATCGAATTCGGAGGCAACGTGGGCCGGGTGCTCGACGGACTGGTGTTCACCCCGGGCACGATCGAGGGTACGATACCGGGATTCGGCGTATTCAGCGGGAGCGGACAGAACCGAGGGATGATCTATCGGCAGTACATCCGATTCTCTGCTGAAATGCGGAGGTACGTCCCCGTTTCCGAACGCGCCACGTTCGCCTGGAAAGCCCTCGTCGGCATGGCCCACCCGACGGGCGATTCTGATGTTGTGCCATTCGACCGACGATTCTACAGCGGAGGCGCGAACTCCGTACGTGCATGGCGATTGAGGGAGCTGGGGCCGGGGGCGGCGCGTTTCACTTCGGATTCGGACTCGCTCGTGGCCACGGACGGCGCCAATATCCTCGGTGGCGACATCAAACTGGAGGCCTCCGCCGAACTCAGGGCCGTGGTCCTGCAGCGCGTGCTGAGCGCCGACTGGATCTTCACCCTCTTTGCTGATGCCGGAAACGTCTGGTTGGGTCCCCGCAATCCTGGTACCGTGGACGGACGGTTCCGCTTTGACTCGTTCATGGGCGATATGGGCATCGGCACCGGGTTCGGCATACGGCTGGCCTGGGATTACCTGATCGTCCGGCTCGATGCGGCGTACAAGGTCCATGATCCCCGCCGTCGCGGCGATTTCTTCCCGGACCGTTTCCGGGATCCCGTTTTGCAATTCGGTATCGGACACACCTTCTGACCCGGTCCGTTACCGTTCACCCCAACCTCTCCTTTCCGTGAAAAAAGGCTCCATCCTGACGCTGGACATCGAAAAGTTTGCCGACAAAGGTAAATCGCTTACTCGGGTCGACGGCTACGTCGTGTTCGTACCCGGTGCCGTACCCGGAGACCGGGTCAAAGCCCGCGTATACCGCAAGCGCAAGAAGTTTGCCGAGGCAGCCCTTCTGGAAGTGCTCGACCCTTCGCCTCTGCGCACCGAGCCCAAATGCTCGTACTTCGGCACCTGCGGCGGATGCAAGTGGCAGCATGTGAACTACCAGGCCCAACTGGACGCCAAGACGCAGTCGGTCAAGGAATCGTTCGAACACGCGGGCGGACGTCCGGATGTAGTGGTACATCCTGCCATGGGCGCCGAGGACCTCTACTACTACCGCAACAAGATGGAATTCAGCTTCAGCGCCGGGCGCTGGCTGACGCCTGCCGAGATCTCTTCGGGAGAGGACTTCAATACGTCCTTTGCCCTGGGCCTGCACGTTCCCGGCAACTTTGCCAAAGTCCTGGACCTGACCGAATGTCACCTGCAGTCCGACTGGAGCGCCTCGTTCGTCAATGCCGTCCGGGCCTTCTGCCTGGACAACGATTGGACGGCATGGCATCCGCGCAAACATACCGGCTACCTGCGTCATCTGGTCGTCCGGCAGGCCTCCAATACGGACGAGATCATGGTCAATCTGGTGACCAGCCACCACGATGCAGACCGGATGGCGGCCATGGCTGCCTGGATGCAGGAGACGGCTCCCCAGGTCACGACGTTCATCAACACCATCAACTCCGGTGTGGCGCAGACTTCTTTCGGGGAAGAGGCATACGTCGTGTTCGGACCCGGCCTGATCCACGACCGGATAGGAGACCACACGTTCGAGATCGCCTCGAATGCCTTCTTCCAGACCAACACGCGTCAGGCTGAAGCGCTGTACCGCGTGGCGGCAGAATATGCGGACTTCACCCCGGATGATCTGGTGTACGACCTCTACTGTGGCGCTGGCACGATTTCGTTGTACGTGGCTCCGAAAGTCAAACACGTCGTGGGCGTCGAACTGGTGGACGAGGCCGTCCAGAACGCCCGACGCAACGCCCAAGCCAACGGGATTTCGAACGTCACTTTCGAGACGGGCGACATGATGAAGCTCTTCAACGGGGAGTTCATCGCGCGACACGGAAAGCCCGATGTCCTGATCGTGGACCCGCCGCGTGCCGGCCTGCATCCGAAAGTGGTTCGTCAGATCGGCGAACTGGCACCGGAGCGATTCATCTACGTGTCCTGCAACCCGCACTCCCAGGCCAAGGACCTCTCCTACCTGACGGATACGTTCGAGGTGGTTCAGGTCCAGCCTGTCGACCTCTTCCCGCACACGCACCACATCGAATCGGTCGCGCAACTTCGTCTTCGAAAGTGATGAGCGGAGCCTCCCACACTGACTGGACAGGCCGCATCGTCTTCGTGACGGGAGGCACCGGATTCGTGGGCTCGCACCTTGTCGACACTCTGATCGAGCGGGGTGCGCGTGTCCGCTGTCTGGTTCGCACCGATCCGAAATGGCTCGACAGTCTGTCCGTGGACATCATCCGGGGAACGCTCCACGACAACGATGCCCTGACCAGAGGCGTGCAAGGCGCCCATGTGGTCCTGCACATGGCAGGCCGCACCCGCGCCCCAGAGCGCAGCGCCTTCATTCGGGACAATGTCGAAGGCACCCTCAACCTGATGCAGGCGGTTGAAAGCGCGAATACGGTCGAACATACCGTGGTCGCCAGCAGCCTGGCTGCCGTTGGAAGCGGTGGGTCGGGTATTGTGGACGAATCCGTGCCCCTCCGTCCCGTCTCCGATTACGGGTATTCGAAGGCGCGTATGGAAGAGGCCCTTTCGGAATGGATTGATCGCCTGCCTTTGACCATCATCCGCCCTCCCGCCGTATATGGCCCCCGGGAAACGGACATCCTGACCTTCTTCCAGTCGGTCGCGCGCGGCTTGTGCCCGATCGTGGGAGACGGCTCCACTCCCAGCCTGAGCCTCGTGCACGCCCGGGACCTGGTGGACGGTATCCTCCTCAGCGTTGGCAGGGAAGCAGCTTTCGGGCAGACCTACTTCGTGGGTGGCCCCGGACAGGTGGCCTGGCATGATGTCCGGGATGCCGCCACTTCGGCGCTCGGGAAGCGGGTACTCACGCTACCTGTGCCCCGCGTCATCGTGCCCACCGTCGGTGCCATCAGTGAATGGGTAGGCAAGCTGACGGGCACCTACCCTCCCCTGAACCGGGAGAAGGCCCGTGAAATACTCGAGGCTGCCCTGATGTGCAGCTCCGAAAAGGCAGTCAGTGAGCTCGGTTATGCGCCTTCCGTGGATCTGGACTCGGGTATCCGGGAAACGCTGTCCTGGTATCGGGAGCGGGGCTGGTTGTAGTACCCACGGACTTTCGCCTCCCCCTGAAAAGACCGCCGAAAGCGTCTTTGAAGCCCCTGCGAAAAGGCGAATATGCCCTGTGGGGCCGAATCCTGTACCCGCCGCGGTCGTTGATGCCGTGCCCCTTCTTGCACCCATTTACCATCACCACCCGGAGTCCACACCGTGACACCGCTAGGATTCAACACCGGCTACATTGAAGAGCTCTACCGCCAGTACCTGCAGGACCCTGACAGCGTAGGCGAAAACTGGAAGGAGTTCTTCAAGGACTTCACACCCGACGATGGTTTCGTGGCCCCGGCTCCGGCTCCCACCACCGGCACGCCTTCGAAGCCAGAACCGGCATCGGCGCCTGAAAAGGCCGCCCACACGGACGAAAAAGCCATCCGTGGCCCCTCGGCAAAGATTGTCGAGAACATGGAGGCCAGCCTGGGTGTCCCTACGGCAACGTCCGTTCGCACGGTGCCGGTGAAGCTCATGGCAGAGAACCGCGCGCTGATCAACGATCATCAGCGCCACGTGGGTGGTCACAAGGTGTCCTACACCCACATCATCGCGTGGGCCATCGTGAAGGGGCTGAAGGAATTCCCGGCCATGAACACGACCTACCGGAAGGACGGCGAAGATGGGCATATCCACGTCATCCCGCACGATGTGAACCTGGGTCTGGCCATCGACATGGAGCGTCGGGGCAAGCGTACGCTCCTGGTCCCCAACATCAAGCAGGCCGACCACCTCAACTTTGCGCAGCTCCTCGGGGCCTACAACGATCTCGTGCGCCGCGCCCGGGACAACAAGCTCGGCATCGAGGACTTCGACCGTACCACAGCCACGCTGACCAACCCGGGCATGATCGGCACCAACCTGAGCGTGCCGCGCCTCATGCCGGGGCAGGGTGTCATCGTGGGTGTCGGTTCGATCGGATATCCGGCCGAGTACTATGCGGTCCCTCCGGATTCCATCAACCAGACGGGCATCTCGCAGGTCATGACCATCACGTCGACCTACGACCACCGCGTCATCCAGGGCGCCGAAAGCGGCGCGTTCCTGGCCTACATGGACCAGCTTCTCCGGGGCGAACACGACTTCTATCAGGAGATCTTCCGGGACTTGAACATTCCGTTCCAGCCCTGGACGCTGTCCGAGGACTCTACGACACGGGTGGGCGTCCGCTCCCGCAGCGCCAAGCAGGAAGCCGTGCGCAAGGCAGCGTCCGTCCTGCAGCTCATCCGGGCCTATCGCGTCAGAGGTCACCTTCAGGCTGACGTCAACCCGCTGGGCAGCACCTGGGAGCCGCATGCCGAGCTGGACCCGTCCACCTACGGCCTGACCATCTGGGACCTCGACCGGGAATTCCCGACCGGCGGCCTGGGCGGCGAAGAGACCCTCCCCCTGCGTGACATCCTGGATATCCTGCGCCGGACATACACCCGCAAGATCGGCATCGAGTTCATGCACATCTCCTCCCCTGAGGAGAAGCGCTGGCTGACCGACCGGATCGAACCGAGCGGGTCCGAATACGCGGTCGACAGAGAAGCCATGATGCGCATGCTGCAGAAGCTGAATGCCGCGGAGGCCTTCGAAACGTTCCTGCACACCAAGTACATCGGCCACAAGCGATTCTCGCTCGAAGGATCCGAGACCATCATTCCGATGCTCGACCAGATCCTCTCCCATGCGGCCGAACGCGGTGTCAACCAGGTCGTCATGGGCATGGCCCACCGCGGACGCCTGAACGTGCTGGCCAACATCATGAACAAGCCCTACGAGGTCATCTTCTCGGAATTCGAGGGCAACATTGATCCGAACACCACGCAGGGTTCGGGCGATGTGAAGTATCACCTGGGCTCCACCGGTACCCATACCGCACCGGGTGGCCAGGAGGTCACCATCTCCCTGGCGTCCAACCCGAGCCACCTCGAGGCCGTGAACCCGGTTGTCGAAGGCATGGTGCGCGCCAAGCAGGAAGCTCGCCGCAACGAACCGGACAATCCGGACGGGGACTTCCAGGATTCGGTCATCCCGATCCTGATCCACGGGGATGCCGCTTTTGCCGGCCAGGGTGTCGTGGCCGAAACGCTGCACATGTCCCAGCTGCCCGGCTACCACACGGGTGGTACCATCCACGTGGTCATCAACAACCAGATCGGATTCACCACGGGTCCGGAAGCGGCTCGCAGCTCGCACTACGCCACGGACAGCGCGCGCATGATCCAGGCACCGATCTTCCACGTCAACGGGGACGATCCGGAGGCCTGTGTCCGTGTGGCCCGCATGGCGCTCGAGTACCGACAGGCCTTCAACAAGGATGTCGTCATCGACGTCCTGTCCTACCGCGTGCGCGGCCACAACGAGGGCGATGAGCCGACGTACACGCAGCCGACACTCTACCAGAAAATCGAGGCCAAGCGTTCGCCGCGTAAACTGTACACGGAGCTGCTCCTGCGTCGCGGCAACATGGAGCCCGACCAGGCCGAGCAGATGCTGGAAGACTACCGCAGTCGCCTGCAGGAGGCCTTTGAACGGACAAAAGAACTCGTCGAACGCGAGGCCCCTTCGGACGAAGAACTGCTGTCCAAGAAGGAGCCGGCGCCGCTGCCTGCCGTCGAGACCAAGGCACCTGCCGAGGACCTCAATGCGGTCGTCAAGGCGCTCATCAACCTCCCCGAGGAGTTCAAGGTGCATCCCAAACTGGAGCGCCAGTTCTCCCGCCGGGACAAGTTGTTCAGCGATGACAAACGTATCGACTGGGGCTTTGCCGAGGCCCTGGCCCTTGGTTCGATCCTGCTGGAAGGCACGCGCGTTCGTGTATCCGGCCAGGACTCACGCCGCGGCACGTTCAGCCATCGACATGCTGTCCTCTACGATCAGGAATCGGGCGAACAGTTCATCCCGCTGAACCACATCCGCGAGGGTCAGGAAAGCCTGTTCATCTACGACTCGCTGCTGTCCGAATACGCCGTTTGCGGTTTCGAGTACGGGTACTCCGTGGCCAACCCGGACGCCCTCGTCGTCTGGGAAGCCCAGTTCGGTGACTTTGCCAACGGAGCGCAGATTGTGTTTGATCAGTTCCTTTCGGCTGCCGAGGAGAAGTGGGGACAGACGAGCAGCATGGTGCTGCTTCTCCCGCACGGATACGAGGGTCAGGGTCCGGAACACTCCTCGGCCCGTCTGGAGCGATTCCTGCAGCTGTGCGCCGAGAACAACATGATCGTTGCCTCCTTCTCGACACCGGCCAACCTTTTCCACGGTCTGCGTCGTCAGGCTGCCAAGGAGATCCGCAAGCCGCTTGTGGTCATGTCGCCCAAGAGCCTTCTGCGCCATCCGGGCGTCATCTCGACCCCGGAAGAGCTGACACAGGGCGCCTTCCAGGAAGTCATTCCGGCAGACCTCGAGTCGGCGGAACGTGTGGTCTTCTGCAGCGGCAAGGTCTACTACGACCTGCTGGAAAAGCGGGGTGAAGCGCCGGTGGCGCTCGTCCGCATCGAGCAGCTGTATCCGTTCCCGGAAGAGGCTATCATCGCGGAACTCAACCGGTACAAGGGTGCCAAGGATGTGCTCTGGGTCCAGGAAGAGCCTGAAAACATGGGTGCTTGGCATTTCCTGCATCGTCGCATGGACAACGCCATCGAAGCGTCCGAACTGAAGGGGCAGCGGGTCCGCTACGTGGGTCGCAGGGCCTCGGCCAGCCCGGCCACCGGTTCGGCGCACATCCATGCCGCTGAGCAGGCGTTTCTTGTCAGCGAGGCGCTTACGCTGGACTGATCCGGCCGAGGAACGCATCCATCGCCCGCTCCAGATCGTCGGTGGATCCGGCGATCCGGGGGGCGCCGTGCAGCGCGATGGCCTCGTCGATCCCGGCAGCCAGATCCAGGTCGGCCTGCTCCTGGATGGCCCACCAGCCACGTCCTGCGTGGAAGCGACCCAGGTATTCCTGCTCGGGCTGACCGGGCGTGGGAACGAGGAGCGCCTTGGCTCCCATGGCGGCCAGGTCCATGAGGGTCGTGTATCCCGTTCGCGAAACGACGACATCCGACGTTCTCAGGGCTTCGGAGAGTTCGTCGGCGTCCAGATGGGCGCACAGTTCGACATTGGGCAGGGGAGATGGGGATGGTGATGCGCCCGGCAAGCCCCGGGCGATCAGGAAGGCGTGGGGAAGGTCGACCGCCTGCTCCAGGATGGCTTCCTCAAACCGGGTGCGCAGCGGCTCCGGCCCCGAGCAGATGACAAGGACCTGTTTTGGGCGGCCGGCGTCCTTCAATGGGGACGGCGAAAGCCGCGACAATGGTCCGACGTGCTTGGTGTGCGGATCCTCGGCACTCGAAAGCTTTCCGGCCAACGAATCCTCACCTTTCGAGTCCGGAATCCAGCACTGTCCATAGCGCTGCAGGATGCGGCGATGAAGAGCGGTTGCCACCCGACCCGACAGCGGGTGTCCCGTTTCGACGGACCACTGGTGGGAGAGCACCACGTCCGGCACACCACTCCCCCACGATCCGAACCGGTTGTCGGAAATGACCCCGTCGATGTGCCGCTGAGCAACGAGCTTCCTGACGGCCTTCCGTTCGCGTCGAATGGCTCGGAGGAGCACCGGCATCTGGGCCACGAGGGTGAGAGCAAAAAAGCGCTCTCCGTACCGCACGTCGATTCCCGGCAACGGGTAGGCCGGCAGGTTCGGAAATTCGTCACGAAGGAGCGTAAGCGCCGGGCCGTCGCTGGCCAGTACCACTTCGCAGCCTCGCTCCTGCAACAGACGAATGATCGGGATGCTGCGCGTGGCATGTCCCAAGCCCCAGTTGAGCGGAGCGACCAGTATGCGCGGCGGATGGGTCATGAAGCAGGGCGTCGAAACATGAGGACTCAATGTAGCGCGGGACAACCATTCTCGTCACCTGATGGAGATCGGCCTCGACCATACAAAACCATTAAACACCGCCAAAACAAAAAGCACCGCCCTTCATGGGAAGGGCGGTGCTTTACACCTCTCTGAAGCTTCAGGCAGCAGGGTGGGGTGTGCCGGAAGCCGGATGATGCTTATATCCTTGTAGCGCGGGGTCCCTAGTAGCGGGAACGACGGCGCGAGTTGCGTGCGGCCTTCTGACGGGCCAGGCGACGCTCTTCGGAGGGCTTGGTGTAGGCCATGTTGCCGCGGTAGATGCGCAGCACGCGGCTGCGGTTGACGGCGCGTTTGAAACGGCGCAGTGCGCGGTCGATGGACTCGTTATCCCTTACTTTGATACCTACAGGCACGTCAGATCACTCCTTGAGTGGTTGAAATATTTTTAGACAGCCTTGCAATATACGGACTTCGTCCCGTTCAGCGCAAAACCTCCCCCACCCCCGATGTCCCCAAAACTGCTCGTTTCGACCCGAAATCCGCACAAACTCCGTGAAATTACTGCGATCATGGAGCCACTGGGGGTCGAATTGGTGTCCCTGGTCGCCTTTCCTGACGCCCCGGATGTAGTGGAAGACCGCGACACGCTGGACGGCAACGCCATCAAGAAGGCCCGCGAATTGCACGCATACACCGGCCTGCCGACCATTGCCGATGACACGGGCCTCGAAGTCATCGCGCTGGATGGCGCGCCGGGCGTCCGCTCCGCGCGTTTTGCCGGGGAAAAGGCCGACGATGCCGACAACCGCGCCCTCTTGCTTGAGCGCCTGGAGAATGCGGACGACCGGCGCGCCCGTTTCCGCACGGTCATCGCCTTGTGCACCGCCGCGGGCACCCACACCTTCGAAGGGATCTGCCCGGGCACCATCATCCGTGGGGAGCGTGGAGAGAAGGGCTTCGGGTATGATCCCGTCTTCGAGCCCGACGGTCACACGGTCACCTTTGCTGAAATGCCTGACCAGGAAAAAAATACCATCAGCCACCGGGGCCGTGCCCTTCAAGCCTTCGCCCGCGCTTTCGAACCGGCCATGCTGACGGCCAATGAGGAGGCTAACCGATGATTGCACTGGTTCAACGGGTCAAACACGCCCGCGTCACGGTCGATGGCCGGGAGACGGGAGCCATCCAGGAAGGCCTTCTCATCCTGTTGGGTGTCCACACCTCCGACACCGAGGATCTGATTCCGTGGCTGGCCGGCAAGTGCGCACGACTGCGCATCTTTCCCGACGAAGAGGGGCGCATGAACTGCTCCGTCATCGATCATGCAGGATCAGTCCTCGTCGTTTCCCAGTTCACGCTGTACGGCAATGCCGAAAAGGGCAACCGGCCCTCGTTCATCGAATCGGCACGTCCCGAATTGGCCGAGCCCCTGTACGAAGCGTTCTGCGCCGAACTGTCCCGGGAACTTGGTCACCCCGTGGCCACCGGTGAATTCGGAGCCATGATGGATGTGGACCTTCTCAACTGGGGTCCCGTCACGCTGTCCATCGAACGACGAAACACGTAGGGCACCCAGCGTGTTGTTTTGCCTTCCCATCATTCGGACAGACACCATGCGCCACTTCCTGACCCTGCTGCTCGCCTCCCTCCTGTGGACGGGATGCACCACCGAGGATCCGAACGGATACCTGCTGGTGGACGCCGTCATTTACACCATGGACGAAGACACACCCATGGCCGACGCCATGGCTGTGGTGGACGGCAAGGTGGCTGCCATCGGCCATGCCGATGACCTGCGTGCCGCCCATCCGGACCTGACAGAACGCTCTGCCGGCGGGAAGACCGTCGTTCCAGGTTTCACGGATGCCCACGGCCACTTCATGGGCCTTGGTATCGAGAAAATGCAGGTCGACCTGCGCGGAACGCGTTCGGTCGACGAGGTCATCCAGCGCATCAAGGACTTTTACCCTGATCTGGAGCCCGGACAGTGGATCCGCGGACGCGGCTGGAATCAGGAGTTGTGGCCGAATCGCACCTTCCCCACCCGGCAGGACCTGGACGCCCACTTCCCGGATAATCCCGTGGCCCTCTCACGGGTTGATGGCCATGCCGACTGGTACAACACGGCCGCCATGAACATTGCCGGATTCGAGACCATCCAGATTGCAGACGATCCCGTAGGTGGAGCCATCATCCGCGATGGCGATGGCGTGCCGACCGGCGTTTTCATTGACAGCGCTGCCAAGATGGTGGAGGACTTTGTTCCTGAGTGGACCGAAGAAGAGCGGGATCATGCTCTGGAACTGGCCTTGCAAGAGGCTGCCCAGGTCGGACTGACCGGCGTCCACGATGCCGGTGTGGACCAGAAGACCGTGGAACGCTACCAGCGTTTCATCGACGAGGGGCGTTTCTCGGTCCGCATGTATGCCATGGTCGGCGGTATCGAAGGGGCGGCATTCGAGACCTACTGCAACGACCACATCGTTGACTACGGCGACTTCCTGACGGTTCGCTCCGTCAAACTGTACCTCGATGGCGCGCTCGGAAGCCGCGGCGCCGCGCTTCTCGAAGACTACAGCGATGCCGCCGGCAACCGGGGGCTGCTGTTTGCCGAACCCGACGAGTTTTCCGAGCAGGTGCGGCGCGCCGTGGAGTGCGGCTACCAGGTCAACACGCATGCCATCGGGGACCGGGGCAACCGGGTCCTGCTCGAGAGCTATGAACTGGCAGGCATCACGCCCGACATGCGGCCCCGGGATGAGCACACCCAGATCATCGCTCTGGAAGACATTCCGCGATTCCAGAAGCTGGGCATCATCGCCTCCATGCAGCCCACCCACGCGACGAGCGACCTGAACATGGCCGAGGACCGCCTTGGACCGCATCGCATCAAGGGCGGCTATGCCTGGCGCACGATCACCGATGCGGGCATTCCGATCGCTTTCGGGTCGGATTTCCCGGTCGAAAAATCCGATCCGCTGGAAGGCTTCTTTGCCGGTGTCACACGGCAGACCAAGGATCTGCTCCCCGAGGGCGGCTGGTACCCGGAAGAACGGCTGACGCGTGAGGAAACGCTGGAGGCCTTCACCAAGGGAGCCGCCTACGCGGCCTTCCAGGAAGATCAGCTCGGCTCCCTGACGCCTGGCAAATGGGCTGACTTCGTCATCCTCTCGGATGACATCATGCAGAGCCCGTCGCCACAGATTCTTGAGACCAACGTGCTGGCCACCGTCGTGGGTGGAGAAGCGGTTTATGGATCCATCGGAGGCGAATGAGCGCACGCCCTGATCAGAGCGTCCTTACCGACTCCTTCGGGCGTCAGCATACGTATCTGCGCATTTCGCTGACAGAGCGATGCAACCTGCGCTGCACGTACTGCATGCCAGCGGAAGGTGTCGATCTCAAACCAAGGGATCATATCCTTTCGTTCGAAGAGATCATGCGGCTGGCCGAGTTGCTCGTATCGCGAGGCGTGACCAAGATCCGGCTTACAGGCGGTGAGCCCCTGATCCGGAAGGAACTGGTTCAGTTGGTGGAACGCCTTCGCCAACTGAATGGCCTGAAGGAGCTGACCATCACGACGAACGGCCTTCTCCTGCCGCGCAAGCTGCATGAGCTGCAGGAAGCGGGAGTCACAGGGTTCAATATCTCACTGGATACACTGCGCGAAGATCGTTTTCAGCATATCACACGCCGCAAGGGTCTGGAAACGGTTCTTGAGGCCATCTCGATGACGGTCGAAGCCGGCTATGACCCGGTCAAGGTCAACTGTGTGGTCATCAGGGGATTCAACGAAGACGAACTCGTGGACTTCGTGGCCATGACACGCGACATGCCCATCGAAATGCGGTTCATCGAGTACATGCCCTTCGACGGCAACACCTGGAATACGGGCGAATTCCTGCCCTACCGGGAGATGGTCGACATCATCAAGGAGCGCTGGCCGAACTTCGAAGCCGAAGGGGGCGATGACCTGGAGATCGCCAAGCTGTGGCAGGTACCGGGGCACCGCGGCAAAGTCGGATTCATCTCTTCCATGAGCGACCACTTCTGCGCCGGCTGCAATCGCATCCGCATCACGGCCGACGGCAAGCTGAAAGTCTGCCTCTTCGGTGCCAATGAGGTCAACCTCCGGGACATGATGCGCGGCGGCATCAATGACGAGCGTCTACTCGAAACGGTACAGTCGGCCCTGGCCCGAAAGGCCGCTTCCCACGCCGGGATGGAGGTTATTGCCAAGAGCGACAATCGACCGATGATCCTGATCGGCGGCTGAACGTTGAAAGGCCCGAACTGCGCCGGCATTGGTTCGTAGCAACGGCTGCAGTCACCTTTCCATTTTTCATATCCTCATGTCTGATTTCACTCATGTCCGCGCCGAAGGTGGAGTCCACATGGTGGACGTATCCGGCAAAGCCGAAACCTTGCGCACCGCCGTTGCCGTGGGCAAAGTCGTCCTGGGTGCCGAAGCGTTCGAACGCGTCCGGGCAAATACGGTCCAGAAAGGTGACGTCCTGTCCATAGCCCAGATTGCAGGCATCATGGGGGCCAAGGAAACACCCCGCCTCATTCCGCTCTGCCACCAGGTGCAGATTCAGGGAGTGGATGTGGACCTGACCCTGGATGAGGACACCGTAGCCGTGGAGATCCGCGCGTTCGCCAAAAGCCAGGGTCCCACGGGCGTTGAAATGGAAGCCCTGACCGCCGTCAGCGTGGCAGCACTGACCGTCTATGACATGTGCAAATCCATCACCAAGGACCTGCGCATCGAAGGCATCCACTTGCTCGCAAAGACGGGTGGTGCCAGCGGGGACTACCTTCGCGCCGAAGCCCTGACCGAGGAAACCTCCTGACCGGGCACCCTCCTCTGCAAACTGCGTAGCATTCCCTGCTACGGTCCACCTCCCTTTCATCGACCACTTCGCCATGGAATCCCTGCTTACCTCTTCCGGTCTGGCCCTGATCGCCCTGATTTTCCTCGGGCTGATCGTCTTCCTGTATTTCATCCCGGTCGGTCTGTGGATCACGGCCTTCTTTTCGGGTGTACGGGTCAAGATGGTCCGTGATCTGATGGGAATGCGGCTGCGCAAAGTGCCGCCTGTAACCATTGTCAGGCCGCTCATCACCGCTCACAAGGCGGGAATAGATGTCAGCCCGCCCCAGCTGGAAGCGCACTACCTCGCAGGTGGACAGGTCCAGAAGGTGGTCAATGCATTGATTTCAGCCGACAAGGCCAACATCGACCTTCCCTTCGAGCGGGCCACGGCCATCGACCTGGCCGGTCGCGACGTCTTCGAAGCCGTGCAGGTATCCGTCAATCCGAAAGTCATCGAGACACCTCCGGTATCGGCCGTTGCCAAGGACGGTATCCAGGTCCGGGCCATTGCCCGCGTGACGGTTCGCGCCAACATCGAGAGACTGGTCGGGGGCGCCGGGGAAGAAACCATCATCGCGCGCGTCGGGGAAGGCATCGTGTCCACGATCGGCTCCTCGGAAACGCACAAGGCCGTCCTCGAGAATCCGGACTCCATTTCCAAGGTGGTCCTCTCCAAGGGACTCGACTCGGGTACGGCGTTCGAAATCCTTTCCATCGACATTGCCGATGTGGACGTCGGTGAGAACATCGGCGCCAAGCTGCAAACGGACCAGGCCGAAGCCGACCTGAAGATTGCGCAGGCCAAAGCCGAAGAGCGCCGCGCTGCTGCCGTGGCCCACGAGCAGGAAATGCGTGCCGCCGTTCAGGAACAGCGGGCCAAGGTCATTGCCGCCGAAGCCGAGGTGCCCCTGGCCATGGCCGAGGCATTCCGCAGCGGAAATCTTGGCGTGATGGACTACTACAATCTCCGCAACGTGGAGGCAGACACCAAGATGCGTCGATCCATCGGCGGCGGCGAATCATCCAGCAAGGAATAGTCAGGGGAACGTCAGGACGCGCCCATCCGGCGCGTGACATCGGCCCGTCAGAGGGTCGGTCCTTCGCCCTGTTCGATCGGGGGCACCTTGGAGATGCGAACCAGATCAATCCGGTTGGCCGTGGCGCGCAGGACGACGAAGCGGTGCCCGTCCATCTCGAATTCGTCGCGGACTTTCGGTATGGTACCCAGGCGCTCGAGCAGATAACCGGCTACTGTTTCGAAATCGCCATCGGGCAGTTCGAGCGGACTGGCCTCCGTGAGCTCATCGATTTCGAGTCGACCACTGGCAATGACTGCATCATCGCTCAGGATGCGCAGCATGTTTTCGTCGACGTCGAACTCATCCTGAATGTCACCGAAGATTTCTTCCAGCAGATCCTCGGATGTGACCAACCCCGCCGTCCCGCCGTATTCGTCAATGACGACGGCGATGGAGGTGTTCGTATCCAGGAATTCCTGCAGCAGCTCCTTGGACAGCTTGGTCTCCGGTGCAAACGTGGCCGGTCGGATGATGTCGTCGATGGACGTCGGATTGTTGAACAGGTCCTTGGCGAACGCCACACCGACAATGTTGTCGATGGTCTCGCTGTAGATCGGGATCTTCGAGTGGCCTGTTTCGACGAACAGGCTACGCAGATCGTCCAAGCTGGATGTCTGATCGACCGCAATCATCTCGGTACGCGGCACCATGGACTCCTTGAGGCGGATGGTCCCCATGGCAAACACATTCGATACGAGCGTGGATTCCTCTTCGTCCAGGTCCAACTCACCGGAACGCTTGCTCTCCTCGATGAGGAGCTCGAAATCCCTGCGGATGAAGTCCGAGAAGGAATCCGAGTCAATGCGGACGGCTTTCATCAGGAATGACGCCGTCCAGCGGGACACCAGGATCAGAGGGAGCAACAGGTAATAGGTGGCCTTGAGGGGCAAAGCCAGCCAGAACACGGCCCTGTTGGCAATCTCCCGAAGAATGGACTTCGGGATGATCTCGCCGATGATGAGCACGACCACCGAGGCGATGAGCGTCTGCACGGAAAGCGCCAGGATATCGGCGGCTCCCGACATGCCCAGCAGATCGCCGAAGAACATCTGCAGCGGGGCTTCCAGGTACAGCGCCACCAGCGTCGAGTAAAGGACCAGCGCCAGGTTGTTGCCTACCAACGTGGTGGTCAGCAAGGTGGCCGGCTCTTCCAGGAAGTTCGAGACGATCTTGCCCACCGTGCCTCCACGCCGGGCAAATACCTCCACGCGCAGCCGGTTGGCGGCCACGAAGGCAATCTCGGATCCTGAAAAGAAGGCACTGAAGGCCAGCGTCAGGAAAATGACGGCAACTTCCATGGGGTGGGAATCCTAGCGTCCTGTGAACGAAGCCTTGCGCTTTCCGAGGAAGGCTTCCACGCCTTCCTTGAAATCTTCCGTATCGCAGGCCTCGCCAAAAAGGGCCGCTTCCTCCTTGAGACCCACGGCAAGCGGCTGATCCGCCACGCGCAATGCCTTGAGCGACATGGCTACGGCAAGAGGCGCCTTGGACAGGATGGTGCCCATCATCTTGCGGGCAGCCTCCATCAGTTCATCGACAGGAACGACCTGGTTGGCCAGACCGATGGCATGGGCGCGATCGGCCTTGATCATGTTGCCCGTAAGGATGAGTTCGGTGGCAATACCCAGCCCGACCAGACGGGGCAGTCGCTGCGTCCCGCCGTACCCCGGAAGGATACCGAGGTTTACCTCGGGCTGGCCGAAGACAGCATTCTCCGAGGCGATTCTGATGTGACAGGCCAGCGCCAGTTCACTTCCGCCACCCAGGGCAAAGCCGTTGACCGCCGCAATGACCGGCTTGGGCAGGTTCTCGATCCGGCTGAACACCGCCTGACCGCGATCAGCAAAGGCTTTTCCGGTCACGCCATCCAATTCCCGGAAGCGGGCAATGTCCGCCCCGGCGACGAAGCTTTTCTCCCCCGCACCCGTCAGGATGACACCCCGAATGGCATTATCCTCTTCTGCCACAGCAAAGAACCCGTCCAGGTCGTCGATGACCTGCGCGTTCAGGGCGTTGAGTTTGTCGGGACGATTGATGGTTACCGTGGCAATACCATGGTCATCCACTGCTACCAGAAGGGTTTCGTACGTCATGATGGACGGGGCGTGATAGGGAACGCGTGAATGACGGCAAGATACGCCTTATTCAAGAGAACGCTTTCAATTGCAGCGGCTCCTATTCCTTGACCCTCTCCTGCTCGGGATCGGAGGCAATCTGCGTCGGGTCCTCGAAAGTGTCCATTTCGTTGAGGAGATCCACCGGATTGGCAAAAACCTCTTCCAGTTCCTCGACAGAGGCCTGGGTTTCCTCGACTTCCGTCAGGAGGGTGTCCAGTTGGAAGGAGATTTCCTCAGGATTGCGCAACGTCAGGGACTGCTCGTGGATGTACTTGACCACATCCTCAATCGTCTCGAGCTGGGCTTCGATGATCTCGAGATTCTCCTGTCCTTTCTTCGAGCGCTCAAGGCGCTGCTCCAGGATGCGCAGACGTCGGGCCTTGATGGCCTTGACGCGCGGCGTATCATCCTCCATGTCCTCCCGCAGGGACTCTATGGCCCGCAGGACTTCCCGCTCTACGCCGGACTGCGCCGAAAACTCGTAGCGCTCCTTCTGATAGAGGAGCTTCATGTACGACTCGAGCAGACCGTCGATCTTTTTAAGGTGCGAGTCGAGCATGCCCTGGGAGGCATAGCTCAACTTGCGGTAATTGGTCCGGATATCCTTCTCGAGCTTGCGCAACCGAGCGTACCGGCGCCTGTCCGGCGCGGCCAGCGTCTGGAAGAGCTCCTTCTGCGAGGGTGGCTTCGCATGCTCGGCGGCTCGGCGTGACCGGATGGCGCGACGAAAGCGTTCCTGACGGGGCATCGTACCCAGATAGGCCAACTCCAGCCCCGAGGTGACCAACAGGGCTACGTCGAACGGCCATGTCGCACCCGTCAACGAAACACCGAACGCCACCAGCATGGCGACGATCAGGAACGTCAGGTTCCACGGGTGCAGAAACGCCTCCCGGGTGTAGTTGATATCGAGTTTGTTGCGGCTCAAGTCAGGTTGGTTGGCAGTCGCGTAGCGGCCTTGGGTTGATCATTCCCGGAACGGGCGTCAACGTCTCATGCGGCCAATGGTTTTTTCCGGGAGATCCGAAGGCTTGTCGGGGGTTTCAGAGCGGGCGCTGTCGGCCTTGGGAGCAGGATTCTGGGAAGGCGCGCCATCGGCTGACTTCATCTGTCGGATGAGTTCCTGGGCTCGCGCCTTGCGCAGCGCCTGATCTGCCTCCAATTCGGCCGCATCCAGTGCTTCCAGCGTGGCATCGTCGGCCTCGATGTTGTCGAGGGCCACTTCCATGCGCGCCTCGGACTCAATCGAGTCCCGCTGAAGCCGATCCACCATCTCTTCGTGCTCATTGAAGAGATTGTTGATGCCCTCAGCCATATCGGTGACCGCACCGGTGATGCGGGCCTTGCGGCCGAGCTGTTGATGGGTCTTCTTCAGCTCGCGCAGCTTGCGAAGGTGGGCTTTTTCAGCCTCCTTGAAGCGCTCGTATTCCTCGGGAGTCATTGCCACGGCACATCACCTGGGTTCAGGTCGATCAATTCTGCGTCCGCTCGCGACCGATGGTTTTGCCACCGGTCTCGGATTCTTTCTCAGGCACGTCAAGCTGCGGTTCTTCCTTGGCGCCACTCGTGTCGCCAACGCCCATTTCGAGCTTGAACTGCTTGACGAGCTCGGAGGCCCGGATCTTCTGGGCATCTTCCTCGATGCGAAGGGATTCGGAATCGACCGAGTCGAGTGCCATTTCCATACGGGCCTCGCTGCGGGCGGTCTGCTCCTGCAGACGCGAAATCATTTCGTCGTGGGTCTGATCGATGCCCGTTACCTCGAAGGACTCGAGGGTATCGGCCACCTTGGCCTGCCACTTGGCCCGCTCGTGGGCGCGCAGGGCATCCTTGGCCTCGGCAATCTTGCGTTCCTTCTCGCGCATGAAGGCCTTCTTGACCTGCAACGCCTTGTCGTAAGCCGCCGAGGCATACTTGAGCTGCTCCTTGGTGCTGGCAAGGTTCTCCCGCACCCCTTCGAGGCGCATGGCATAACGCTCGGCAATGTCATCCCGACCGGCCTGGATGCCTGCCTTGATCTTGGCCGTGACGTCAGCCAGCTCTTTCTCGTATTTCTTGACCTCTTTCTGGAGCATCATCACGTTGGCTTTCACCGTCGCAATGTTTTCATTCATCTTGGGGACCTGATCGTTCAGTTCCCGGATGTTCTGCTCAAGAATGAGTTTGGGATCTTCGAGCGCGGAGATGGCGCCGCCGAAGACGGATTTTACGAAGCGCGTGAAGCGTGCCCAGATCGACATGTCGTACCAGATGTTGTGGTTGTGGGAGGAGGGATCCCTGGGAGGCGACGCTGAATCCAGCACGGGTTCAGAAGCCGTCTTCCATCAGAATATAGTGAAGGTGGTCGGGTCCACCCATTGCGGGCCGGTCACGGGGTTTGGCCGGTTCGAAAGAGGTCTTACGGAGCCAAATGGCTCTGGATTCATTCGGAGCGGGCCAAGCCTCAATTTGGAGTGGAATACGGGCGATCAGTGGACACTCATCGCCTTTCCCATGCGCCATCGACAAACCGGTCGCGGACGCGGGATGCGGGTTGTTCGCTCGACTCGGAAAATGACCACGCACCCCGGAGGGCGGCAATGGCCTGCTCGAGGTGTTCTTCGGTCGAAGCCATGACGCGGGCGATGACATCGCCCGGAGCCACGGGATCACCCTGGCGCTTGAGCAGCGTGCACCCGGCCAGAGGATCGACATCATCCTCTTTCGTGCGGCGGCCGGCACCGAGCGTGATCATGGCGCGGCCGACGGCCAGCGCATCGATCCGGGCGACGAATCCTTTGGCATCCTCGGGCGCATGGACGTCGGCCGCGATCGCCTTCGACGTACGCCTCTCCGGATCTTCCACCACGGACACGTCCCCGCCCTGCGCGCCGACCATCGCCTTGAAGCGCTCCAGCGCCGCGCCCGAGCGGATGGCCTCTTCTGCCCGGACCACGCCTTCCGCGTTGGTGGCCGCCATGCCCCCGGCAACAATCATTTCGGCGGCAAGGGCGAGCGTCACTTCCGTAAGGCCTTCTGGAGCGTCTCCGTGCAGAAGCGCAATGGACTCGGCAACCTCGGGCCAGTTGCCGACCGTGCAACCCAGGGGCTGATCCATGTCGGTCAAAAGAGCGACCGCAGGTTTGCCGAACCGATCGCTGACCCCGACCAACGTCTCGGCCAGATGGCGGGCATCCTTTTCGGCCTGCATGAAAGCGCCCGAACCAAACTTGACGTCCAGCACCAGGGCGTCGATGCCCTCGGCCAGCTTCTTGGAAAGAATCGAGGCGGCAATGAACGGCACGAACTCAACGGTCGATGTGACATCCCTGAGCGCATACAGCTTCCGGTCCGCGGGAGCGATATCGGCCGTTTGCCCGATCATCACCAACCCGATCTCTCCCAACTGTTTGCGGTACGCATCGATGGACAGGGATGTCGAGAAGCCGGGAATGGATTCCAGTTTGTCCAGTGTTCCGCCCGTGTGGCCCAGCCCTCGACCGGAAATCATGGGGACCGGGACGCCACAAGCCGCCACGATGGGGGCCAGCGGAATGGACACCTTGTCGCCCACGCCGCCAGTGGAGTGTTTGTCCACTTTCCGCCCTGGCAAGTCAGAGAGATCCAGCACGATGCCCGAATGCAGCATGGCATCGGTCAGCGCCACCATCTCGGTGTCATCCATTCCATTGAGGAAGGCGGCCATCAGGAAGGCCGACATCTGATAATCCGGGATATCACCACGCGTGTAGCGCTCGATCAGGTCGTGCCACTGGGCATCCGTGAGATGCCCACCGTCCCGCTTCAGTCGTATGTAGTCGGCTGCGTGCATGCCCGTTGTGATGGTGGAATCGGACGATACAAAAAAAGCGGGACGCCAACCGGCGTCCCGCTCACTGTGCATGGCGCACAGAATGGGAGTGCTGACGGCAAAGCCGTCAAGCAAACAGCCTACTCAGCGGCTTCTGCCTCTTCCGTAGCTGCTTTTTTCTTGCCGTAACGACGGTTGAATTTCTCAACGCGACCCGCAGTATCCACGAACTGGCGCTTGCCGGTGTAGAACGGGTGGTTCGTCGAGTCCACTTCCGAAACGTACGTGTCGCCCGACATCGTGGAACGCGTCGTGAATTCGGTGCCGTCAGCCAGTTTGATGGTTACGGGCTGGTATTCGGGATGGATGTCCTTTTTCATGCTGGTATCCTCACGGCGCACGCTGGATTGATGCCCAGATGCTTATGGAGCCGTTGGAGTGGCTGTTGTGTTAACGGGAACCGGAAATCCGGTGAGCCTGGAAAGATACGAAATCCCCTCAGGGTGTTCAAGAAGATTCGTTCAATCCAGAACCGGCTTTCGCAGCCCGCAGAGCCGCATGGGAAGGTCATTCAACCACCCCATTTCTATTCAACCACCCAGGTATCTCCCTCCGCGAGTAGATCCGCCAGCGAGCCCTTGCCGCGCTTCTCGATGACGGACTGGACCTGCTCATTGACCTGTGCATCGTAGCTCGGCCGATCTTCGCGGTAGAAGACCCCGAATGGCTGCGGCAGATCATCGCGCCAGTATACGCGGGCCAGGATGGTGGCCAGTTCGCGCGAGGTCTCGTCGTAGACCAGGCAGTCGTCCACGCCCCAGTTACCCGCCTCAAGGTCGATGCTTTCGAGGTGGAAGCCCTCGAGGCGCAAGCCTTTATTGCCGCCTGCATATACGAGCGGCTTGCCGTGCTCGAAGAACACGGCACGATCGGACTTGGTGGCCTTTTCGGTGAAGTCGAAGAAGGCCCCGTCGTTGAAAATGTTGCAGTTCTGGTAGACCTCCACGAAGCCCGTGCCCTTGAAGTCGTGGGCCTGCTGCAGGATGTCCTTCATGTGCTTGGGATCGCGATCCATCGTGCGTGCGGCAAAGGCCGAATCCGCACCCAGCACCAGCGCAATCGGGTTGAAGGGGTGATCAATCGAGCCGAACGGCGTCGACTTGGTCACCTTGCCCACTTCGGACGTTGGCGAATACTGCCCCTTCGTCAGACCGTAGATCTGGTTGTTGAACATGATGATCTGCAGATCCACGTTGCGTCGCATGATGTGGATTATGTGGTTGCCCCCGATCGAGAGGCTGTCGCCATCACCCGTAATCATCCACACGTCCAGATCGGGCCGAGAGGTCTTCAGACCCGTGGCAATCGTGGGCGCACGTCCGTGGATGGAGTGCATGCCGTATGTATTCATGTAGTACGGGAAGCGGCTTGAGCAGCCGATACCGGAAATGAACACTACGTTTTCGCGCGGCACACCCAGTTCAGGCATGAGGCGCTGGACCGTGGCCAGGATGGCATAGTCCCCACAGCCGGGGCACCATCGCACGTCCTGGTCCGAGGAGAAGTCGGCTCGCGTCAGACCACTGGCACCATCACCCGAAGGCATGCCGGGAGGCATGGCAGGCTTGCCAGCGCCCGGGGGCATCGAAGGCTTGCGACCGGCCGGTTTACCCATCCCCGGAGGAAGGGTCGGTTTCTTGGCGCTGCCTGAACCGGGTGGCAGCGTTGGCTTCTTGCCGGCGGGTTTGCCCATCCCGGGTGGAAGGGTCGGCTTGCGGCCTTTGGGCTTATTTGAGTCGTTGTCAGACATGGGTCCTCTCAGCGGTGGTCGACCAATCGGTCAACCCACCATTTCTGCAATCTTTTTGGCAATCTCGGACGGTCCGAAGGGACGGCCCTGGATCTTGTTCATGGCCTCGAACGGAAGCAGGAAACGATCCCGCAGGATGCGCACGAGCTGGCCGTTGTTGAGCTCCGGAACAAGGAAGGTCGAATACTGGCTCAGCACCTCCCCGAGATCCGGCGGCAACGGATGTACCCACCGCAGGTGGACGGCCGCCGCCTTGTGGCCCGCATTCAGCGCGCGGGTGACCCCCGCCTCGATGGCGCCCCTCGTGGAGCCCCACCCGATGATGAGCAGGTCCGCGTCCTTGTCGCCGAATACCTGGAGCGGTTCCATGTCCTGCTGGACACGCTCGACTTTCTCGGCGCGCAGACGGGTCATTTTCTCGTGGTTGGCCGCGTCGTAGGACACATTGCCGGTTCCATCTGCTTTTTCGAGTCCACCGATGCGGTGCTCGAGGCCGGGCGTTCCCGGTTTGGCCCAGGGTCGCGCCAGGGTGCTTTCGTCACGGATGTATCCGTGGAAGACCTTTTCGCCATCCACCTCGGCGTTCATTTCCGTAGCGAAGGAGACTTCAAAATCGTTCAGATCGTCCGGGTCCGGGATGAGCCATGGCTCGGAGCCGTTGGCCAGATATCCGTCCGAAAGAAGCATGACCGGAGTCATGTACTTGACGGCAATCCGGCACGCCTCGTAGGCCACTTCAAAGCAATCGCCGGGGGTGGACGCGGCAATGACCGGCATGGGAGCATCGCCGTTTCGACCGAAGAGTGCCTGCATGAGGTCGGACTGCTCCGTCTTGGTAGGCAGACCGGTGGAAGGGCCGCCTCGCTGCACATTCACGATGACGAGCGGCAGCTCGGTGATGTGCGCCAGTCCCATGGCTTCGCCTTTCAGGGCCACACCCGGACCGGAGGTACCGGTAATCCCGAGGGCGCCCCCGAAACTGGCGCCGATCGCCATCCCGACGGCCGCAATCTCGTCCTCGGCCTGGATGGTCATGATGCCGTGGTTCTTGTAGCGGCTCAGTGCATGCAAGAGGTCGGAAGCCGGCGTAATCGGATAGGATCCGTACGTGATGGGGAGCCCGCTCTTGTTGGCGGCTGCCACAATTCCCATGGCCAGGGCCTGCACACCCTGCACAGCGCGGTAGCGTCCCGGAGGCAGCGTAGCCGGGGTGACTTCATAACGGGTGACGAACTGTTCGGTGGTTTCCCCGAAATGGTAGCCCTTCTTGAGGAGCTCCAGGTTGGCGTCCCGGATCTCCGGCTTGCGACCGAATTTGCTCTCCAGCCAGCGCTGGGCCGGTTCGATGGGCCGCGAATACAGCCACAGAGCCAAACCGAGCGCAAACATGTTTTTCGAACGGTCGATCTGCTTCTGATTCAGATCGGTGTCCTTGAGCGTCTCGCGGGTCAGTCGGGTCAACTCGACCTGAATGACGCGGTATTTGTCGAGGGATCCGTCTTCGAGCGGGTTCGAGTCGAGATTGGCCAGGCTCAGGTCCTTTTTCTCGAACGAATTCGAGTTGACCAGCACCGTACCGCCCGGCTTGACCCGGTCCAGGTTCACGACGAGCGCTGCCGGGTTCATGGCCACGAGCAGGTCCACTTCGTCTCCGGGAGTGCGGATATCGACCGATCCAAAATGAAGCTGGAAGCCGGACACCCCATAGGTCGTACCGACGGGAGCGCGAATCTCGGCGGGGAAGTCCGGCAGCGTGGCCAGGTCGTTCATCGCATGGGCCGTGGCCAGCGTGAACTGCGTTCCGGTCAGCTGCATGCCGTCCCCGGAATCCCCCGCAAAAAGCACTGTGGCCTCAGGGAGGGTTTCGACTGTTTTAGAACTCATGTAGTGAGTCGGGTGAAGAGATGAGCGACGGCCGCTTCGCCTCCGACACCATCGGAACACCGATTGGACACCGATTGGACACTGTTGTGCCGGGAAAGAAGTCGGCTCAGGTTCGTTACACGGAGGTAATGTAGAGCAAAATGGTTATTCTTGCGTTGGCAGCCTTGCACTGTGTCCGAGGCCCTTCGGGCTTCGATGTGTCCCCGCAAGTGAACCCATCCATCAGACGGCCCCGCCCCGTCCGAACGAACCATCATCATGATTCCTTACCACGCCATCACCCGCGATATCGAAGTCACGGTCCGGCCGGTATACCTGGACGGGCAGTCCGACATCATGGAGCGCAAGTTCGTCTTCGGCTATTTCGTCCGGATCGAGAACCATGGTGTTGAGCCCATCCAGCTCATGCGCCGGCACTGGTTCATCACGGACGAAACGGGCAAGATCCACGAGGTGGAAGGCGAAGGTGTCATCGGCCAGAAGCCCATCATCGAACCCGGTGGTGCCCACCAGTACAACAGCTTCTCCGTGCTGGAGACGTTCACGGGCAGTATGCGCGGCCACTACATCATGGAGCGCTATCACGGGGAACGTTTCAAGGTCGAGATCCCGCAGTTCGACCTGAAGGCGGCCGTCAACTAGGCTGCGCGTGCCGGAGCGGCACGTCAGATCATCTTGACTTCGATGGCCAGATCGGCCGTCTTGAAGTGGATCGTCTGCCCATCTGCTGATCGCGAAAATTCCTGGATGGCTTCGGGCAATTCTTCACGGGGTGTGTCCATGTGGAAGAGTGTGTCGGCCACCACGTGCCAGTCCTCTGCCGTCAGGAAAACCTCGGCCTTGCCGCCGTCGGCCACCATGGGTGCATAGCCCAGCACCTTGTTCATGTGGTTGACACCCTGCTGACGGTGGAGATTGGGGGGGATGTTCGTTCGCTCTTGCATTACCTTACGGGATGCGGATGATGGGGCCGGTTCCGGGCCCCGTTTATTCCTGTTCGATTGCAAACGTTCCGCCCAGTCCGGTCTTCGCCGGTTTTCCAAACAGCTCCATGAAGCAGTATCTCGACCTCCTTCGCCACGTTCGGGACAACGGCATCGAGAAGTCCGACCGAACGGGTACGGGAACGAGGTCGGTGTTCGGTCACCAGATGCGCTTCGACCTGCAGGCCGGTTTCCCACTGGTGACGACCAAAAAGGTCTACTTCAAGGGGCTGGCTGTCGAGATGCTCTGGTTCCTCAAGGGCGGTACCAACATCAAATACCTGGTCGACAACAACGTCCACATCTGGGACGCGTGGGCCGATGAGAATGGCGATCTGGGACCGATCTACGGCAAGCAATGGGTCAGCTGGACGGACCGGCACGGCCAGGACATCAACCAGATCGAGCGGGTCATCGAGCACATCAAGTCGAACCCTGACTCACGGCGACACATCGTGAACGCGTGGAACGTGGGAGACCTGGCCGAAATGGCGCTTCCGCCCTGCCACATGTTCTACCAGTTCTGGGTAGGTGATGGTCGATTGAGTTGCCAGCTCTACGTTCGCTCGAACGACCTCTTCCTGGGCGCGCCATTCAACATTGCCGAGTACGCCCTTTTGACGCACATGATTGCGCAACAATGCGATCTGGACGTCGGTGAACTGGTCTACACCATCGGCGATGCGCACATCTACCTGAATCATCTCGACCAGATCGAGGAGCAGCTTTCGCGTGATCCATTCGAGCTCTGCGAGCTGAAGATCAACCGCAAGCCCGCCTCCATCTTCGACTACGAATACGAGGATTTTGAGCTGGTGAACTACCGGTATCATCCGTCGATCAAGGCGCCGGTGGCTGTATGAGCCGTCCGGAGCTGGTGATCATTGCCGCGGTCGGGGCCGAGAACCGCGTCATCGGTAAAGGGCAGGATCTGCCCTGGCATATCCCCGAAGACCTGAAGCACTTCAAAAGGCTGACAACCGGGTGGCCCTGCCTGATGGGCAAGCGCACCTTCGATTCGCTGCTGCATCAATTGGGCAAACCCCTTCCCGGTAGACGGAATCTCGTGCTGACGCGCTCGAAAACATGGCCCGATTGGCCTTCCGTGGAAGTCTATCCGTCTGTCGACGAGGCGCTGGAAGCGGCTTCAGAGGTGGAGCGCCTGTTCATCACGGGCGGCGCCACCATCTACAAGCTGTTCCTGGAGAAGGCCGACCGGCTGGAGCTCACGGAAGTGTATGGCGATCACGAGGGCGATGTCTTCTTTCCGGAATACAAGCACCTCATCGGATCCATGTACGAAGAAACCCGCCGCGATCAGCGCGACGGGTTTGACTTCGTAACGTACGAGCGGACCGGATGAATCCGCGGACCTACTCGTCAATGACGGTCAAGGTATAGCGACCTTCGGAAGCCCAGACCTTGACCCAGGTCGACCCCCGACCGGCCGCATCCGGTACCCGGAATTCGATCCGGTTCTGGGTGCGATTGGTCACCTCGCCGCCAAGCCGTTCAGCCTCCATGTCGTACTCGGCCAGGATGTGCATTGGCTGCATGCGTGTGTCCGCGCGGCCATTGGCATCCATGATGTCATAGTCTCCGTACCACCGGGGACCATCTACCGTCCGCCGACCGTCGGGTGTCACCAGTTCTTCGTTGGCCATGGATTCATAGCGCACCTCACTGCGCGGTTCGGATCCCGGCATCAGGCGCACCAGATCGTGCTGTGGAACGTCTTCCGAACCACCCATGCGCGCATCGGACAGATGCGGATCTTTCGGCCCCCAGCCTTCGACAGACGTATCCTCGACGGGTGCAAAGAAATCCGGAGCCAACAGTTCGGCTTCCAGTCCCCGTGGAGCATCGGCAAACGCTGCGTCAAGCGCCTGGCGGGCATGCATGAGATTGACCGGGTGCAACCGCCCGGCCCATGCACCACGGTTCAGACCGCGCACGAATCCCACGATTCCATAGGGCTGCAATTCGGAAAGGACGACGGTCCAGTCGTCGGCGCTCAACAGATCGTCTTCAAAGTCCAACTGCCACCGGATGGCGTTGTAGTCCAGCAGCTCGCCCTCATATTCGTCCAATTCGATACTCTCGCCGGGCGGTGACGCCGGGGTCTCGGCAGGCGTCTCCTCGGGGTCGTCCGATTCGAACTGGTCCAGATAATCCGGCGGCAGAGGATCGATGGGTTGATCCTCTTCGACCGGTGGACAATTCCGCTCATACCACGCAATCTCCTTTCGGAGTTCCTCGGATACCGAACCGATCTCTCTCCGGACTGGACGCATCATCCCCTCAAAGACGCTGCTCCCCTGGGAATTGCCCAGAAACTCGACCACGGAAACCTGAATCTTGAGCAGATTCACGACACGGCCGGCAAACGTCAGCTTACCCGCGAGGGAAGACATGTTGACCGAATTGGTGATCCCTGGAATGTTTTCCTTGACCTGCTCGATCAGGTCCAGAAGGGCCTCTCGGGATTTCTGATCGGCGCCGTCCTGCCACCCTTCGTACTCAGACAATCGGCACAGGGCCCGTTCGAGCACTTCGCGATTATGCTCGATCAATCCGGCCACTTCCTTGCACTGCTCTTCGGTCTTTGGTCCGACCATGATGAAACAGTGCTTGCACTTCTTGTAGTAGATATTCGTCCCGCAGTTGGCCGTAGAGGACAGGTTTTTCGAAACAGAGAGGTCGGCAGGGACCAGATGCGAAGTCGTCTTGGCCAGGAATCCCGTAGCTGGCGCCAATCCGGGCGGGAAAGGACCCGCATAGTCCATGCTGCCACCCGGCAACGGGCCGGATTGACCGGCAACCGGCAATGCCAGGACGAAACAAAGCAGCAAGGTGGTCAGGGATCGATTCATGATTGACCTCCACCTTCGCCATCACCTTCTTCATATCCCTCGCGCGCACAGGCGGCGGGTGCATTCACCAGAAACATGCCGGCTTTCATGGCTTCCATGGGGCTCAGTTCGCCCCGCAGGCGCTTGGTTTCATCCTCGTTTTCCTCCAGCGTGGCCAGGAGGAAGGCGAACTCGGTCTCGTTCAGGTCGGCCTTGGCCTTCTTGGCTGCGCACTCGCACAGCTGATCGCCCATGTTGGACGTGGTCGTGCAGGCCTTCGTGAAGCGGGCAACGTCTTCCGTATTGAGACTGTCAGCCCGGGTTTCGGTCTGGGCGCACGCCGTAGCGGTGGGCAGGAGCAGAACTACAATCAACGTCTTCCAGGACATGGGGGGTACCTCAGAATTGATGGGCGGTGATGAAGATGGCCAGGTGCGGATGGTCCGCATTCAGAGCAGCCTTTCCCATACATGCGCGGTTTTCCACCCAACCGGCTCATCTCTTGCCGATGTCGGCTCCTCAGCCGGCTCATCTCTCGCCGAAGTTGACCCCACGGCCGCTCCCGGCTACTTTTCGTGGACCTTGAGTCCATACCCTTTGCTTTCATGCCATCCTCCACCTCATCGAGTGACCCGCAGGTAACACAGTTGCTTGCGGCCTGGCATGCCGGGGATGATGGAGCCTTCGATGAGCTCATGCCGCTGGTCTATGACGAGCTGCACAGGTTGGCCCACGCGCTGCGACGAAAAGAGCGGACAGACCTTACCCTGTCCACAACGGCCCTCGTCCACGAAGCCTATCTGAACCTTACCGGCCCGGGACCGGACCTCGACAACCGGGCCCACTTCTTCGGCATCGCCTCCCGGGTCATGCGCCGCATCCTGGTGGACTGGGCACGCAAACGCAATGCGACCAAACGGGGTGGCGGGAAACGCGCCGAATTGCTTGATGCCGATCTGCATGCGGATTCAGACAACGTGGATCTGGATACCGTCCTGGCAGTCGACAAGGCACTCGAGCACCTTGCATCCCTGGATGAACGCATGGTTCGCGTGGTGGAGTGCCGCTACTTTGCCGGCCTGTCCATCCCGGACACCGCCGCTGCACTGGGCGTTGCCCCGGCCACAGTCAAACGGGACTGGACCACTGCACGGGCCTGGCTCAAGACCTTCATAGAGGATCAGGCATGAGCCATGCAGATCGACATTCTTCGGAGTGGACCAACATCCGGACGCTGTTCGAGGACATTCTCAAGCAGGTTGAATCAGAGACGGATCCAGGCAAGGCACCGGGGGAACGAGCTGAGGCACTGCTTTCAGAACGAATGGAAGCAGGTACGGTGGCGTCCGGCCTTGGCGAGAACGTACGGAGAATGCTCAAAGCCCACTTCTCGGATGACACCGCCTTTGAAGCTGCCATCTCGGGCCTGGATCTTTCGTCGGTCCTGGCCGACGAATCGTCCTCGAGCAGGGCTGAACTGCAGCCCGGCGAACGGGTGGACAAGTACCGGATCATCCGGGCTCTGGGACGTGGCGGCATGGGTACGGTGTACCTGGCAGAACGCGATGACGGGCACTACTCCCAGAAAATCGCTCTGAAACTGGTCGGTCGGGACTCGCCTGGGGGTGACCTGCCGGAACGTCTGCGCGTCGAGCGGCAGATTCTGGCCGGTCTCAATCATGCCAGCATTGCCCGCTTGCTGGATGGCGGACCGTCGGAATGGGGACCGTACCTGGCCATGGAGTACGTCGATGGGCAACCGATTGATGACCATTGCATTGCGCAAGGCTGCTCCCTGGAAGATCGTCTGGATCTCTTCCTGACCGCATGCGATGCCGTGCAATATTCGCACACCAACCTGATCGTGCATCGGGACCTGAAGCCGGCCCACATCCTGATTACGTCCGAACATCGGGTCAAGCTGCTCGATTTCGGTGTGGCGGCGCTTCTTGATCCGCAAACCGCAGCGTCGGAGCGGCAGACCCGGGCGACACCACACTATGCGGCTCCGGAGCAGCTGTCTGGCGGGTCCGTGACGACGGCGGCGGACATCCACGCTCTGGGAAAAATCCTGGACCGACTGCTCGACGGTGTGGATGGACGAACCATACTCCTGCGGGATCTCCAGGCCATCGTCTCCAAGGCTACCAGAACGGACCCCGTGGAACGGTACGATACCGTTGACCGCATGGCTGCCGATATCCGACGGGCTCTGGCTTCGAGACCCATCGTGGCCGCGCAGCCGGGGCCTGCGGAGCGGAGCGCCAAGTTCCTGCGGAGGCATCGCCTCCCGGTCGGGGTTGGTGCCCTCCTGGTTCTGGTGCTCCTGGCCGGCCTCTGGTCCACATGGAATCAGGCCCGCATCGCCGAGGCCCGATTCGACCAGGTTCGCGCCCTGTCCAATGCCATGCTTTCTGACCTGCACGATTCCATCCGGGATCTGCCGGGGGCCACTTCGGCCAGGCAGCTGCTGGCCGAACGCGCTGTGGCCTATCTCGACACGCTCAGCGCCACGGGTCGGATGGATATCGAAACCGAACTGGCTCGGGGTTATGAGCAGGTCGGCGAGATCCAGGGCAACCCCCACTACATGAATCTGGGCGATCTGGCGGCCGCGATGCAAAGTTATCAGCACGCCCTCGACATCAGGGAGCGTGTCTTTCGTGGGGATACGACCGATGTGACGGCCCGATTGGCGCTGGCAGAAACCATGGGCCAGACTGCCGTCCTGACTTCCTGGAACGAAGACAACGAGGGCGCCATTGTCCTGAGTCGAAAGGCACTCGACTTGCTGAGCAGCGTGGAGGACGGCTTTGAATCAGGCAGGAAGGCCCACGTGACGGGCAGGATCCAGAGCGAGCTGGGCTGGTGGCTCATCTGGGATGGCCGTGCCACCGATGGGCTGAACGAGTTGGAACAGTCCACCCGGACACTGGAGCATCTTGTCCAGCAGCATCCCGACCGGATTGAGATCCGACTGGACCTGTGGCGGGCGTATTCCTATGAAGTGGACGGCCTGCGATTCACAGGACGAGCGGATGCAGCGCTGGCACGGGTGGAACAGCACGGGCTGCCGCTGCTCGAATCCACATTGGACTTGGCGCCTCTCCACCCCCGTGCGTTGTACGGGCTCCACGTGGCGCATGACTACGTCGGGGTGCTGAAATCCACATTGGGCCTTCACGAGGATGCTGCGAAAGCACATGCCATCTCGCTGTCGTTCGCGCGAACACTTGTCGAGACTGATCCTCACAATCAGAAAGCCCATGAAGCCATGGCCCGCACGCAGACGTCCAGGGGCAATGTCCTGGCCCGATTGGGCCGCACTTCCGAGTCGTTGGCAGCATTCCGCGCCTCAAATACAATCCGGGAGCGACTGTTTGAAGAAAACCCCCTCAATGCTTCGCTTGGCAATACGGCGGCCACCGGCCATCGGGTCCTGTGCCGAACGCTGTTGTCCATGAGCAGGCCCGACGAAGCCCGGGATGCGTGCCAACACGCCATTTCCGTTCAGCAGCGCGTAGTGGCGGTTTCCAAAGGTTCGCCCATCCTGATCAGTAATCTCGGGGCCACATACGCCTACATGGCACGGGCAACGCGAGCATTGGCTGTAGCACCTCCGACCTCGGACTCGCTCTTGACCGCCGCAGATCAGTGGTACGAAGAAGGTATTTCGACACTGGATGCCATAGCCTCCGTCATGGATGGCTACGTGTTCGAGATCCACCCGGACACATTGCGGGCTGAGCGCCTTGCATTGGCCACCGCCCAGCGTTGAACAGCGACCGTCTTACAGTCCGACGCGCGCCAGGATGGCGTCCACCCGCTTGAGGTGGTAGGCATCGTCGAAGCAGGACTCGATTTCTTCTGCACTCATGTGCACGCGGATGCCGTCGTTTGCCAGACAGATGTCCTTGAACTGCTCTTCCGTTTCCCAAGCCTGCATGGCGCACGGCTGGACGCGGTCATACGCATCTTCGCGCATGAGGCCTTTCTCGATCAGGGCATTGAGTACCCGCTGGCTGTTGTAGAGCCCGAACGTGCGCTGCATGTTGCGCTGCATGTTGTTCTCGAACACGACCAGGTTGTCCATCAGCGTCGTGAACCGGCTGAGGGCATAGTGCAGGATGGTCGTGGCGTCGGGCAGGATGACGCGCTCGGCGGAAGAGTGCGAAATATCGCGCTCGTGCCAGAGCGGCATGTTTTCGTAGGCCGTCACCATGTAGCCGCGGAGCATGCGGGCGCATCCGGTGATGTTCTCGCTGCCGATTGGATTGCGCTTGTGCGGCATGGAGCTGGAGCCCTTCTGTCCTTTGCGGAAGGCTTCTTCCACTTCGCGGACCTCGGACTTCTGCAATCCGCGGACCTCGACGGCCATCTTTTCGAGTGTCCCGCCGATCACGGCCAGCGTAGCCATGTAGTACGCGTGCCGATCGCGCTGCAGGACCTGCGTGGAGACCGGTGCGGCTTCGAGTCCAAGGAATTCGCAGGTGTACTGCTCGACTTCCATCGGGAGGTGGGCGAACGTGCCCACGGACCCGGAGACTTTGCCAACCCGCATGCCTTCAGAAGCAGCCACGAAGCGCTCCTTGTTGCGGCGCATCTCGTCGTAGTAGAGCGCCAGCTTGACACCAAACGTAGTAGGCTCGGCGTGGATACCGTGCGTGCGGCCCATCATCAGGGTGTGACGATGCTCGTCGGCGCGGCGCGCCAGCACGTCCAGCATGCGGTCAATCTGCTCCAGGATGAGGGCATTGGCCTTCTTCAGGCGAACCGACCAGGCGGTATCGACCACATCCGAGCTCGTCAGGCCGTAGTGTACCCACTTCCGCTCCTCTCCCAGGGACTCGGAAACTGCGCGGGTGAAGGCTACCACATCGTGGCGGGTTACCTCTTCGATTTCGTGGATGCGGTCCACGTCAAAAGTGGCTTTCGCCCGGATCTTCTCGACATCCCCGGCCGGAATGACTCCGAGCTTTGACCAGGCTGCGGCAGCAGCAATTTCCACTTCCAACCAGGCATCGAACTGGGCTTTTTCGCTCCAGAGTTCGGCCATTTCAGGGCGGGTATAACGATCAATCATCGGGGTCAGGGCGCTTGGTCTTGAGGAAAGTCCAAGATACCGCCAACCACGCCGACGGCGAGTGAAGCCGAATGGAAGAGTGGGATCCGGATACGAATACAACCAGTCCGTGTCAGGGTTGGAGAGGCGTGAAACCGGACAAGTCAAGGATGGTACCATTTCGGTACCACATCAGAACTTCAGGTTCACAGCCATGCCCGTCAATCTCTCCATCAAGAATGTCCCCGAGGACATCCACGAAGCCTTGAAAAAGCAAGCCGCACAGAACCGGAGAAGCCTCAATAGCGAGATCCTGAAAGCGCTGGAAAAATCCATCGAGAGGCAAAAGGATGTAGATGCCCAAATTGAGAGACTCAGAGCGTTACGATCCAAGCAGCAGTTTGAGGTCTCGACTGAAGAAATCGTAGCCATGATCAGGAATGACCGTGATAGTCGCTGACGCCTCTGTTTTGATGCACGCCATCGTTCAGTCCCCGTTTTCAATGGAAGTGGACCAGTCCTGGACGGTTGATCCGTATTGGATTGCTCCAGCGCTTTGGCGAAGCGAGTTGAGGAGTGGGCTGACCAAGCATGTACGACACGGGTCCTTCCCATCCCGCGATGCCTTCGAGCGAGCTCTGGAGGCAGAAAACCTGATCTCCGAGACCATAGAAATCCGGGATCACCACCTTGTCTTGACCATTGCTCTCGAATCGGGATGCAGCGCTTACGATAGTGAATACATCGCCTTGGCCATGGAAAAAGGGTTGCCACTTCTTACCTACGACCGCAAACTCATCGACCTCTTTCCCGGCATTGCCATCATGCCGGGGGACTGGCTCAAACAGAACGAAGATTGACCGCACCACAAAACGACATCATCGAGGCCACGCGCCGTTGGGTCGAGACGTTCGTCATTGGCCTGAACCTGTGCCCGTTTGCCAAGCGGGAGCTGGTGCGGGATCGCATCCGGATTGCGGTCACAGAGGCAGATTCAGCTATGGAGCTTCTACCTGTGCTGAAGGTCGAGTTGGAACGGATGCAAAGCGATGATTCGATCGGAACAACACTGCTGGTCCATCCGGAGGCGCTGAAGGACTTCAATGCCTACCTCGACTTCCTGGGGGTAGCCAATGAATTGCTCGTGGACCTGAATCTGGAAGGCGATATCCAGATTGCCAGCTTCCATCCGGATTATCAGTTCGAAGGAACGTCCGTGGACGATGCCTCGAATTACACCAACCGATCGCCCTACCCGATGCTGCACCTCATCAGGGAGGATGACATATCGTGGGCCGTCGAGAATCACCCGGACGTAGACGGCATTCCAGCGCGCAACATCGCCCTGATGGAAGAGATGGGAATCGAGAAAATCCGCGAAATGATCAGGATCGACTGACCCGATCTACATCAAATGCCGCTTGTCGCGCAGGTACTTGTACAGGAGACCACGAGCGCGGAAGATGTGCGCCTTGACCGTGCCGAGCGGAAGGTCGAGTTCGGCGGCAATCTCGTCGTAGGACTTTTCCTGCTGGTGGCGCATGACGATGACGCGATGATACTTCTCCGGTAGCTGCTCGATGGCTTCCTGGATGAGCGCCTTGCGCTGATCCTCCACGATGTGGCGGTCGGGACGGTAGGACGTATCGGGCAGTTCGTACTCTACTTCCCCATCTTTGGTCTGGATCGGGCGATCGATCGACATCGTCTGCAGCTTCTTCTTGCGCAGGAAATCGATCGTGTGGTTGGTGGCGATCTTGTACAGCCAGGTGGAGAAAGCGTAGTCGGTGGAGTAGGACTTCAGAGCCGAGAAGGCCTTGATGAAGCATTCCTGCACCAGGTCATCCACTTCCCCTTGCTTGCGCACCATGCGTTGGACATGCCGGGACAGCGCACCGCGGTATTTTTCCATCAGCTCCTGGTACGCACCCTGGTCTCCCTCCAGGGCACGCGCGACCAGCAGTCGATCCTGTTCGCTCGACTGCGAGGGCTGATTGTCTGTGTTGCCTTTCGGCATCCGATGAGCTGTAAAAGGTGGGGAGAATCGGACCGGGCGCGACAAGATAGCCAACAGCATCGTCAGCAGCGAAAAACCTACGGCATCGAGGACCCGGATTGAAAAGACGCAAAGTTGAGCGGTGAGTTGCGCCAACATGTCAATTGACCCATGGGGATTGCCCCGACACCCGGATCCACCCCACGGAATGCACCCCGCATCCGGTTGCTGCGTATACTTGCGCCAACTCTCCCTCCAAGGCCATGAAGCTCTACAACGAAAAGGAAATCGGTGCCATCCTGAAGCGGGCGGCCGAGATGTCCCTGGATGAATCCGGCCCGAACGCGGCCGGCCTGTCGATCGAGGAGCTTCAGCAGGTGGGCAATGAGGCCGGCCTGAATCCGGACCTCATCCTGAAGGCGGCGGCCGAATTGCAGCAAAGTGGTCCTTCGCGTCAGAAGAATTTCTTCGGCGGCCCGGTCAGCTACTCCAATGACTTCGTCCTGGATGGCGAAATCGACGCGGCCACGTGGGAGGAAATGATTGCTGCCATTCGCGGCACGTTCAAGGATCCGGGCGTCGTGACGACCCGGGAAAACGTGTTCGAATGGACCAGCCAGGGAGAGACCGAGAAGGCCCAGGTGACTGCGCTGATTTCGAATGGCAAAACCAAAGTCAGCCTGTTCTGGACGGAACCCGTCATTGCCATTCCGCTGTTCATTCCGTCGCTCATCGGCACCATCATCAGTCTGCCCATCACCTTCGAAAGTCTTGAGTGGAGCGGCTTTCCGGCGTTTGCGCTCATCATGAGCACGTTCATGACGCTGTTCCTCCTGGGGCGCTTCGCGCTGGGCAGGATCGTCGATGGACAGGCCACCAAACTGCGACAGTTGGAAACCAGCCTGGACCTGATCGCCTCCAAGAAGGCCTTGCGTCAGGCTCGGGAAAGAAACGCGTCTACTGCCGTTGGGGACGTGGCACCAGCGGTTCGGGAAACAATATCAGTCCAACCCGCTGAGCCGGGCATCACCCTGGACGAACTGGACGCGCCCTCCGATGATACGCGGCAGGCAAACCGTTCCCGGGAACGCTAGGTATCCGGTCAATCGGCCGACCTCATTCGGTTCACGAAGGCTTCCGGGTCTTCCAGCGAAACGAGCAGCGTGAAGCCCTTCGTGGTCGGGATGAGGACCGCCTGTCCTTGGGTCCGTGCCGCCAGCACTTTTTCCCTGTTTTCGGATGAGAACCAACCGACCTGAAAGCCCGGAAAACCGATCCCGTTGGTTCGCCATTTCAATTGCCATCCGCCTGCTTCGGCTTCGCTCAGAAGCCGGACCCGATCCATGTCAATGTCGGCCATTGCCACGCGTCTGGCATACCACGGCACGTTCAGCATGAGCACTTCCTCAGTCACTTCCAACGTGGATCCGCTTTGTCGAACAAGCAGCCAGACAAACAGGGCTGCGACAGGCAGGACGATGACCAGACCGACGATCGATTCGACGGATTTTTCCGGCAAGCGAAGGGCAAAAGACACGGCGATGGCCAGCAGGACCAGCGCAATGACTGCCGGGAAGGCCTTGCCCGTCGGTGTGGCTGGAGGAATGCGGAAAGACTGTTTCATGGGAGGGTATGACAGTCGTGTTGATACCAGTCCCAGTTGACGATCCTACCGTCCGCTGGTTTCAGGAATCGGCTCTTTGCCGCGCTTCCATGGTCCGATATACGATCAGGGCGCGCAGCACCGGAGTGCTGCGCGCCCTGACGACTTCTACCAATCCTTGATCGCTTACTTGACGAACAGCATGTCGCGGTACGTCGGCAGCGGCCACAGGTCGCCGGCCGTGGCACGTTCGAGACGGTCACAGGCATGACGCACCTTGTTCATCGCCGGAATCACATTGCCCAGCATGTGATGGGCTTTCTCATGGACGCTGTCACCACCAAGGTCCTTGTTGTTGTCGATGAGCTCGGTCAGCGCATCCTGCAGTTCGTCGATATAGGCGGCCACATGGTCCGCGGCTTCCTTGACGCCCTTGACGGAAACACCAACGTCCTTGCCTTCCTCGATTGTGGTCACCAGATCCTTGAGGTATCGGGTGGCAGCCGGCATGATCATCGTGCGAGCAATGGACTCTGTCGTCTCCGCTTCGATGTTGATGCGCATGAAGTACTGCTCGACCCATACTTCCTCACGACTGCGCAGCTCCGCTTCGGAAAGGACGTTGTAGCGCTCGAAGAGTTGGATGTTCTTTTCCGAGATCAGCGTTTCGAGCGCATCTACCGTCGTCTTGAGGTTGAGCAATCCACGACGCTCGGCTTCTGCGTGCCATTCGTCCGAATAGTTGTCACCGCCGAATATGATGGCTTTCGAGGCGTGGATCGTTTCGCGAACAACTTTGGCCACTGCGTCTTCGAGGGAAGCACCTCCATTGAGTTCGGCTTCGAGTTTGCCGGACATGCCATCAAGCGCTTCGGCCACAGTCGTGTTGAGCACGACGTTGGCAAAGGAAACCGATTGGCTCGATCCGACAGCGCGGAATTCGAACTTGTTGCCCGTGAAAGCAAACGGAGAGGTGCGGTTGCGATCGCCGGCATGACGCGGCAGATGCGGAAGCACAGGGGTCCCAAGACCCATCAGACCACCCTGTTTGGACTGGGTTGCCGTACCCGAATCGATCTGATCGAACACGTCCTCGAGCTGTTCACCCAGGAAGATGGAGATGATGGCTGGCGGCGCTTCGTTGGCACCCAGACGATGGTCGTTGGCCGCCGAGGCCACAGAAACGCGCAACAGATCCTGATGCTTGTACACCGCGTTGATCACAGCCGTGCAGAAAAACAGGAACTGCAGGTTGTCGTGCGGATTGTCGCCCGGATCCAGCAGGTTTATGCCCGTGTCCGTTCCGATCGACCAGTTGTTGTGCTTCCCACTTCCATTGACGCCGGCAAAAGGCTTCTCGTGCAGCAGACACACCATGCCGTGCTTGCGGGCCACACGCTGCAGCACAATCATCAGGAGTTGCTGGTGATCGCAAGCCACGTTCGTGTTTTCAAAAATCGGGGCGATCTCGTACTGGCTCGGTGCGACCTCGTTGTGGCGGGTCTTGACCGGAATGCCCAGTCGATAGAGTTCTTTCTCCGTCTCGAGCATGCAGCTCAGCACGCGATCCGGGATGGAGCCGAAATAGTGGTCATCCAGCTCCTGACCACGCGGTGGTTTGGCGCCGATAAGCGTCCGGCCACTGGTCATGAGGTCCGGGCGGCGGTAGTAGAATTCCTCATCGATCAGGAAGTATTCCTGCTCGACGCCGACCGTGGAGGTCACCTTGTGGACGTCGTCGTGTCCGAACAGCTTCAGGGCGCGACGGGCCTGATCGTCGATGGCATGCATCGAGCGAAGAAGCGGCGTCTTGGCATCGAGTGCCTCACCGGACCAGGAGGCAAATGCCGTCGGGATGGCCAGGTACGCGCCGTTCTTGTTCTCGACGATGAACGCGGGCGATGTCGGGTCCCAAGCGGTGTAGCCGCGGGCCTCGAACGTGGCACGCAGACCACCCGAAGGGAACGACGAAGCATCCGGCTCACCCTGGATGAGCTCTTTGCCCGAAAACTTGGCAATGGCTCCGCCCCCTTTGTTCGGGGTAATGAAAGAGTCATGCTTTTCGGCCGTGTTGCCCGTCAGCGGCTGAAACCAGTGGGTGAAGTGGGTGGCACCGCGCTCGACAGCCCACTCCTTCATGGCTTCAGCCACATCGTCGGCAATGGCCGGGTCGATGGCGTGCCCTTTATCGATCGTGGCCTGGAGACTGGCAAAAGTTTCAGGCGAGAGACGGTTCTTCATCTCTTCGATCCCGAACGCGTTCTCTCCGAAGATGCGTTCGATGTCCATCGGCTCGGGCTTCGAGCCGTTGGAAGTGAATTTGGTAGCGGCGAGGACGTTGGAGTCCGATGCGTGGCGACTCATGGTGTGTAGTGTGGCGTGCGGTTGGCGTGAGAAAAGTCAGGATGCAGGTACGAGCGGTTCGGCAAGCGTCATCGGCTCGACCGGAACGTGGCGGGTGTCCTTGTAGCTGGAGAGGACAATCGACGTCGATGTCCCGTGGACCCCCGGCCAGGATTGAATGGTGGACAGCAGCTGTTCCAATCCGGAGGTGTTGCGGATGAGAACCCTCAGGATGTGGGAGCCATCTCCCGTGATGGAGTGCACTTCCTGGACCTGGTCAAGCTTGCAAGCCTTCTCGACAAAGCCATCGTAGTGCTTGGATCCATCCACCATCACCCGAATGAATGCCAGGATGTCGAAACCGACGCGACGGGCGTTGACAACAGCCTGATAGCCGTCCAGGACGCCCCGTTCTTCCAGCTTGCGCATGCGTTCGCTGACCGACGGAACGGAAAGGGACACATCTTCAGCAATTTCATTGCGCTTGATGCGGCCGCGCTCCTGCAGCAACTCCAGGATTCGTACGTCGATTTCGTCTATTCGGCCCATTCGAGGATGACTTTATTTATTTAGGTGAAAATATAAATCAGCCTTCTTTACATGTCCACTCGGATTCAATCCTATTTATCATTTTCACAATTCGACGTCATATCCCTGTCGTTGGTGGGAATCCGTTGACAACTCCGGAGCTCCATGCTGTTGTGCGCCAATGGCGTGCCACGATCTGGCGACAAATCCCTTGCATGACCCTGCCCTGTATCGCAATTTTGAGGACCTCGTCCGATTAACTCGCGTGTGCCAACGGACGATGACTCCAGCACCCCCTTTGTCCGCAGTCCATCACCCAGACCATGGATTCCATTACTCAGATAGCCCTCGGTGCGGCATTCGGGGAAGTAACCGTCGGCCATAAGGCCGGCAAGAAGGGAGCCATATGGGGCGCGGTCCTCGGAACGCTGCCGGATCTGGACGTCATTGCCAACCTCTTTCTGGATCCCGTGGCTTCCCTGGCCGCTCATCGGGCGGCAACGCACTCTTTCCCGGTCGTACTGCTGGCATCGCCTTTCATTGGGTTCGCACTGAAAAGGCTTCATGCCAAAGAGAAGGTCACGTACCTCGAATGGGTGTTCATGGTCTTCCTTGTGCTGGGCACACACATCTTCATCGATCTACTGACCGTGTACGGGACGCAGATTTTCTGGCCCATCACCAATCACCCGTTCAGCATCGATTCCATTTTCATCATCGATCCGCTGTACACCATTCCACTTGGCCTGGGTGTCATCCTGGCCTTGCTACAGAAAGTGGGGTCCAAGAAGCGATTCCGCATCAACGCAGCGGGACTGATCATCTCCACGTTGTACCTGACGTGGGGAATGAGCGTCAAACTGTTCGTCCACTCCTCCTTCAAACAGGGTCTGGCCTCCCGCGGCATACAGACCGAGCGGGTCATGACCGCACCAACGCCATTCAATACCGTTCTGTGGCAAGGCCTGGCCATCGACCAGGATACACTGCGTGCCGGACTGTATTCGGTCCTCGATCAGCGTCTTCCCCGTACGTTCCAGGGTATTCCGCGTCAGTCCCATCTGCTGGACGGTCATCGCGATGACCGGGCTGTCAAGAGGCTGCTGTGGTTCTCGAAAGGCTGGTATGCCCTGGAAGAAGACTCGCTTGGGCTGCGGTTCGTGGACTATCGTTTCGGCCGTTCCGACTCCTGGCTGGAAGAGGACGGCTCACCGATTTTCCACTGGCGACTCATTCCGGACTCGACCGGCGCCTACACCTCGTTCCAACAGCTGCCCACCCTGTTCACGGCACGCGGCGATGCCTTCGGCGAATTGTTCGAACGCGCCAAAGGGGAATGACCCGAACGCTTGGTCAGTTGCCCGTTGCTCCGTTTCTTCTGGGCATGAAGCGCCGCAGCAGCATCCTTCTCATTCTCCTTGCCTGTATTTCCAGCCTTCCTGTGTCCGCCCAGGACGGACCGGAGCGGTTTCTGGAATGGACGGTCCATGATGCCCGTGACTGGGGGACGTCCTGGTCCTGGGAACGTGGCCTGAAGGTGGGTACCACCCTGGCCATTCTGGCTCCGATGACGCTGCTGGATGAGCACATTTCCGAAAAGCAGCGCACCAAGGAAACACCGTCCGGTGAATTCCTTGAGTTTGCCAACTATCTCGGTGGACCGGAAGCCAAATACGTGGCGCTTGGCGCATTCGGGGCGTCCCTGCTCACGCCCAGCAGCAAACTGCAGGACGCCACCTTTACTTCCCTCCAGAGCGTGGCCTACGCCTACATTCTCGGGTCCCTTTCCAAGCGTGCCCTGGTCGGACGCAGTCGGCCCTACGAAGAAGAAGGCGCTTTTCAGTTCGAGTTGTTCTCGAATCGGAATTCTTCTTTCCCCTCGGGGCACGCCACCACAGCCTGGGCTTTGGTCATGCCATACATCGTGTACTACCCCGGTCCGGTGTCCTTCGGACTCGGGGTATTGGCCACCGGAACCGCCATCGCCAGATTGCAGAGACAGCAGCATTGGATTACCGACATCCTGGCCGGTTCGATGCTGGGCGGATCGATGGGGTATTGGCTGGCCAAGAAGCATCAAGGCAAACTGGAACGCTTCTCCATGGATGTCGGCCCCGGTGGCTTTTCCCTGACAATGGACCTTTGATGGCTGACGGACCCGGATGATTTTGCGTTCTCTTCGTGGGCACCATCCCGCCCGGTCCCCGTATCTTGCGACCCCGACCGGGCCCGTAGCTCAGTGGTTAGAGCTGTCGACTCATAATCGATAGGTCGCAGGTTCAAATCCTGCCGGGCCCACTGGTAAACCCGGACGGCTTTCTGCCGTTCGGGTTTTGCATTTTTGGAATCGGCGGGATTGAACCGGAGAAGCAGGTTCACACGAGGATTGCGCAGCAATCCGACTGACGGAGCTCGCGGAGCGAGCGGAGTAAATCCTGCCGGGCCCACACGACGGAAGCCCCGCCGGATTGCTCCGGTGGGGCTTCACTTTTTCCTGCCCACTGTGGGTCACGCCGTTGCCGCTACCCGTTCGTCGAATGGCATCTTCAAATGGAACAGTTCGCCCTCCATCGAGCTTTCCAGATGCTCGAACGCCCGGTGGAAGAGTGTCAGCATGGCTTCGTTGTCCACCAGGACGCGTGCCTCGAATCCTGAGATGCCGTTTTTGCGAGCAGCCGTGATGAGGGCTTTCAACAGGGCTGTTCCGATGCCTTGACCCTGATATTCATCGGCTACAAGAAGGGCAACCTCTGCCCGGTTGGTCTGCCTGTCCAGAATGTAGCGTCCCACGCCCACGATGCGGGCATCCTCACCCATTCCCATCGTGGCCACCAAAGCCAGATCATTCGTGTAGTCCACCTTCAAGTATTCCTGCAACTGCTTGTGCGGCATGGCCTGAATGGTGGCAAAAAAGCGCTGGTAGATCGTGTCCTGGGACAGCGAATAGAACATTTCGCGCAACTGGCCTTCGTCGGTCACCTTGATCGGGCGCAGCTGTACCGTGTTGCCTTTCGCGGATACAAACACCTCTTCAAGCTCGCTCGGATACTCGGGCGTACTGAAGGGCATCTCGATCTGGTCCGCAGGAATCAGGTGTCGTGCCTTGGCTTCGGCCATCAGCCACGGACGGAATTTCGGGTGGGCGATCTGGATGAGCGCAAGCGTCCGCTCACGAACGGTCTTGCCATACAGATAGGCAGCACCGAACTCCGTCACGACCCACTGCACGGCCGCGCGTGACGTCACGACTCCCGCTCCCTGTTTGAGGTGCGGCACGATACGGGAGACGGTGCCACCAGCGGCCGTTGACGGCAGGGCGATGATGGCCTTGCCTTCTTTCGCACGGCGTGCTCCGCGCACGAAGTCCACCTGCCCTCCGAATCCGCTGTAGAACCGCTCTCCGATGGAGTCGGCCACCACCTGACCCGTCAAGTCCACTTCAATGGCAGAGTTGATCGAGATCATGCGGTTGTTCTGGGCGATGATGAACGGATCGTTCGTGTATTCCGATGGCCGGAACTCGATCATCGGGTTGTTGTCGATGAACTCGTAGAGTTTCTTCGACCCGAGCACGAAGCTGGCCACGATCTTGCCCGGGTGCAGGGTCTTCTTCGAGTTGTTGACCACACCCTTCTCGACCAGCGGAATCATGCCGTCCGAGAACATCTCCGTGTGGATGCCTAGGTCTTTGTGGTCCGTCAGGAAGTGCAGCACGGCATCCGGAATGGTGCCGATACCCAACTGGAGAGTCGCACCGTTCGGAATGAGGTTGGTGATATTGCGGGCAATGGCTTTCGAGAGTTCATCCGGGGTGCCCTGCGGGGCTTCGAGAAGTGGCTCGTCACTGGGGACGAGCCTGCTGATCTTGTCCACATGAATGAAACTGTCGCCCAGCGCACGGGGGGCGTTGCTGTTGACTTCGGCAATGACCAGTCGGGCACTTTCGGCCGCCGCTTTCACGATGTCGGTGGAGACACCATAGCTGCAATATCCGTGCTCATCCGGCTCGCTGACCTGGATCAGGGCAACATCGATGATGATCCGCTTTTCGCGGAAGAGCCGGGATACTTCAGACAGGAAAATGGGTGAGTAATCGGCCTCTCCCCGAGCCACGGCATCCCGCACGTTGTGCCCGATGAAGAAGGCATTGTGCCGGAAGCGCGGGTTGTGCTCCGGCGCGGAGTACGGTGCGGTACCAAGCGTCATGATGTGGATGATCTCGATGTCCTGCGCGGAAGAGTTCGAGACCAGGGAACGCACCAGCGACTGCGGTTGGGCAGCGCCCGATCCGATGAAGACGCGCCGTCCGTTCGAAAGGTTGGTCAGAGCCGATTCTGCGTCGACGACCTTGTCGGCGTAGCGGGATTTCCAGTGGGTTGACATGGGGGTGGTCCGGGTTGGAATGGATGCGGACCAAAATTATCGCGGGTCGGGACCCCTCATTTGTAAAGCACAATCCCCGCCCCGTGTAGGGGAAACCTTACCTGACCCATGAAAAGCGCTTCCGCCGTGTGAAGACTCTGCAAGGGCAAGAAAAGGGTCTTCCACCCGGCTCCCGCAGGTCCAATTGGGGAGCCATCCTGTTTCCCTATCTTCGGGCATCTCGTGCAAAGCATGAGCTGCACCCTCCTGAACCCATACGAATTTCCCACATGTACCATCCGTTCCAGCGCTCATCCGTTGCACCATTGCTCTTTGTCGCAGCCATCCTCTTTTCAGGATGCGGGCTGCTCGGGGAGGACGAAGAAACCGGTCTCGTTCTATCCACTGATTCCCTGGTGGGACGAACGCTGCTTTTCGACTCGAACGTCAACACCGGTGGAGAGGACAAGTGGGAGTACACATTCGTATCGCCCGGCGTCGTCTGGGGATGCAATCAGCACACGGCCTACCAGGCAACGGACTGGATCCCGAACGACAACAAGATCACGGTGTACTTCGGCGGACAGTACGAGGAATACACGTTCGAAAACCACGTTGGAGATCTGAGCAAGGGTTCGATGGTGGCCGACTTTTCCCTGACGACATCGGCCGGCACGTCGGGAAGTGGACGCGTCTTCATGACTGGTGGAACGACCCTTCCGGGCTGCAACCAGATTCCATAGGCCCTGCGAATTGGGGATTTTTGCGTTTATTGCGTGTTCACTCCAGTGAACCGATTCCATCATGTCTCAATCCCAGGTTCTGGTTCTGACCGTCACGTTCCTCGTGGCCGCCGTTGTCGTGCTTCCGCTGATCTATCTGGCCTACAAAAAAGAGGCTCGCAAACACGAACTGGAGCAGGAGCGGGCACGCCAGGTCAAGGCCCGGGAAGCCCGTCGAGATGCACTGGAAGCTGAACAGGAACGTCAGGAAGCGGCCAAGCGGCATAGAAGGGCAGCACTGGAAGCCTATGACTCCCTCAAGGACCTGTTCAGAAACATCAGGAACAGCACGTATTCATCCCCGGCCTGCCCAAACTGCTCTTCCAACCTCGTCATGGTGTCCGACATGGACGAGGATACCGGTGTGCTCAACTGCCATTGCACGAAATGCGGCTCCAAGCGCCGCATTTATGCGCGGAGCAAACAGGACTTTCTTCGAGTCCATGATGATCTCCTTGTAATCATGGATGCCTATCGCGCCGTGGCAGGGTTCGTCCCGGATTATGCGGGATTGGCCGTGTCGTTTCCTGAACCTGAATCTCGTCCGGAGCAGTAAGTCCAGCCTTATGACCCCACTCTTTTCGCGTTGGACGCGTCAGCCCTACCTGTACCGTATCGGAGCGGTCGTCTTCTTTTTTGTGGTGATGGCGGTGTCGTTCTATCAGGGCGCCACGGCGGGTCCGGACATGCGTGCGTTCCTGATCGTGGTGATCGCGTGCTTTCTCGTCATTACCCTGTTCCTGGCACGGCATGTGTTCATGGGCCTTCTGCTCATGGGCGTGGCCGGAGGCCTGGGCTGGCTGACGGACATCTGGGGCGTCACGAATGAACTCTGGACCTACCACGGCAACGAGAACTCATTCTTCGAGATGCATGCCGAAGCCGCTTCGGGAGGCGTCCCAATCGAAATCGTCCTCGCGTATTTCTTTTCGGCCATGTGGCTGATGCAGGTGCTGGAATCGCTGTTCGACGAGGAGCATGACTGGATGCATGCCTTCCACGACGCGGGCAAAAAGCTGGGACTGGGCCGGAAGGAATGGGTGATGGGCGCCTCGATCACGGCGGCGTCTGTCCTGGTGGTTTTGGTCGATCCCCTCTACTTGCAGCCCCTCATCACCTTCAATATCGGTACCTGGCTGACCCTGTTCGTGCCGGCCGCCGTGCGGCACACGTCGGTAGTCTTTGGCGTGGTCATGGCCATCTCGGGACTGTTCTTCGAGATGCTGTGCACGGGCAAACTCTTTCCGGACGTGGCCATCTGGACCTACTCAGAGATGGGACACGACCTGCCGCTCTGGATGCTGGGGGTATTCCTGGGGTATGCCGGGAGCGGCGCCGTCGTGGCCAGCGCGCAGCTGCTGCTCCTGAGAAACAGCATCTTCGGTCAGCGCAAGGAGCTCCTGCCCCACCCGTCCTGGATCTAGAGCGGCCCTCCTTCAGCACGCGGTCATCGCCCGAAAAAGTGCGCGTTGTGGATGAATCCGTGCACGGTGAAGGGCTGCCTGGCTTCGTCGAGGTGCGGCGGGAAAACCAGCCATGCGGCCACCGCACCCACCAGGCACAGAACACCGGTCAGCGTGAAGGCCAGCGGGAAGTTGCCCATGTCGCCCAGGAGGCCACCCAGGATCGGGAAGACGATGCCGCCCACGCCGTAGGCCAGGAAGATCCAGGGGTAGTTTTTGCCGACACTGCGGATACCGAACTCATCTGCGGTCAGGGCCGGGAAGAGGGCGAAGTTGCCGCCGAAGTTAAACCCGATGACCGTCGCCATGACATAGAGTGACCACGCCTCCCCCGCGGCCGATGTGAACAGCAGCAGGAGCAATCCCTGGGAGGCCGCCATGATGACCACACTGCGCTTGCGACCCAGTTTGTCGGATATCGTGCCCCAGGCCACGCGGCCGATGCCGTTGGCCAGACTGAAGAACACCGCCATCGCCGTACCTGCAATGGCACTGGCCTGGGCGGCCGACAGACCCGATTCGGTCAGCGCCTGCACGGGAAAAAGCTTCATGAGCCCGATGGCCATCAGGCCGGCGCCCGCGCTGACCATGAATGTGAGGGAGATGAGATGGAACTGGGGTGTCTTCATCATTTCCTGTGGGGTGAAGTCTTCCCCGCCGCTTCCCGGAGCAGAAGGCGCGTGATATCCCTCGGGCTCCCACCCGTCTGGAGGCATCACCATCCAGATGGCTCCCGTCACGACCAGGAGGGCGAATACAGCGCCGTACAGCATCCACGTCGCGCCGAGTCCCAGCGATTCAAGGAGGCCACCCCACGCGCCGGCCAGCTTGATCCATCCCATCGCACCGAATCCGAATCCGGCGACTGCCACCCCGGAAATGACGCCTTTCTTGTCCGGAAACCAGCGGATGCCCACGGCAATGGGGACGACGTAGGCCGTACCGATCCCGATACCACCAATGACACCGACTCCCATGAGCGTCCAGACAAACGAGGTCGCCCCGGTCAGTCCCGCCAGCGCATACCCGGCGCCCAGGGTCAGGCCGCCGATGATCGCCAGCCGCCGTGGTCCCCAGGTGGCCATGAGCCGCCCGGAGACGACCATGGACAGGGCGAAGAGGGCCAACCCCACGGCAAAGACAACCTGGGTCTGCAGGTTTGACCAGCCGGCACCCTGCAGGTCCGGGGTGAACACCGACCACGCGTAGATGGCGCCGAGACACATCTGGATGAGGAGGGCGCCGAGGACGACGCGCCAACGTTTGGCAGGATTGAGCATGGTTCAGAAGTGATAGTACACGGCAAGAAGGGAACGGACGTTCGTCACGCGATCGGTCGGGCCGTCGGCCAGCGGACGAAAGGATGCATCGAAGGTGCTGGCGTACCGGGCGCTCGTGACTTCCAGCTCAAACGCGATGAGCAGGTTGGATTCCCGGTAGGAAATGCGCGGAGCAACACGAATGAGGGACTCGAGGTCATGGGCCCGCATGAACAACTGACCGGGCACAACGCCGTCCTCACCGATGACCCCGAGATTGACGAGGTACCCGGCAAAGAGACCCAGGTCGAGATGCTCCGTCACCGCGGCTGTCCCGTCACCCCAGCCGGACCGGACACGGGTGGGCAGCACACTTCCTGTGGAGGTGGCCAGGAAACCGCCTGTCATCAGGTGATCCGTAAGGTCATCGCCCGATACGATTTTGAGGGTCAGCGAGGACGCCTCCCCGGTCCAGCGTCCGTAGATGGTTGCCGCGTTTGCGCGGAACGACGGGCCTTCGAGTTCGCACTGGATGGACTTGGTGGTCGCGCCGCTTCCGAGTGTAAATCTGCCGCGTGTTGTCGTGGCATGCAGGTGAAGCGCGGGCTGTCCCGACTGGTGCTGCATCTTGCTGCCGCCAATGTCCTGGAAGGCATCGCGTTGGGTTGACGCGGC